>Ga0310125_10000696_pt1 | contig 16422 bp, 11 predicted proteins | sample CB11b_Tmax_Bot8__FD_203508 | JGI IMG/M metagenome (GOLD analysis project Ga0310125, IMG submission 203508) | Marine microbial communities from Western Arctic Ocean, Canada - CB11b_Tmax_Bot8 | ecosystem: Environmental > Aquatic > Marine > Oceanic | place: Canada: Western Arctic Ocean | collected... | reverse complement strand
CGCAGTATGTCGACGTTCCCCATTGTATCAGCGTTTCCAGTGGAACCGACGCACTGTTGATTGCCATGATGGCATTGGGTATTGGTGTTGGCGATGAAGTCATTACGGTCCCCTACACATGGATTTCAACGGCCGAAACCATCGCTTTGTTAGGCGCAAGAACCGTCTTTGTCGACATTGACCCCCACACCTTTACCATGGATGTGTCGCTGATCGAGGAAGCTATCACCCCTCGTACCAAAGCCATCATGCCTGTCTCACTTTATGGCCAATGCGCTGACATGCAAACCATTAACGAATTGGCTCTGCGGCATAACTTGACCGTTATTGAAGATGCGGCACAAAGTTTTGGTGCTACCTTTCAAGGTCGCCGATCGTGTGGTCTGAGCACCATCGGGTGTACTTCTTTTTTCCCGTCCAAACCGTTGGGTTGCTATGGTGACGGAGGCGCCTTGTTTACAACCGAGGACGAACTGGCTGAACGCATGCGACAAATCCGTGTGCATGGCCAGAAACAGAAACACATTCATCCCATTGTCGGTGTCAACGGTCGTTTTGACGCGTTACAGGCGGCCGTGTTGCTGGCAAAGTTTCCCCACTTCGAAAATGAATGTGTCCGACGTCAACAAGCAGCAAACACGTATGCTCATTTGTTGCAGGACCAACTGGGAGATCGTCTGGAAGACTTGATCCGGCTTCCACAAATCGCCGACGGCAACACCAGCGTCTATGCCCAATATACAGTTCTTCTCAAAGATCGTGAGCGTGTTCAGACTGCATTGAGTCAAGCGGGGGTGCCTTCGGTGGCCTACTATGTCGCACCCTTGCACCTCCAGGGGGCTTTCGCTTCACTTGGACATCAACCGGGTGATTTCCTCATTGCCGAAGAAATTGCGCAAAAAGGACTCAGCTTGCCCATGAGTCCAACCATCACGCGCGATCAGCAAGAGTTGGTAGTACACGTCATGGCCCAATGTTTGAAAGCGGGAGATATCTCGACAGCCGTGCCAGTAGAATAACCAGCCGACAACGCACCGTAGTTCTTGGCGCAATGGTGGTCCATCGCAGCAGTGATCCCATGAAAACGTCACAAACAATCTGCCGATCGGTCATCGTTTCAATCACTCTGGTTGTGATCCTGACACCCTGTTGCGATCCCGTCAACGCAGGGACACCTGGTTCCAACAGGAAACCGATCAGCACCCACGTCATGTTTCGGCATTTCCGGATTTACAATGATTTTTCATTTCACAGAGAACCCGACCTCTTGAAGAGCCATGGAATTCAGCCTATCCGTCGCTGGTCAGAAAATGCTTTTTGGCATAAGGGCGAATCACGCGATGAGCCGATTGAATCGCACGTTCGCAATGTTGCCCGCCGATCGGATCCACGTATTCCAGTTTGCCTGAACATCGAGCATTGGCCTGTTGATCGAGACACAAAAACAACCAATGAATCGGTGCGAAAACTGGTCCAAATGATTCGGTGGATGAAAGACACCAAACCCTCGTTGAAAATCGGTTTTTACAGGTTGGCGCCAGTCCGTAAATATTCCCAGGCCTTGCAAGGACCCGAATCGGACAGCTACCAAAAGTGGAAAGCACAGTGTGTGCGAATGAAAGAGTTGGCTCGTCATGTCGATATCATTTTCCCATCGCTGTACACGTTCTATCCTGACCAAAAGGGTTGGGAAACCTATGCCAAAGAAAATATCAACATGGCACGGATGTATGGCAAGCCGGTCGTTCCTTATCTCTGGTACCGCTACCATGTCCATGCCAAAGACCCCCAGGATTTGAAGCGCAAGATTGCTGGAAAGTACATTGGTAACGAGTATTGGATGCGGCAACTGAAGTTTTGTCACAAGCATGCCGACAGCGTGGTCATCTTCGACAACTCGAAATCTGTCTGGCAGGATAATATGCGTTGGTGGCGAGTCACCACGCACGTGTTCAAACTGGGAGCCCCCATCCGACGTCCGTAGACCCCGAACATCATTGGGCATCCAACCACATTGCCAGAACAATCAGCGTCCATAATCTAAATGAATGCGTTCCACGGCCAGCCATATGTTCGTCAAGATAATATTGAACGCGGTTACAATCTTGGATTCCCAACGGCTCTAAAAACTTGGGAACCAACATCTCGGTTGCAAGTTCTTTCAGCTCGCCTCGTAACCATTCGGCCAGCGGGATGTTAAATCCGGCTTTCGGTCGATCCAACAGATTTCTTGGTATTCTCCGATAAGCGAGTTGCTTCCAAAGAGTTCTATCGGTGCGAAGTTCTGCCGGAAGTCGAAAAGCGAATTCCACCAGCCGATGATCGAGAATCGGTGTTCGTGTTTCCAGAGAAACAGCCATGGCAGCACGATCCACCTTCGCGAGAATGTCACCGGGAAAATAGGTGACAAAGTCAGCCAACATCGCCAACTCATTTCGACTTAGTGAGTCCTGCAAAGCATAAACATCACTCGCCTTGGATAATGGGGCACTCCGACCAAACAATCGCTGACTTTCCCAGAGGCTAGTGTGTCGCCTTAGTTCCAAGTATTGTTGTTCTGCGTTTCTCCCAAAATACTTTAATGGACGTCGGACCGACTCGGGTAGACGCTGTACAAGCGGTCCAGACCAGCTGTAATCTACCCTCGGCATCCAACCGGCCCATGCGATCCGGGGAATCAACGGATAAATCCTGTAGCCACCAAATAACTCATCACCACCATCACCGGTCAGACAAACTGTCACATGTTGTCTGGCAATTTTACAAACCAGGTACGTCGGTAATGCCGACGGGTCTGCAAAAGGCTCGCCATACATGGCTGGAATTTGAGGAATCACGTCCAAGACATCCTTTTCCGAAACATATTCGGTGACATGCTCCGTTCCCAAATACTTTGCCACCGCTTCTGCATAGGGTGCTTCGTTGCATCGCTCTTCTTCAAAACCGATGGTGTATGTTTTAGGTTTTGTTGAACTCAATTCAACAAGGTAAGAGGCAATGATGCTGGAATCGAAACCTCCTGATAGAAAAGCCCCCAACGGCACATCAGCAATCATCTGGCCTTTTATAGATTTGCGCAAGAGTGCATCTAATTGATCAACGGGATCTTCTCCATCGGTAGAAATCCGATCCATCATGGCATAAGATTTCGGATCCCAATATTGTTGGCATTGAAACTGGCCGCCAGGTTTTACTACCGCATAATGTGCAGCGGGAAGCTTCTTGACACCCCGGTAAATCGAATAAGGAGCCGGAACATACAAATATTGTAAATAAAGCGAGATCGCATCCGTATCGATCGTTTTGTCGATATCGGACCTTCCTTTTAATGCTGCAAGTTCCGAGGCAAATGCAAATCCACCTGTGCGCAACTCCGCATAATACAGTGGTTTTTCTCCAGCCCGATCCCGAGCCAAAAATAGTTCTCGCCGCCGGCCGTCCCAAATCGCAAACGCAAACATACCCACGAGCCGATCGAGCACCTTGTACTGCCATGTTAAATATCCCTTTAACAGTACTTCGGTATCACTGCGGGTCCTGAAAACAACGCCCTGAGCCTCCAATTCCGAACGAAGTTTCTGGAAATTGTAGATTTCTCCGTTGAACACCACCGCCGTTTCAGTCTCTTCATCGACCATGGGCTGCGATGCGGCGTCCGTTAGATCAATGATGGACAGCCGGCGATGCCCCAAGGCAACCAACCTGGAAGAATCACTCCAGACTCCACCAGAATCCGGTCCGCGGTGGTAGACAGCATTGGCCATTTCGCCTACCGATGCCAGCGCATCACCAATGCTATCCCCTTGTGAAAGTAGTATTCCAGCGATACCGCACATCTGTCCCTCAACCTAACAAGATTTCCGCACCTCAAATGGATACGCTGGGTCCAATGACTTCTACAACTGCCTGCTTCCCGCACCCAATCCACCAAACTGACTTTCCAACAATTCCAGTCCTGCTTCGGCGCATTCCCGCAGATGATCAAGCCGCTTGGTGTTTATCGGCTCCGGTCGATCTGACATAAAATCATTCATCCAGGTTTCAAAAATTTCAGGATCTGACCCCAGTTCTTTCTGAAATTTGCTGCGGTCAATCTGCTCAAAAAATCGTATCGTCTTGCCGTGAGCCGAGTACCCATACACCGGTTTTTTAAAAATCGATGCAACAATTCCAACATGTAACTTCGAAGTCCAGACGGCATCCATCATTGATATCATGGCACATGTCGTCCAATGATCCTGGAAAGGAATCATTTCCGCTTGCGGCAAGTATTTATCGGAAAGCTGGCGCAATGCCGGGGCCGAACGGTCGGTGTGATCAAAAAACCAGACAAGTCTCACTTGATCCGACCCCTTGACGCTACGCTGAATCGTTTGCACAACCGCTTCTGCACACTCCTGATTGATCGCTGCGTGTTGAAAATGCATGCCCAAAATGCGCTGGCCTTCGGTGGGCTGCAATAGGTCTCTCGCTCTGCGCATTGCGGAAGCTGGAATCATCGCTTTTCGTAACGTGAAAACAAGATCTGCACATACTTTTACATTCGTTACATTAACACCTGACTGCTGAAGTACCTCCTTGCTGGCACCATCCCTCACACAAGCCACTTTCGCATTCCGAAACATCGACCGCGCCATCATTGAAGTTCTCGCATTCATCGCCGGGCCTGCCCCAACACAGATAATTGCATAGGGTACGCCGGTCACGCGCCAAGCCACTGTGGGCAAATAGTACCTCAACAGGCTATGCGGATTTACACCTGGATCGGCGACAAAATATCCTCCTCCCCCTAAGACTGCAAAGTCGCTGCGGCAGGATCGCAGCACTCGTTTTCCTATCGAGAAAAGAGTTGCTTTCTTTTTTGGATGATATGGATCAATGGTGACCGACTCGATCTGCCATTTCTCGCGGAGCCAATTCACAAGAATGTCGTGCAACAAAAGATCGCCGAAATTTGGCAAGTGATAACATCCGTGAATTGCTAATTTCATGAGGGGGTTCCGGTAATCCAAAAACCTCTAAAGATCAGCTCTTGCGAAAAAACTTGAACGCTTCACCATAATCATCGCGGTTGAAGAGCCCGCTGAGAATAAGGTACACCAGCGTAAATGCCATGAGACTCTCAAAAGCACTGAGAAAGTCTACGTTTTCGAATGGCGGACCAAACAACGTGGCAACCAATACCAAAGACACCAGGCAAATAGAAACATATCTCGTCACAACTGCCACAACCGGCCAAATCGACATCTTCAAACGAATTGGCATTACGAACAGCTGTAGAACACCAAAGGTAAATCGCCAAATGGCGACCGATATGACGATATTCTTCAATGTTCCCATCGAGGCACCCATGTACGCAGCGGTGATCACACCCACGACATCGATATAGATAATCAATGCTACGAAACGCCACTCGCCTCGCGCTTCCAAGAACGACCTTCCAATCGGTGCCATTAATCGCATTGGAAACACGAGCAATAACACTTGCGCCACAATGATGGCATCATCCCACTTTGCACCCCAAATCAAATGGATGACCGGACCTAGCAGAAAGACACCGGCCAAGCAGGCAGGAAATGTAAAAGTAGAAATCATCCTCAGAGTTCGCAAATACATCAGCCGCATGCGCGGTTGATCATCTTTAACCTTTGAAATGGCTGGAAGAAATACGCTCGTGAGAGATGACGTAAGCAATGAAGCAAATACAGTCGTCAGTTGAAATCCAAAGAAATACGTTCCGATCACAGCTTTGTCGAGGGCTAGATACGCAAGTACCAGCGAATCCCCATTCTGAATCATCGCAACTCCCAGGCCCGTTACGGCAATCCACTTCAGTTTGCCAGCCATATTCATCATGGCTGTCGTTGGCATGGGAAATAAATCACGAAGTTTTACGGATTCATCGCTCGCCATTCGATGACGACACCACAGCACCTCGTAGGGCCGTGAGAACAAGGTAGGTAACACGAAACTAAACGCACCCCAATTCAACAAAGCAAACGGAACCATCAAAATTTGATTGATACTTCGTACTTGAAACGTTATCGATGAGATCAGGTCAAATCGAAGGTCACAGGCAAGCTTTGCCCGATAAACGGCCGCCGAGGCGCCCAGGATTTGTGCTAATGCCAAGACAGCTACCAAACTGGCGACTAGCGAGTCTTCATACATTCGCGCATACCACATTCCTACGACAATGAACCCTGTCGCTGAGAGCAAGCTAAGCAGGTAGGCCAGGACGAACCCAGCCCGTCGCCATTCCCGAGATTCATTGTTTTGTTGTACTAACAGTTTGTAGATGCCGTTTTCATGAAAGCAGTGAAAGATTGCGGTCAACGACAAGGCGATTCCGTAACTTCCAAAGTCTGCTTTTTCTAAAATCCACCCCAAAATGATCTGAACAACCAAACCAACGATTCGCGCAGCAACTGTTGTCGCTACCATCAACACGGAACCGCGAAAAACCGTTTTTCCTAAAACGTCAGCCATATTTAGATACAATTCACTGCTAGTTAGAAAATTCCGTCTTCACAAGTTTTCAGCGGTCACTCCACTGCGTCCTGACCGGCAATTAATCGGTGAAACAGTTCCCGGTGAAGCTCCAAAACTTTTCTACCGGAGAATTTGGCGACGACAAGTTCTCGGCCAGCAGTGCCATGTTGTTTAGCCACTGAAGGTTCCGCCAAATAATCAGCTACGGATTCAGCAATCGCCTCAGCACTCGGTTCGACCAGACGGCCCTGATTCGAATCGCCAATCAGGTCCATCGTACCTGAAATTTTCGTGGCGATGCATGGTAGTCCACTGGCCATGGCTTCGAGTAAAGCATTCGGCATTCCTTCGATACGTGAAGGGAGAGCAAAAAGATCGGCTGCCCGATAAAGGGACGCCGTGTTTTCAGTAAAACCAAGCCAATGCACCAAATCAACAATTCCTAACTCGGCCGTACGATCCTTCATCCACTGAATGTACCGTGTATCCTCTGGCGGCCCGGCAAGAACGAGCTGGCATGCCACTCCTTTTGCTTTCAACAGTCCCACCGCTTCAACCAACAGATGCGGGCGCTTTCGCTGATTGACAACACCAACAAAAAGCATTGTCGGCAGGTCGCGCCATTTAAAGGATTGGCGTAATTCGTGAATTTCACTTTCATCGGTCGCCGGGTGAAATTCATCGATGTCAACGCCGTTAGGGATGAGGGCAATTCGCTGTTCTGGAATCCCATAGGACAACAGTTCATCGTGAATTGCGCGACTAATGGCAATGACGGCACTCAGCTGTTTCAGCTGGCGGCGACGTCGAGCGGCAATTCCCAGCCAGCCTTTGAGCCCCGGTTTATCGGCAACATCTGCCCGATGGGCAGCCAATTTGACAACTGCAGGAACTCCCTGTTTAACCGCCCTTAAAGCAGGCGATATGGTAACCTGAAATCCTGTAAGACCGTGGAAGATGTCAAACTCACGAACATGCCGATCCACCCAAGAACAACCACGCCGGATATAGTCACTCTGCGTCCATGAATTGCGGATAAAATCGCCCAACCCTGTCCAAGGCTTCAGGGCCACATCCCCAACCTTGATCTGTCGTTCAAAAACCGGATACGACTCTTGTCCGGCATACCCATGCGCCAGTGTGACTGACATTTCTCCCGGTTTTGCCTGCCGGTACATCCTGTATGCAGTCATGCCGGGACCACCATAATGCAATCCGGCTCCCTTGGTTGACCACAAAACTATTTTAAGCGGTTCTATCGCGGAAGTCGTCACATGGCAGTTTGTTTCTATCTCCGAATGTGACATGTTGCCTATGTTCCGTCAGCCATTGCGCCTCGTTTTTTAGATAAATCCAAAGCTACAAATGATTTTTGACTTATTTGAAAATTTGCATTGCTCAAGTTTCGGCTCTCCGCGGCCATTTTTTTTTCAACATCAAACAAGGTTTTTCCACCATTCGCCAGGAAATACAAGCTAACCCAATACTCAAAAGAGAGGCAAAAATAAAATAGTCCAATCGTTCAATCATCTTAAGGCTGATAAAAGCATTGATAACAACCATGTGATAAATGTAGACACCATAGGAAATATCGTTGCCACGTAGGATCCGGTCCGACAGTGATCGATAGGTAAAGGCTCCTGAAAGAGCTGCCGCTGATAGTGTCAAATTCAGCACCGGAAAGGTTTTGTTATATCCCGATTTAATGTCTAAGAGTTGAGCAATTCCAATCAATACCAAATGCAACCCGAACCAGTAAACAAACTTGCCTTCGAAAAGCGCTTTAATCGAATCAAAATTCCGCTGTCCCAATACTCCGAGCAGGAACAGCCAAAAGTGCGGGAGCATTGAACATTCAATCAACTTGAACCACAATCTCTCGTGATACTGATCCGGCAGCCGATAAAAAGCCTGCCCCAAAAGAAAAAACATTAACAGTGCGCAAATCAGTCGCCCATTGGTTTTTGTTTTTCCAATTCTCAGCGCGGCATAGGTAATGGGCAAAGCAATGTAAAACTGAAGTTCTACGGGTATCGTCCACAGGCTGCCATTGAGTGCCCCCACACCATAGGGCCTGAGAAAGTCCGGGTTGTAATATTGAAAGAACGTAAGCTGTGTCGTCAGCCACACCAGCAAGTCAACCAAGCTCGCCGCGCCAAACAAGGACCTGTCTATCAGTAACACCGACACAATCGACACTGTAAAACATACCCACAGTGCGGGAAAAATTCGTAGCGCACGGTTGGACCAATAGCTCCATTGACTGCTTGACCGTTCAAAAGAAGCAGATACCAAGAATCCGCTAATCACAAAGAACACTGGTACGCCTGGAAAATAGATTAGCCATCGAAATAACCAGCATGCATCCAATCCAGGAGGCTCCAAATGATGGATGCCGTGATAAATCAGGACCTGAGATGCGGCCAAGAGTCGAATTAAATCAAAATTATTGGGTCGCACGGGTGCGTTTGCCGTTTTACGGTTGGTGTTTAGGACTTGCCAACTTTTAGGTTCAGATCCTTGTCGCCACTGGACTGTTCTAGAAGTTTCTTTTCCTGTGAAGTAGGATAATTGATCAAAACTGCGCGGTACCTGCCTTTAAAAACAAAAAGGCTTCCTGCGGCTGCACCAACAATTGAAAATTTTTGAATCAGTTTTTTGATATCCTCAAAACTTCCCGCACCACCGAGAACCGTGATTGGCAGTTGTACCGATTCCCTCATTGTCTCTGCCAAACCCATGTCGTAACCATCCATCATTCCGTCGTGATCGATCGAATTAATCACGATTTCTCCGGCGCCCCTCGCTTCGAATTCTCTTGCTAGTTCGAAAGGGTCCCGCTTTGTGTTGGTGGTTCCGTTGTGCAAAAAAACACTGTATCGACCGAACATCGTTTTTTTAACATCCAATACAGCAACGACACTTTGTTGGCCAATTCGGCGAGAAATGGTTGCCAAAAGCGATGGATCCCCTACGATTGCCGAACTCAAGGCAACCTTTTCAACCCCGAGGCTGACGATTTGTTCGGCTTGATCCGCTGTCTTAATTCCGCCGCCGTAACAAAGGGGCATTCGACATTCTGCCGCCAGATTTTCGATCAGCGCAAAGTCCGGTGCAACTTTATTGACACTTGCATCAATATCCAAAACGATAAGTTCATCGACTTCCTTCTCGTTAAAAATTTTAACCGCATTGATCGGATCGCCAACATATTTAGAATCTTTGAACCTTGTCGTCTTGATCAGGCCATTGTCGTGTACCAACAAACAGGGTATGACTCTCGATCTTAACAACTCGTTATCCCCGCAAAATTTCTGAAGATAGCAATGCCATTGAAATGGCTTTTTTCCGGATGAAACTGAAACCCATAGATATTGTCCACGGATACCGCTGCAGAAAATCTTTCGCCGTACTCGGATATGGCCAATTCATTTTCTGAATTGTCGCAATGAAAACAAAATGAGTGCAGAAAATAGAATCCCTTTTCCGGATCGACGTTATTGAAAACCGGATGGTCCCTCCGGGGTTCAATCGTGTTCCAGCCCATATGGGGCAGCGCTGGACGTTGCTGTAACTTGCGGGTATCCATCTTTTTGACCCGCCCTTTGATCCAGCCCAGTCCCTCGGAAGTTCCTTCCTCGCTACTACTGGCCATCATTTGCATACCAACACACACGCCTATGATGGGTACGCGTTTTTCCATCACCAGATAATTCAATTGCTCCATCATTCCAGAACGCCGCAGCAATCCCATCGATTGGTCAAAGGCGCCGACACCAGACAGAACAAGCCGGGTGGCGCTCTCTAATGATTTCGGCTCATGGACGACTTCGCAAGGAATGTTCAGTCGTTTGTAAATATTAACAATGGCTTTGACATTCCCAGAACCGTATCCCAACACCTTGATCATCGCATCGTCCTTTTTTCCAGCCCCAACATTTGCATGACCAAGGTGCCGATTTTATAGGTCCGGATTTGCGATTTGTAGTCAAGGTAACTCTTGTTCGGAGCTTCAAAGTATCCCCTTAGTTCTTCCACACTAATGCCCAGCTTGGTGGCAATGTATTCAAAATCGTGATGGATGGTATCTGAGTCGTAGGATGACTTTTTCAGTTGTTCAATGGCCTCTGCTCGTGTCATCTGCTCAGTGAGAATCAAACTCGAGAACTGCACTCTTCGTTTATCGATGCCAAATTTTTCGGGCAGCCAATAAGCTTCATAAAATTTTGTAAATCTTGATTCAAAGTGCTTTTGCGGATACGTTTGCCAACCAAAATTGTCGCTCAATAATTTGACGGCTTCACGCTTAATGTAAGGAACATAATCCAGGGGTTTGACGACCCGGATCCCTTTCAGGTATCTGTAATAAATTTTGTGCTTCAGAATGTTGGTCAACGGAAATTGCTTCAAAGGTCGACGACCGAATTTCTTGTGAATATCTTTCAGTTGCACCAGATCACTGGCATGATAATGCCATTCCAATGGATTTTTTACACATTCAGTGGAAAAATTCGCACCTGTTAGAATGTATTTGATCCGATGCTGAAACGCGAAGTTGTACATCGTCGCAAAGAAAGCATGATCTTGCGGCGTATCGATATGAGCCACACCTGACTTGAAAAATGCTAATTGCAGGTCCCGCATTTCCTCCCAATTAATGACCTCGGTATATAAATCAAGATCCAGGGCATCGACCAGTTTTTCAATATTGTTGACCGCCTCCTGGGAATTCCAGCCAGCGTCTACATGAAACACAAGTGGTCGCAAACCAAGTTTTTCCTTGGCAACATAGGTCAGATAAGAACTGTCGATACCACCACTCATTCCCATGATACAATCGAACTCTTTACCTTCACCTTCCTTTTTGATATTTCGAACAATGGCTTGAAGGTCGTTCCATCCTCGTTCGTCGGTGTGCCAATTCGGAAGAATGTTTTTGTAAAATCCACTGCAATGATCACAAATGCCTTTCTCGTCAAAGGTGATCATGAAGTCGGTTGTGTCCATGACACAGTTATTACAAATCTGGTAGTCTCTCGACATGTCGCAGTTATTTCGTGTCAGCGTATTGTGTTAATGGTTTTTTTGGACTTGTTAAGAATCCCCTGTCAAAATCATTTCGCCGGTTGTGAGATCTTCTGATCTTTAAAATCTCCTACTATTGGCCCCACTCGTGTCAGGACTTTTCATCTTCCGCAAAACGGAATAACCCGATGGAACACTGCCTCACCAGGTCATCGTGTTTCATCTTCTACCTCAATCTGGCAATCGCCAAGATCTTTTCAGAGTCGGGTTTCCAGTTTTTTCCTGGAGATCCTTCTCGATCCGCCGGTTTTTGCAGTCTGGCAACGTTCCCCCTGGTAACCCCGTACCCTTGCTACCGTCAGAACTAGCACATTTATGTCGATCAACATCAAAATTCATTTCCTAGTTTCTGAAACACCCAACAACACAACAGGCGACATTCTGAGGACGTTTTTTGCCCAGTAAGTTCCTCTGACAAAAGGCTAGCTTTTTTGCGCAATGCTGCCAAAGATATATGTAGTCTAATATGGTCAAGGTGTTACTGTCGTTCAAATTCTTACTCGCCGATGCGATTTTTGGAGCAACGGCAGCCTGATCAAAAATCATAGGGTGACCAATCCTCCCGCACAAACTTGATAAACGTCGACATCCAACTCGACTTCGACCTTTGGTATCATTACATCCGCTGTAGTTGTTACATCCGTTGTATTACCTGTGATTTGACTTCTATTAGACAGACGGCCTGAATTATCTAAATCGACTCTCTGTCAAAGAACACAAATCGTAACACAGTGTTATACTGGTGAAGATCACCGTAGGCCCAGGTTCATTGCGGTCTTACGTTTTCATTTAACGGATGGGGCCGACATGGATCCTCTTCTTTCAGCCATTCTCGTCACACTCATCATTTTTGCCCTGGCAACAATGTGGCGACCTCCGATTGCAATCGCGGCCATTTGTTGCATCTACGGCTTTGAGCAATGGGCACAAGCTCAAAGCGGATTTTTTGGTCAATATTCCGCCTTCTTGAATTACACCTCAGCTGCCTTGGTTGGAATTGGTTTGGCTTCGGCCTATGCGAGAGGTCAAAATCCGCTGCAAAACATCCCGGCCATCACTTGGGTTTTTACGGTGTTATTTGGATACGCCGCACTCTCAACACTTTGGTCTGTCAATTCGGACATAACGTGGACGGTGTATATCAACTCAATACCGTATCACATCGTGTTTGTCGGTTTCACTCCACTTTTGTTAATTGAAGAAAGAGACACTCGAACTGCTTTTGTTGCGACACTCTTCGCTGGAGGCGTTGTTTGTCTTTTGCTGTTCCTGGGAACACAAGTGGGTTTTCGCGAAATCCAATTTGACACTTTAGTGGTGGATGCTCGAACGGGCGGTTATCATCAGGCCGGCAGCCCATTGTCGATTGCGACGCTGGGAGGAACAACCGTTTTGATCGCGGTCCTCATGAATTTTTCTGGAATTGGACAAATCTGGAGTGTTCTGCGCTGGGGAGTTGTTTTGCTGGGACTCGCCGTGACGATTCAGTCCGGATCACGTGGACAGCTGTTAGCTGCTTTGCTTTTGTTGACAATCTTAATCGGCATCAGTAAGGGTGGGGTTAAAGTTCGTACGATGGTTTTTGGTTCGTCGACATTGATAATTACTGGATACGCGGCTGTATTTTTCATAACTTATTTCGGATTTGCTGACCGTTTTGACGTGACAACATTTGGCGAAGCCTATGGAGATACTCGTGGTGAGCTCGTTTCTGGGGTCTTTGAATATTGGAGTGCCGCCAATCCAATCGCCTGGTTTTTCGGATTGGGAAGTTCTGCTTCTTGGCATTTAATCAGTATGTATCCCCATGTGATCCCTATCGAGATTCTATTCGAATTGGGATTGTTCGGGTTGGTGGTCTATCTTGTGGCCATCATTTTGACGGCCCGATCGCTGATTCGACTTTTTAGATACATGCGAATGAACATGATTGAGCGCGGCGTTTTTGCAACGATGGTGGCAATGGTCATGTTTCAATTCTTATTGACGTTGAAACAAGGATCACTCATGCGGGAAACCTACTTTTTTATGTTTGCCGTGATGGTGTGTCGATACGAACTGATTGTGTCGGTTGCGTTGCCGGCCCGCCTCGCAAAAATACAGTCGTATCGTACATGGCAACAGTGGTTGTGGTATCAACAGACGACTGCCAATTCGACTGCCGATCTACGTTGACAAGACTTGTCAAGTCTTTGGCTTTTAGCGATCTTTTTATGTACGATTTGGCTGCCGTATGCTTTTTAAAAAAAGTCGCTGGTTCTACCAGTGACACACCATTGATTTAGGCGCTTTCTGGCAAGCCACTCTGCTGAACACCATCGAGCTCAACGCGAACCAATCAACTGGGTAAATCCGTCCTTGGCAATTGGATGCAAGGGATGTTTCAACTTTACCCAATTAGCGCAACTGGAGTACCTGACACGAACTATTACCAACTTTCGCGTTTTAGAGACACGGTGGACCTGCGGGCGATCCGGTGAAAACGACAAAAAGCATGGCCCGAAAAAGAACAACTGACCCTTTTTTGACGTAAAAAGGTAAAACTCGGTAGCTTCCTAACTTTGTAGCCCTTCCATTCGTTTTTATCGGTAAGATCTGTCTTTCTATCAGCCACCGGCTTGGGTCAATCAGAACCTCTGACCTACAATTGCAATAAGGCCAACCATTCCTGCTCGCCGAATTCCGATCCGACCCGTGAAACAACTTCTCCAGAATATCCGTACCGGTGAGCGGAAGATCGCGACCATTCCTGCGCCGATGGTCCAACCTCAGCAGGTTTTGATCGCTAATCATACCTCACTGGTCTCAGCTGGCACCGAGAAGATGGTAATGGAGCTGGCCAAGAAAACTTTACTTGGCAAGGCCCTCGAACGACCTGATCATGTTCGTCGCGTATTAGAAAAGGTCCGCAATGAGGGATTGCTGCCCACGATTCGCCAAGTCCGCAAAAAATTAGACGAGCCAATGTCGATGGGTTACAGTTCCGCAGGTATTGTGCTGGCATGCGGTGAAGGTATTCAAAATTTTAAGCCTGGCGATCGCGTGGCATCCAACGGATGCCATGCCGAGATCGTCAGTGTTCCGGCAAATCTGTGTGCCAATGTCCCTGACTCTGTCAGTTTCGAGCAGGCGTGTTTTGCCGTAGTTGGATCCATCGCCTTGCAAGGAGTTCGTCTTTCAAAATCAACATTGGGAGAAACGGTTTTAGTGATTGGCCTGGGGTTGGTTGGTCAGCTCACGGTGGGCCTATTGAAGAGGGCAGGCTGTCACGTGATCGGTACAGATCTCGACACCCGAAAATGCGAGATTGCCCTAAAATCGGGAGCAGACGTTGCTAAAGCCGGGATCCGTCCTGAAGAAGTGTTAAAGCTGACACGAGGTTTGGGTGCCGATACCGTGATCATTGCTGCATCTACCAAATCCAATGGCCCGATTGATCTGGCAGCCCATGCCGTGCGACAACGGGGACGTGTTGTGCTGGTTGGTGTTGTTGGCCTGGAATTAGATCGACGTCCCTTCTATTTCAAAGAAGCTGAATTCGTTGTTTCCTGTTCGTACGGACCCGGCAGGTACGATGAACATTACGAGGAGCAGGGTCACGACTATCCGGCAGCCTATGTTCGCTGGACCGAACAGCGAAATATCCAAGCCGTTTTAGATCTCATGGGACGTGGCCAACTCGATGTCTCTCGGTTTATCACCCATCGCATTCCCATCGAGTCAGCAGAAACCGCTTACCAAATCATTGAGGCGGGTGATCAACCTTATTTAGGAATCGTGCTTCAATATTGCTCTGAAGATCCCACCGCTATCACACGAAGAGTTACCTTTCAAGGGCGAAGAGGTAAAGAGAGAAAACATAAGATCGGTGTGCTCGGTGCAGGTAATTTTGCTCGGATGGTATTACTACCTGCACTTGAACATTGTCCTCAATTAGATTTCGGAACCATTTGTTCAGCACGTGGTGTATCTGCGGCGCATGTTGCCACATCTTCGACGTTTGAAACTGCCACAAGTGATGAAAATGACATATTCAACGATTCCGAAATTGACACCGTGTTTTCTTTCACACGACACGATCTTCATGCAGGACATGTCGTACGGGCCATCACTGCCGGAAAAAATATCTTTGTGGAAAAACCACTTTGTCTGACACGCCAGGAACTTGAAGATATTGAAGCTTGTTTATCTAAAACAGAACAACCACCCCAATTGATGGTCGGTTTCAATCGAAGATTCTCACCAACGGCACAGCAGGTTCGTAGCTTCATTTCACAAGCGTCCGCTCCATTGGCAGTCAGCATAAGGTTCAACGCCGGAACGATCCCGTCTGGTCATTGGACCCAGTCGGACAAGGAAGGCGGAGGGCGAATCATTGGGGAAGCATGTCATGCGATCGACCTGGCAACCTATTTAACAGGATCTGTTCCTGTACGTGTTTACGCAGAATCCATTGGTGGCGAGACGGCGCCTGAAATCACTGACGATCAATGTATCATCACGCTTCGGCATGCCAATGGCAGTATCTCGACGGTTGCTTATCTGGCCGGTGGTGATAAGGCATTTCCAAAAGAAAGGGTAGAAGTTTTCGGTGGAGGACGTGTAGCGATCATCGATGATTTTCACACGGTGACAACATGTGTGAAGGGAAAGTTGCGCACGAAAAGGGGAAAAATGGATAAAGGTCATCACGCCGAGATTGAAGCATTTGTGAAATCTCTGACTCAAGGCGGCGAAGGCCCCATATCGTGGGAAGAATTACGGACCACAACGCTTGCTTCCCTACTGGCAGTACAAAGCCTAAGGGAAGGCGCACCTTTCGATATTCCTTGATCGTTCGCACAA
>Ga0310125_10000694_pt1 | contig 16427 bp, 16 predicted proteins | sample CB11b_Tmax_Bot8__FD_203508 | JGI IMG/M metagenome (GOLD analysis project Ga0310125, IMG submission 203508) | Marine microbial communities from Western Arctic Ocean, Canada - CB11b_Tmax_Bot8 | ecosystem: Environmental > Aquatic > Marine > Oceanic | place: Canada: Western Arctic Ocean | collected... | reverse complement strand
GTGCGCTTGTATCAAACTGGCGCTGGCTCTCACCGAACTTGGCTCGATTGAGCTGCAAGTTAGCTCGGTTAATCCCTTCACCTTCCAGGGCTTGGCGCTGGGCCTCCAGGAACTTGTCTTGTGCTTGCTTGAAGCGACCAAGACCAGCTTGCTCTGCTACCATCCCTGAGATAAGGATGTCAGGGTCGTAAGTTACATTGATGGCCATGGTTATCTATTTACCATATTAGGTCTTGCTGACTGGGCGGGCCGACCTTGGGCATAATTGAAGGCGTTCTGTCCCTCACTCGTAGACTCGGCGATAGTTGGGTCGACCTGGTCATCCATGGGTTCTGGAATTGGTGTCGGGTCAGGCGTGGGCCTCGAAGCCTGGCGGGCAAGCCGTTCTGCCCTCTTCCTCTGTAGAGCCTGCTGGAACTCGTAATCCCTTCTTCGCTTATTAAATGGATGCAGACTTCGCATCATTTGAGCCGTCCTCGATCCAGGGAATACGGCGTTGGGGTATCTCCTTAGCTGAGCCTCACGCCTTTTTCGGAGCAGCTCGTCGCGGGCGGCCAGCCTTGCATCTGATACGCCTTGGTTTGCTGGTGGAGTTCCTGTATTTAGATCGGCGCGAGCGCCCCCGGCAAAAGCACGCCACGTGCCTGCCGGCATGGTTGGCATTGTTGATCCAAGGGGTGGCACCTGCACCTCCGGAGGTCTCTGTTGCCGCTGCCACTCTAGGAACCCCGCACCACTGATGCCCTCATCAAAGTTATCGGGTCCGACTGGTGCGAAAGGCTTAAAGCCTCCCGGCGACTGATACTGAGAAAGGTCTGGCTGCTGGTGCTGAGGCGGGCGACCACTACCTTGGTCCCAGCGAATTGGTGGCGGCTCAGGCCTGCCCCACTCCATGGGGGTAAAACGGTAACCACTGGCGTTACTGGTTGGGCCGCCTTGCGGGCTTGGGTACTGGATGTTTGATTTCCTGTTGACGTTACTTACATATCCCTCGGCATTCATCGCTTTCCGGCGATCCTGTGCCTGGATAGACTTGCGCCTCCTCCCCTCGGGAGTCTGCTCTTGCCGGTACGCCCATTCTGCTTGCCCTCGCTGCATTTCCTTGGGACTGGGGTAGCCGCCTCCGGGCTTGTAGAAGTCTGCAGCGATGGGGCCGGGGTTCTTGTCCTTGGGGGTAAAGCCCAGCCCTAGGGCGTTCTCTTCCGGTACTCTATTTCCACCACCTGGGAATGCCATTTGTCTTCCTTAATCAAAAAACTACGGATTATCTGAGGGCCGCCCCAGGCAACCTGGGCACTATTTGGGGGCCACTGGATAGTAGGTAAGCTCTCTCCCGCCCAGGCCAATGCTTCGTTAGGAACGCATCAGTGGTGCCATTCAGGAACTTGGTCCATGACGGTCTATCTTTCCCCGCCATTTTTCTCCAATATTTGTAAACCCAACTAGGCCGGCCTTTCATGTCGAGGCCGGCTGGTATTTCGTATGAAACTGGGTGGACTCTGCCGTGGGGGGGCCTGTAGGGGGATGGTGGAGGCCCCTGCGCAATTAAGTCCTGGGGCTTGCCGGCGTAAGATTCCTTTAGTTTTTTCTCGGCTTTATCGAACTCTCTCCGTTTTTTTTCTCTTCGTTTAATCTGCTTCGGGGTCAGGGGGCGAGTGCGAGTCTCATCCAACTGGGCCCACCTATTCTCCTGTTGTTCTCGCGGTGTTGGGGGTGTAATTGCCGCATTCCCGCCCCAGCTACCCTCTCCCCATCCTCCCGGTGCGTCCCAATCACCAAGATCTCCTCCAGGAAGTTTTGGCTGATAAGGTGGTGGGGCTGCTCCTTGCTCCGGCGGTCTTCCGCCGGCCCCCAATGGTGAATCTAACCAGCCTTCCGATTCGTCTCGGGCGGCTCTCCTGGCTGCGTCTGGATCTCTTGTCCAGTAACCTGGTTTCTGGAGCTGGGGCATCCCCTGTCTTTGGGTGCCTACGTAAGGCTGTAGCCCTTGCCTCGGTTGCTCACTCATCAAACTACTGGGTTGAGGCGGTGGGGAGTATGCCGAGGCCGTCATGCTACTCGGTTGTGATGGCCCTACTTGTGATCTGTAAGGGGCCGCTGGTGGCCTTGCTTGCCCTCCCCTCTGGCTCTGCGCCACCAAGGACGGCATGGCCGGGGTGGGGAGATCCCGCTCAGCAGGCGCGCCGCTATAGAGGCTCCCTATGTTCGGGGCGTTTCGTGCCCCGTAGATAGACTGTCTATCGGGGGTAGACGACGGAGCGCCGATCCCAAAGCCTTGTATCGGAAACGCAGTGCTGCCGGGCGTTTTTTTGCGTTGTGTGTTGGTGTAGTTACTGCCGTACATTATTTATCTCCTAGCCAAATGTCTCACCAATCTTCGTGGAACCATGGATTATCCGCCCCAATCTTCGTGGAGCCATGGATTATCCTTCCCCTGGGGGCTTCGTGCGTAGGCGTCAAGGTTTCTTTGCCTCACCTCAGCCCTGTGCTGTAGCTTGGCGTTCTCTCGGGCTTGGGCGTTAATCATCTGCTGGCGACGTAACCCTTGGGCACCTACTGCGCCGGGATTCAGTTGGCCACCCTGCTGGCCAACCTGCTGGCCACCCTGGATCTGCTGGGCGACTTGGTTTAGGGCTTGTTGTGTCCCGCCACCCTGACCGCCACCCTGACCGCCACCATAGCCTCCTCCCATCCCGAACATATTCGTGAACACGCCTTGGTCAGTTAGCTGGTTCATAAAGTTCGGATTCGCACTGGCGGAGACGGCTGGGCCGAACGGGGTGTTCACTCCGCCTCCCTGGGCCGGCCTGCCGAATGCTGCTGCTTGAGGGAGGCCTCCCCCCGTGGCTGCGACTTGTCCGCCAAACCCTTGCCCTTCCCCTGCTTCACCGTAGTCCTTTGCCATTTGCCAGATGGATTCCAGGGAAGGGCCGGTGTCGTCTCTGCGCTCGATGAAGCCTACTAGGTTATTAGTGAGTTTCTCGTCGAAGGCGTTTGTGGTAGCCATACCTTGCTGGAGAATACCCTGTAGCTCTTTTCTGGCGTTCTGTTCCAGCAGGGCTCTTTGCTTCTGCAGCTCGTAGAAGTCGCGTCCTATTTGACCCTTGCGGGTGGTGTCACTGCTTAGGCCGACTCTGGATGCGTCATCTAACATTCTCCTGGAATTTTGACGGTAGCTGTCGTCCAGCTCCATCAATTCGTATTCAGAAGGACCACTGGCTGTAGCCTCCAACCTTGCCTGCTGGTCATAGAGGTTCCCCATGATGCGATCGCGGCCTTCAGTCAGCTCACCGTGGCCTTCGCCGTATCGGGCGATATTGGCCCTGTTGGCGTCTTCCCTAGCCTGCTTGGCACTCTCTAGCATGTCATAGAGGAGCTTCTCTTTTTCGGCGGCGGCTTGTTGCTGCATTGCCTGCTGCTGCTGCTGCTGCCGCTGCTGCTCCTTTTGCTGCTGAATTGCTTGCAATCGCTGCCTTCCTTGCTGCATTCCTTGCTGCATCTGGGGGGTAAGCTGGCCCCCGGCTAAAGCCCCTTTTTGGCGCATCTGGGGGGTAGGCTGGCCCCCGGCTAAAGCCCCTTTTTGGCGGCGGCCTGGTGCTGCGCGGCCCCCCTTCGTGTTCTGCCTGGGTATCGTTGATCCAGCCCTAGAGAAAGCAGTCTTGTCAGTCCACGCTGCCTGGGCGTAGGGGTTTCCACCAATAGAAGCCACGTACTGATCGAACTTAGCTGGGCTGAGCGACTCCCCCCAATTCAGAGGCACCGCCCCGCCGTGCCATTTCTTGTTGAACTCTTTGTCGAAGAGTGCCTGCCCGCCAGCGTTATAAGCCCATATGCCAATCGGAGACTGTCTAAACTGCGCCCGGTTCATCGACTCTGCGTGGTCGGCGGCGCCGCCACCGCCCCAGCCGGCGTGTCTGGTGCCTACGCCGAGACTCTGCTCCAGCCGGGCTTTTGCCTCAGCCTCCCACGCCGCCGCCTTCTGTGCGTTACTTGATCTTGTTGTTAGTGCCATGATATTTTCCTTTACCAGATGCCTCCGTTATCATACTGGACCTTGAATCCTAGGCAATTTGCAATTTTATGGAGCCATTTCCGCCTGTTTATCCACCTTCTGAGCCGGTCGCAATAGCAGCCCGGTATCCCCATCTTCTGAAATAAACGATCTGCTCTGGATGCTGTGAGGCCCCAGGCTGATAGTATGTCGCGTAGGCAATCTCCAATACCTGGATCTCTCATGTCACGGCCGTTGTATGGAGTTGGATCGCTATCTCCAATATGTCTGTCGATCGGGCAACTCCGATGTGGCAGTGGAAGTCGCCCGCTGAGAGAGCGCCTATGTTCGCATCTGTCGCAGCCATGATCTCGCCGGCAGTTGCGCTTAGAAGCACCCCGGTCCTGTTAGACATATTGGCTGTCGCTGCACCTAGATCTACTGGTCCCGAAGTGACGATTGTTCCCCATCCATTAGCAAGGCCAGTGCCTTCGTCTATAATCATGCCCAAGCATCCTGCTTCAAGAACTGTCCCGTCTGCCTGGGCTAAGGCATACTTCCCCGCAGAGTTGCGGTAGACCCAGAGGCCTGTAGTCATCGACCCTCCCGCCCACTGCGCTAACCTTGTACTGCACGCGCCTACTGGCTCTATCTCTGATGCGGTGAAAGTTATAGACGCCATGGGTTACCTTTCGTTACAGCACTGCTGTTGTATGAAGTTTGATCGCCACTTCCAAGATACGGTTTGTCCTGGCCACTCCGATGTGACAGTGGAACTCTCCCGTTGCGAGTGCGTTTACGTTGGCGTCTGTCTCGGACATTATCTGGCCTGTGCCGGCAACCGCAGCCAGCAGCACCGAGTAATCCGCCACCATCAGATTATTAGTAGCGCACTGTGCGCCTAAATCTATTGGTCCACTTGTGACGATGGTTCCCCAGGCGCCCGCACCGCCAGTACCTTTATCTAAAACTATCCCCCTGACGTTTGCCTCCGCGAGATTCGTTGTCGCATCAGCCATCCAGAACCTTCCATCTGAAGATTTTAAGTAAACTGCTGATCCGTTAGTCACGGTGTGCCCCCATTGCGCAGCGGTTACCCTGGCTGTCCCAGTTAAAGCTACTTGAGAATCTGTTAAAGTTATACTAGCCATTATTTTATTTCCTTTTCAAAATCACTACAGTGTTGGCAGGGCTCGATGCCGTTGCTCCGAATACTCTCTAGTACACTATCTGGAAATACTTCGTCGCAAATGCACTTGCCATGTATCGCGCAATTGCGAAGGGGTTGTTCGTCTAAGGTCATGGCGTGTATCTCTGCGTCCATCCCAGGAGCCAAACCTAAGTGGCCCCCTATCCAGTTGAAAAACTTCTTCCTCTTGGAGCAGTTACAGGTCTTGTGCTCCTCTGAGAACACGTTGACCGCCGCCTCCCATCGCTCCTTGGTGACTCCGATCTTGGTGAGTACCTGTTCAACGTAGTCTCCTAAGCCAAGATCTATGTCGCCTGGGAAATACGACTTGTCTGGGTTCTTGCGGATATGTTTACAATGCCCACATTTCACGCTCATACATAATGCTCCGTTTTAACAAACTTCACCTGATACTCTACCTACCAAGTCCACAATTACATCCGGGAACCCAGCTAGTGGCCCAGGGTTAGGTGCTTGCAATATCTCTATGTCTTTGTAACCTACAGCTAATCGAACCACCAATTCTTCGTCGTCGGTTATGTAAAGATCTAAGTTAGCTACACTAACCACTACCCTCTCTGTGTGCGGTATTACATCTATCGCACAGTCGTCGCCGGCGGTTTCCAAGTATGACGATAAATGCACTAGATCTCCGGCTTTTACGCTAACCCCATTTTCGTCTACGGTGATCCCACATGACGGCTCAACCTCTATTGTGCATTCCTCCGTGCCGGGTCTTAATCCATCTCCAGCTAGTCTTTCTGTGTCAGTTAAACAGTCCTGTGGGTCAGGTTCAAAATGGAGTGCGCAACTTCCGGCCCTGCTCACCAAACCCGTGCCGGCGAGGTCTGCTGGTTTAACACTTATCGTAGCATCCGTGACCTCAATGCCGCACCCACCGATGAGTTCTACGTCGAAAGCCGGGCAGTCTTCTGAGCCCTCTCCTGCTGTCAAGCCAATGCCTGCCAGTGCCTCAACATTAACGGCGAAGGGCGGGTTGTCGTCGTTGGCTGCTGTGTCGTAATAAAGACCGCAGCCGGGATTCGCTTCAAGAGCTGGGCAGTCTTCGTCGTCGGATACCTTCAAGCCTTGGCCTGCTAGGGCCACTGTATCGACGTTGATTCTGTCGTCTTCAATGCGGATGGCACAACCTTCCTCTAGGTTAATAACATCGCTTATCCCGATTCCGGTGCTTCCTCCTCCAACCCCATCAGCCCCATCGGTCGGGGTCACCAGACCGCCCGTATTGCGGTCGAAGTAAACGGGCGTAACTCCGTCTGCACCACCTGCACCACTCTTCCCGTTGTCGCCTGGGTCGCCTAAGGCTGTTAGTAGCCGTTCCAGTGCTTCGGCAACTGCATCTAAGGTGGAGCAATTGCTGGCCTGGAAGGACTTTTGATTTAACTGGGTGGCCATTACCTTACCCTTCGCCTAGCATCCGAGAAGGCTGTGCCAAACAACTCCTCTAATGACCACCTGGAGGCTCCAATGGCAAAGACCTTGATGTAGCAAACCGTTCCTCTGACCCTAGGCCGCTGAGTGTAGTTGAGGCCTTTGATGTCCCAATCGGTTCCAGTAAATGAAGGGGCGGTTCCTGCTTCTGCCAAAACGAACGCCTCTTGGGGGCTGCTGGCAGCGTAGACTTCCCACGATGCAGTGCTGGAGCCTTCAGAAAGTACCGCTGACAACTCCGTCAGCACTCCTTCCATGTGGGATGTTCCTAGTGCAAAAGGGCCAAACAGGCATCTTGAGGTGAAGGACTCCGTGTGGGCTGTGTCAAACGAATACCCTGTGCCTGTCTTGAGCAGTAAAGCACTGCTGCGTGTGGCATTGGCAAAGCTCTTGAGCTGACAGCCGAAGGTAAGCGTTCCAGCTCCAAAAGACATGGGCCAGTAACTGTCGTGTAATAGGCTGTAGTAAAAAGCTGAAGCGAAATCATCGTCGCCCGACTTGCGGTTGATGAGTATGTGAATACCACGGAACTTGGCGTCATAGACCAGTGAAGCGGTGTCTGTTTTCGGGTCCAGATCACTGAGGTCGTCTGGCAACTTCTCGTCGCTCATGTTCACCGGGGGCTCCCCGCACCCTGGGCTCATGCGGTACAGTCCGTGGCGAGTCATCAGTATCGTGTGCTCACTGCCAGTCTTGCAGATGGCGTTTTTGCTGATGGGGCCAACTTCTCGGGACATCAGTTCGATAGAGGAGCCGCCGGCTGCCGGGTTGCCACGTATGATATACAAACTGTCGGTAGATCCGATAAGCAAGCAGTTGCGGTTGTGCTCAAAGAGGCAATTGACCGTCTCGCCTAGCTTTCCAGGCACTGCGCCAGCGTTGGCCCAGGCGGCGGCACCGTCTCCCTCTGTGTAGTCCCAGTCGTTGATGGTGCCGACCCTGGACATATACACGGCCTGGGGGCTGTCCTTGTCTCCAGATATAACTAAACGGTCTGCATAGGTGGTGATTAGACCGCAATAGGTAGGGGCAAACCCTAGTCCGGAGGTCGTGGTTATCGTAGTAAGGTCGTTTTCATGCGATGGGGGATCATCTACCTCAGTGAGATCCTCGTACTGGATATCCTTCTCTCCCTGATCGGCCACCAATACATATTGCTGATATACCGTAATCGAAGAAAATGGGCCACTAGCACCACCTGCGTCAGTAACTGACTTCTTAGATACGTCACTGTCAGTAGAGCTGCCCTCCAGCATGTACGCATTACCGCTGGTCAACAGGGCGATGCCAACATGCGGGTCTTTGTCGCCGTCAATCCACTCCGCACGGGACCAGTGGTAGGGAGTACCCGAGATCGTGCCGGCTACGGTATCTATACCGGGTCTGGAGCCGCCTCTGGCCCGTCCGCCTTCCCAGTCTTGGGGCCAGACGTTTAGCGCAGAGGCGGTTGTGTTTTCCGGCTGGCCTTGCAGGCTGGTTCCCTTATGCAATCCACCTACCGGAAAGCCCGAAGCGATGTTGATCGGCGGTGACTTTGCCATGGCGTGCCTTCATGTCTTACCTATCTCAGGACTACGCAGCCGGGGTGTCTAACGCGCCGGTTCCAAGAATCAATCCTTGCCAGAGCGACGCGCCAGTGCGGACGAATAAGCCAACTTCGCCTGTGGGAAGATTGGCTGCTAAGGTTCCTGTCGTGTCCACTACCGTTATGGTTGCGCCGCTTGCCTTGACGATAACCATGAACCCTGCGTCTGGCAGGGTAACTGTCGCAACTGCCGTCCCGGTAACGCGCGCAATACCACGCCCTCCAAGGTCTAGCGTTATGCTTGCTGTCACATCCGCTAAATCAACAATGTCAGGGAACTCGCCGGCGACTCCGCCTAAGTTTGCTAATACATCATGTCCAGGCATCTCTCTTCTCCTTAAAAGGGTTAGTCTTCAATTATGAAATAATCCATCTCGCAGTTGCCTACGAAGGCTTTGGCAACTGGCCCCACAACTCCAATCCGGAAACACGCCGACTCGCCGGCCCACATCTTCACGAGTGGGGCACCGCTGACAACAGCGTCCCAGATTTCTATGTAAAAGGTGGGGTCAGTAGCATTATTGGTAAACATCGCCCATCCTGCCGTTCCGACTGCATGAAGTGGTATAAGCGCATCGCCTGACGTTAAAACCTGCATCGTCCCATGAACATAATCGGTTCCCGTCATGTCGAACGTGGCAGCGGATACCTTCTTCTTTTCACTTGTCGCTCCTTTGACTACTGCAAGCGACATTGAGACTGTGATTTCATTGGCCATAGCCCAACCTCTACAGTTCTATAATCAGGTAGTCCATCTCGCAGATCGCCGTATCCGCAAAGGCAGCGGGAACTTGAGCACCCGTGCCAAGACGGAAGCACGCCGATTCGCCGGCCAGGAGCTGTACCATCTTCGCGCCCGTGCTGGCCACATCTAAAAGCTCTATGAAATTTGTGGCATCGTTGTTAGTAAACATCGCCCAATTAGGACCGGTTACTGCGCCTAATGGGATGGCAGTACCGCCAGCGGTTGTCGGCACCTGCATGGTCCCGTGGATATAGTCCGTGCCGGCAAGGTCCATGGTGACGGCAGATATCTTCTTCTTCTCGCTTGTCGATCCCTTGACTACCGAAAGTGACATCGAGACGGTGATTTCATTGGCCATTTTATTTCTCCTTTAGTAAGTGAATTGACGCCGAGTGGTGTTCTGGTAGGATATCATCCGCTGCACAGCAGGAAGGTTTTGAGTCCCACCCATCGGCATCAATTCTTGTGAGTTCTTTCACTTGTGTTGTGTAGCAGCCGCTGGGTGGGGCACTTTTACCCCCAAAGGCTGGTGACACATGGCTATTTGGAAAATCATTCCTAGTTTCCCCGACTATGAGGCGTCTGACGAAGGAGGGGTTAGGCGTGCTGTTGACTGCGGTAGAGGCCGCTTTCCTAAAGGTATGCTTAGAAAGCAATGCCGCTGCCCTCTTGGATATCTCCGCACATCTCTTCGCCGCAACGGCAAATCGCATGACGCCAAGTGCCATAGGCTGGTCGTAGATGCGTTTATTGGACTTGTTCCAGGACTGCAAATTAACCATATCGACGGGAAGCATGATAACAACCGATTGGAGAATCTGGAGCAGGTTACGGCGATGGAAAACACTAGGCATAGTATTCAGGTTCTTGGGATTACAAAGTGTGGTACTAAAAATCATCAGTCAAAGTTATGTGTTAGTGATGTTCTTGAAATAAGAAAACGTCGTGCAAGGGGTGAAACACTTCAGGTTATATGCAATGACTACTCGGTATCCTTGGGTTCTATTTCAAATGTCTGTAGTAAAAAAACCTATCGTGATGTCAGTAGCTGACACCATTATAAAGTGTGGAATGCTCATCAAATCCATGTTGGCCGTTGGAGAAGCTGCCTGAGTCGTCGTAATGACTGTGGAACACTCCCATTGTGTCCGGGCTTTCAACCTCCCGGTCGTGTCCTATGCTCGCCTGCAGGCATAGCATGAGCTTCTCTGTGTGAACCCCTTTCTGGCCAGACATATTCTCAGCGGCTGCTAAGCAGCTCTCGATAAGGGTCTGTGCATGAGGCTGGCCGCCCAGGGGGAGTGATGTGTCGTCGCTAAGGTGCTCTGCATTGATGGAGTACGGTACATTGAGTTTGTAAACAGCGTCGGGGATAGGCCAGAGTATTAACTCCCATACCTGGGCTTCGCCGGCTACTCGATCATCGTCATATTTGATTCGTATCGCAGCTTCTAAAGGTCGGCCCGATCCCTCGCCTACCTGTAGCTTGTTGTCTACGTACCTCTCGGCAGTGACCTTGATAGGTGGGTAAATCACCGACTCACCAGGGGTGTAGGTGATCGGTCCATGAAGGACGGCGAAGTCTTCGGGGAGGTCGTAAGCGTAGAGTGAGGCTGAGGTAGAAATCATCACGACCGGTCGCATGAAGCTCCAGTTGTGTGGGGCGCGTTCCCCTGGCAGGACCATTGGGTTGTAGAACGACCGCAGACCCATGCGTACTATCTCTTCCACTTCGGAGTTCTGGCTGTGGCTCCATCTTGCTGGGTTCGGGCCGTACTCGTTTTTCCAGCCTACTAATCTCTTGAGCTGCGCCTTGTTGATTGACAGGTCGCCGGTGCTGCCGGCTATGCCGTCCTTCGGCCAGGACACACCCACGTTAGTTTCGGTGAGGGTGCGGTCGCTATCTATCGACGCCGATAGCAACTCCTGGAACCTCTTGGTGTGGCCGCCTTCCTCGCCGTTGAGCTTCTCCGCTGCCGACAGGACGGCCTCTACTACGAGGTGGGAATACATGGCACCACCCAATGGCCTGGGGTTATCTGCCGTTAAGATGGGTGGCTCAAAAGAATACGTGAATGACAGCGTGGTAGCTGCGGTCGGCTGTGGGTAGAGAATCACTTGGTAGGTCGTGCGGGAGCCGTCTGCCGTGGTTGCCTTCTTGGCTGTGATCGCACAGTAGAGAGGGGTTCCCGTCTCACCCGAAGACCCTAGCATGGCCTGGATCTCTTCTTCGCCAATAACCTCAATGGCCAGACCACCGTCTGCCTCTGGGTAGTTCAGATTCGTTAGTAGACGAGAGAAGTCTGCCGGTAGGTCGTAGGTCTGCTCGCCAATTACTACGTCGAGGGTTCCTTCATTGCGCAAGAAACTCCAGAAGTGACGATTGCCACTTTCTCCGCCGGGCGGCCAGTAAAACTCTCTCAGGCCCATGCGTAAGACCTGCTCTACCTGGGAGTCCTCACCGTGGCTCCAAGAAGATGGGTTGGCTCCGAAGGTTAGCTGTGATCCGATTAGTCGTTTCAGTTGCTCTCTATCAACTTCCAAGGTGCCGGTGGTACCCTCTGCGGAATCTAGTGGCCAGGATTCCTCCTCCTTTCCGGCGGTTAATGACTTGTCGCCCTGGATAGCCGAGGAAAGCATCTCTTGGAACTTCTTAGAGTGTAAGCCTTCCTCACCCTTCATACTTTCGCACGCACTTAGACATCCCTCCATGAACAGCCGTGCGTACTTAGCTCCACCTAATGGATAAGGATTGCCAACAGTTAAGATCGGTGGCTCAAACTCGTAGGTAAACGTCAGCGTGACATCCTCGTCTGGCTGAGGGTATAGTGTGACTTCATAGGTCGTGCGAGATCCATCTGCACCTATTGCTTTCTTGGCAGCTATTGAGCAATAGGTAGCAGTGCCTGTTTCTCCTTTGCGGGAGATTAAGGCTTGGATCTCTTCATCAGCAATAACTGAGAGGGGTTTTTTATCCGACCCTTCTGAGTAGTTGAAAGAAGTCATCAGGCGAGAAAAGTCTGCGGGCAAGTCGTAGAGCTGTGTGCCTGAGATAACGTCTATCGTTTCTTCGCTCTCCAGGAAACTCCATGAGTATCTTTCTCCGTCTATGGCTGGCCAGTACACTTCCCGTAGGCCCATACGAATAATCTGTTCCACCTCTGAGTCTTGGCTGTGGTTCCACACTTGCGGGTTTGGCCCATGGCCTAGCTTATTGCCTACAATGCGCTTCAGTTGCTCGCGGTCTATCTCCAGTGTGCCGGTACTGCCTTCGGTAGCGTCAAGTGGCCAAACATCTGACTCGTCATCAAAGTCAGTCACTCGCTTGTCGCGGGCAATGCTCCCCGCCAGGGACTTGGCGTAACTGGCTATCGAAGCGCCTTCCTTACCAGTTAGCTTCTCCACTGTCGCGGCGGCAGCGTCGATAACCAGCATGGCGTGCATTGCGCCGCCCAACGGCTTTGGATCAGACGCCGAAAGAATGGGTGGCTCGATGGCGTAGGTGAAGGATACTGTAGTGACGGCGTCTGGCTTGGGATAGAAAGATACCTCGTAAGTAGTGCGGTCGCCGCCAACAGTTTTGGACCGTACCACTGCATAAAGAGGGGTACCTGTTTCGTCTACGTTGGCAATGAGTGACCGGCGTTTTGACTCTGAGATAATAGCGATTGGCTTCTCGCCGGCATCTACTTGTAGGAAGAACCCTGTCATAATCTGGGAGAAGTTTTCGGGTAGGTCGTAATCAGTCTGGTCTACTACCAGGGCAATGTCCGCTTCTTTGCGGAGGAAACTCCAGACGTGCTGCTGATCTCCTTCAGAGACTGGCCAGTAATACTCCCGCATCGCCAGACGTAGCATCTGCTCTACTTTGGCAATCTCCGTGTGTGTCCAGATGTCTGGGTTCGGGCCGTAGCCCATCTTCATCCCAGTTAGGCGGAGGAGCTGGGTGTGGTCGATCTCCAGATTGCCGGTACTGCCTTCGATGGCGGCTAGGGGCCAGAGTTCGTCCTCTTCACGAACCTGGGTGAGCAGCTTGTCACGCGCTATGGAGTTGGCTAACAGCTCCCTAAACTTCTCGGTGTGAATGCCCGGTCCACTCTCGGGGTTCATTATCTTTTCGGCGCTGGCTAGGCATGACTCTAAGATCATCTCAGAGTGCATAGCGCCGCCAAGAGGCCAGGGGTTGATGCCGTCCTCTATGGTGGGAGGCTCAAAGGCGTAGGTGAAGCTGATCGTATCTGCTACTGCCGGCTTGGGGTAAAACGATACCATGTACTTGGTTCGGGACTGCTTGGCTAGTTCAGCACTTTCCGCTCGTACTACCGCATAGATAGGTTCGCCGTCGTCGCTTGTCTTGCCTATTAAGGCGCGGTGTTTCTCTTCTGTGATAACGGTGATCTGGCGGTTGCCGCTGCCTTCTGGGTAGTACAAACCCGTCGTCATCTGTGTGAAATCAGTCGGCAGGTCGTATGCCCTAGTGGAGGCAACTAGGGTCACCGTTCCCTCTCGACGGAGGAAGCTCCAGATGTGGCCATCACCACTAGGCCAGTACACCTCTCGTAGGCCACCACTTAGCGCGTCTTCTATGTCCTGGGCGTCTATCGTAGTGAGATCGTCGGGCGTGCGCGTAGCGCCCATAAAACGGCCAATGTGCCGTCTGATTTCATCATAGGTGATTTCTAGTGTTGCCATTTAAGCGGAGAATAATTTCACATAGGGGCCTGAAATGTAAATGTGGCCATCAGCCTCTGACGAACCATCTCCTACCGCTCTAACGTATATGCCTCCTAGTCGAGCTACCTTGAAAGAATCACTTGCGGAGGTCAGAGCCAGTTCGGTTGCGTCCAGGGTAGCCCAGTTAGAGTTGTCCTGACTGCCTTGAAACGTCACCGTTCCAGCGGTAATGCGGTCGGCGTAGAACTGCACCCAGTCCATCTCCTCCACCCGGAACACGCTAGATGTAAAGCTGTTGCCTAGAGGGAGGGTTTCTTCACCTGTCATCGTTAACATGGTTATTCTCCAAGCGCTATTTGTTCTTGGTCATAGGCGATGGGCTCGTCGTCACCTGAGATGGCTACGAGCAACTGCCCGTGCTTTCCAACGCTGGTAAACTTTCCAAGCATCACGTCGCCTTCAACGCTATCAACTAACACGGGCGTACCGTTAGGGATGCTGCCCCAATCGACACCCGTTCGCCCTAGTTCCGTTGGCTCTGGCTTATCTTCTTCCTGGGGTGCAGGCTCCACTTCGGCTCCACGCATTGTTACCTTGCGCTGGGCGAACTCTTGCACGTATTCGTCGCCTATTAACTCGACGGCAATGCGGCCTGGGCCGGTCTTGCCACGGTAGGCCCCGTAGAGGATCGAACCGTCTGCCTCTTTGATTTGGATGGCTGTGCCTTGGTCTATCAGGGACCAGTCCAGTATGGGGGTGGCTACTTCTGGGGCGGGTTCTTTGAGTAAGCCGAGATGGCCGCACAGGGCGACACAGAGGGTGGGGCCTAGTTCAGCGCTGCCAATGCAGCGGTGCTTAGCCTGGAGCCAACTGTTGTAGGTCGGCTCAAGATTGGTCGGGAAGTCATTGGCACCAAGGCGAGTGATAGATTCAATGGTGTGACGGTCTAGTTCGTGAAACATGGGTTAGCTCCGGCCTACGCCCCGGCATAAAAAAGGGCGACGTGACCCCGGAGCAGACCCACGTCACCCATACGGTATCGCCAATGACGACACTACGTAGACTGTTGTGTCACTTACGCTTCTTGGTAAAACGCCCACCAGTCCATATCAAAGCTCTGCGGAGCGTTATTGGCCGAGCCAATAATAGCCGCTATCATCGCCAACTCTTCACCATCGGGGAACGCACTCCCCGAGGACGTAGCAATGTTTGTTGCCGTGATATACGTGCCCTGCTCTACGTTGTCTATGTAGAGAGAAATCCTCTTTGACGCTTCGGCCCTTGGGTTGTAAATAAATCCAAGTTTGTACCACGTAGCGGCTGCCAGGGCCGTTCCATAGGTAAAGGCAGTTGTCAGTGTCTGACCGTTCAAGCGATACTTAAACGTCAGCGAATCGTTATCAGCCTCGTTGATGGACCACCCGATCAGGTCGTCGGACGAAAGGGGTTGGCCTGCGCCCTGGGTATGCGGCGTTGCCACAGCAGCAAGGCCCTCTTCGCCCATGCCGACAAAAACGCTCCCTGCGGCATCGGTGACAGAGGTAAGCCTTATCCTTGACTCGAAGATAGTTAGCTTTTCGGACCCGGCTGTGTCGCTAATGGCACCTAGTGTGCCTACATTGCCGCCTGTAGTCAGGCTGGTCTGGTGGTCAGCACCGTCCGACGAGTCCGTCGAAGTAAGGAAGCGGACTACGCCTCCTGTCTCCGTGGCCAAAGGCAGGATCGACCCGACCGTAGCATCCACTTCAATGTAGGCATAGTAACCGTTTCCAGGCTGAAGCTGAGCCGCAGCAGTTGTTACTGTCACGGGAGTAAAGCTCGTAAAATCATCTCCGAACCAAGTACCGCCACCGCTTCCATCAGGAGCGCTAGTACCCGTGGTCAAGTGCCGCCAAAGAGCTGGAGACAAGCCACGACCGTTCACTTGGCTAATGTGTTGCGTGTAGAGACTACTCGCATTTGGGAATAACAACATTTTTCTAATCTCCAGATTCGTATATCTGCCGGAGCGTAATTAGGCTTGGCTAACTACAAATTGACGGCGAAGGTCGTAACATGCGTAATTCATCCAGTGGTCAATATGCACGTCGTAGGTGTCGTGCTGTCTTGGCGCCTTCTCGGGCTTGTGACGCTTCATGTTGGCGCCAGCCTTCACGAATGGCCTGAAGTGCTTCCAGCACACCCCGTAGACGGGCAAGTTGGAATCGTTGGCTTCCAGGTAAGGCACGTACTTCAGGGGTACACCGCCGACCGTCACACGGTTCATGTAACGAGCAACATCCGAGCCGAGCTTGTCGTTGCGCAGCTCGGCAATTCGCTCAAGTGGTTCTTGCACCGAAAGCGTCGTATACATCTGGTAGTCCGCTTTGCCATATCCCAGCTCGGGATGGGGGTGCGGAGCCTGGAAGTTGGTGTTGTAGATCGCTAGCTTGAGCTTGCGGACAAGGTCGTCGATCGTCACTGAAGAATAACCGGCAGTCCAGTTTCTCCAGTTGGGGTAGGTATCGGCGTCGATGCCTGCGGTCGTGGTGCCGAACGCTGCATTGCCGTTGAATCCTCCGTCAACCGTGGTGGTTGGATCTTTGGTGATCCAGTAGGGGATACCATACGGGCGGTTATCCGTCGCACTGGTAGGTGCAGACCAGAGATTCTCTTCATGCAAAACGAACATGGCGTTCATGGCGTCATGCTCACGCACCATAAGCGTCTTAATGATCGTCTCTCGGTCGCTCTGGAAAGCCGGCTCGTAGATCGAGTAGGAGTAGTTCGTGGTCTGCATACGCCAGGGAAC
>Ga0310125_10000693_pt1 | contig 16428 bp, 11 predicted proteins | sample CB11b_Tmax_Bot8__FD_203508 | JGI IMG/M metagenome (GOLD analysis project Ga0310125, IMG submission 203508) | Marine microbial communities from Western Arctic Ocean, Canada - CB11b_Tmax_Bot8 | ecosystem: Environmental > Aquatic > Marine > Oceanic | place: Canada: Western Arctic Ocean | collected... | reverse complement strand
ATTCGCGTATTTCTCGGGGAATATGGGTATAGTTCGAGTCCTATATCGCCCATTGATTGAATTTCAGAGGTGCTGCAGGAAGTCGCAATTGGTCGCAACCTCTCGCAATCACTAGAACTTACAGATCCAAGTGCTTCCGAAGGCCGTTGAGTTTTCGAGTCATTTCGGCTGCTTTCGTGCGCCTTCGACGTCGGATTTTGCGTCGCTTTTTTCGAAGCCTGTTTGAAGTGGTCTTCAGTCACCTGCAGGTAGTGCTTCACCGCTACAGCCACGCTGTAGCCAATCCATTCCGAGGCCACATGGGCAGGGAACTGATCCGCCAATTCTGTCTCCGGGTTGACCGAAGGTTCTGCCACAGTTTCAGCTACGGTTGCAAGCCGGCACGCTTGATGATCTACTGAAGTCTGGTTCGCCTTCTTATCGCGGTATCGGGTGATACAGAACTCGGCCCCTGGTTCCGCTCCACTGCGCCCGCCTCAGCAGCCCATGGAGCACCTCGGCGAACTAACATAGAGACTGGTACAACTCGTGGGGGCAGGTTAAGACCGCTTCGTCTCTCCCACATTCACGGACGACTGTTTTGAATCAGGTAACGAAAGTTAGGGCGGACGCACTTCGGGCAGTTTTGCAGTATCACCAAGTCACGAAACATCACTTCCAAGGCCATGCCTGGGGACCAGGGTATTTGGATTGGGCTACTCAGCCCAACCCGTATCGTAGATTTGAAGGTGCACGTCTGGTGTCTCTCGAAAGAATTCCGCCAACGGATGAACCCCGGTACGACGATGCCTTTGTTCAGGGTCGAATACCACCGGTCGCGGTGAACGTACGGAGCATCTCTCAACTTTTTTACGATAGCTTGGCGATATCGGCATGGAAGAGCACCGGCGAAACCAGTTGGGCACTCCGAGTCAATCCGTCAAGCGGCAATCTGCATCCGACTGAGGGATACCTGATCGGCGGTCCGATCGAGGGGCTCTGCGACGTGCCGATGGTCTGCCACTACGCCCCGAAGGAACATGTATTGGAGGTGCGGGCAGAGTTTGGATTAGGGCAATGGCGCAAGCTCGGTGAAGGATTTCCAACGGACACGTTTCTTCTCGGACTCACTTCCATTCATTGGCGAGAGGCGTGGAAGTACGGCCAACGGGCCTATCGCTATTGTCAGCACGATGTTGGTCACGCCATTGGCGCCATAAGTATCGCGGCAGCTGGGCTGGGATGGCAGACCATCATCCTAGACGACTTGGGCACGGATGAGCTGGAGCTTCTCATGGGTACGGTGCGGGACCATGGTGCCGAGCGGGAAGAACCGGATGTGCTCATGGCCGTGGTTCCGTGTGTCACAGAGACGAAAGAGAGCGGTCTGCCCCGGGATCATGTTCTGGCGTTTGCATCCCTTGACTGGCGGGGCACGCCTAACCAACTGAGTCCATCGCACGTGGATTGGGGCGTGGATGAAGCTGCAGTGGCAACTCGAAAACCACGTGGCCAAGGTCGGTACGCATCGCTTCACGATCCTCTGACGGCATCGTCCTTGGACGTCCGTCGGGTCTCTCTTCGCAAGACGATTCGGCAGCGCCGCAGTGCCGTGGCCATGGACGGAGAAACGCGAATTGATCGAGAGACGTTCTATCGGATACTTCAAAGGACGCTTGCCATCTCGGGTACCGTGCCATTCAGGACGCTTCCTTGGAAACCGCATCTTCACTTGGCCATTTTTGTTCACCGAATTGATGATCTTCCCCCGGGGCTCTACTTTCTCGTTCGGGATTGTTCACAGCGGAGATCGCTCGAAGAGGCGCTCACTCGGGTGGGGCGGTGGCGTCGACCTCTCGACTGTCCGGACGAACTTGAGTTGTATTGCCTTATTGAAACGGATACGCGTCAAACCGCGCGGCAGGTGTCCTGTTTTCAGGAAATTGCCAGTGATGGGTGCTTTAGTATTGGGATGATCGCTGAATATGAGGCCCCCCTGAGACGGTACGGCCCATGGTTCTATCCTCGCCTCTTTTGGGAGGCTGGCGTCATCGGTCAGGTGCTCTATCTGGAAGCGGAAGCTGCGGGTATCCGTAGTACCGGTATCGGCTGTTACTTCGACGATCCGATGCATGACGTCCTTGGCCTCAGGGACCACGCGTATCAAGACCTTTACCATTTCACAATTGGTGGTTCCGTCGATGACACGCGATTGACAACGCTCCCGTCCTACCTGGATGGGTAGCTGACTAGTGCCATGAACCATCGACTTCGGAATGAAAAGTCGCGTCACCGTTGAACCGCTAAGATTGTCGCGGGCTACAAAAAGCGAAAAGGGTTTCCGTAAGATATTGCAAAAAGTGGCACAACATTCTAACGCTGCACACCTGCACGTGGTTCAATGAACATTCCCTTCGACAACACGTACGCCAAGCTGCCAGAACGGTTCTTTGCCAATCAGGAACCCGCCCGTGTTCCGGAAGCGAAGCTCATCCGTTTCAACCGCGAACTAGCGGCAAAGCTCTCGATCGACGCCGACTGGCTGGAATCAGCTGACGGCGTCGCGATGCTCGCGGGCAACGCGATCCCCGAGGGTGCCGAGCCGATTGCACAAGCCTATGCGGGCCACCAGTTCGGTGGATTCTCGCCACAACTCGGCGACGGCCGCGCCATCCTCCTCGGCGAAGTCATCGCCACTGACGGCGCACGTTACGATCTGCAGTTGAAGGGCTCAGGCCGCACGCCATTTTCGCGGGGCGGCGATGGTAAATCTGCGCTCGGCCCGGTGCTCCGCGAATACATTGTCAGCGAAGCTATGGCCGCGCTCGGAGTTCCCACGACCCGGGCGCTTGCCGCTGTTACCACCGGCGAAAGAGTAATGCGCCAAGAAGGGCCACTCCTTGGCGCTGTGTTCACCCGCGTTGCTGCAAGTCATATTCGCGTCGGGACCTTTCAGTATTTTCTAGCACGCAACGATATCGAGGCCCTGCGGCTGCTCGCCGATCATGCCATTGCCCGGCACTACTCGGCCGCCGCCGAAGCGCCAGATCCTTATGCGGCTTTGTTAGAGTCGGTCGCGGCTGTCCAAGCGGATCTGATCGCCCAGTGGATGTCTCTCGGCTTCATCCACGGTGTGATGAACACAGACAATACCGCCATTTCGGGGGAAACGATCGACTATGGCCCGTGCGCATTCATGGACGCCTTCCACTCGCAGTGCGTCTTTAGCTCCATCGACTCCGGCGCGCGCTATGCATGGGGCAACCAGTCCGACATCGGGCTCTGGAACCTCACCCGCTTCGCGGAAACCCTGCTGCCATTATTGTCTGAGGATCCGAGCAATGCGACTAAGATCGCCGAAGCAACCCTCTCCGAATATCCTGAACGATTCGGCGGTCAATACATCGCCCGCTTCCGCGCTAAATTCGGCCTCCCACGTGAGGCACCCGTCGAGCTCATCAAGGAGTGTCTCGATCTACTGGACACCCAAGCGGTCGATTTTACTCTTTTTTTTCGTCAGCTCACACGTGTCGCCGGCGGAGAGGATTCTCAGACGCTTGCCGCGATGTTTTGCAGCAGTGAGCCTTTTGGGAAATGGTTTGCCAAATGGCGATGCGAAGCCGATACCGCGACGCATCTCGCCGACATGCGGGCAGCCAACCCGATCCTAATTCCGCGCAACCACCGCATCGAGCAAGCCATCCAGAGCGCCTATGCTGGCGACTTTGCCCAGTTTCACCGTCTCGTAGATGCGTTAGCCGCGCCCTACGCTGACCAGGTCGAATACGCTGATCTCGAAACACCACCCCGACCAGAAGAAATCGTCCACGAAACCTTTTGCGGCACCTAGCCCAGGATCTCTGGGGGGCGCGAGGTTGCTGCTTTGAATCCAGGCGCCCCGATTAACAGAACCGCATCTTCAGGTGCTATTACAACGGGAAACTTAATTAGGAGTGAAGAAATGCTGGGACATTTTGATAGAAAAATGTTTGTTAAGTAGCACATAGTTTTTGCACCCACGTTGGTATTTGTTTCAGTCCAATGTAGAGCATCCTGGGCTTCTCCCTATAACCTCGTATGGACGCGACAGCTCGGTACGAGCGAGGGGGATTTTAGCTACTCCGTCGTCGTAGACAGTGAGAACAATGTTTATATCAGCGGATATACCAACGGCGCCCTTCCACCAAGCCCCAATGCTGACGCATTCCTGACCAACTACGACTCCTTCGGCACAAAACTATGGACGAAGCAGCTCGGTACGAATGATTCGGACACCAGCCGCACCGTTGCCGTGGACAGTAACAACTGTTCGTCGTTTGTCGCTGCCATTGATGCGTCCCACCAAATAAATGAGCGGAAAATGAGCGTACGTTCATGCCCCCCCACAGCCCCGAAACCGGGATCAGAAAAGATGCCGCATTATAGCGAATAGAGGAGGTTGGAGCACGACTGGGGGCCACGGGGGGGGACTGCTCGCTTGGGGGCTATCAATAAGGGTCACAGATCTTTGTGGCAAAGTATTCCCGGGCTATCTGGTGGCTTCATACCGATCACCACTGACGGTATTGATGATTGTCAGAAGCCCATGCCGTACTGCCGCTGGCAACGCAGGCCAAGCATCGATCACACGTTGAAGCTCAGGTGTAATGTCTTCCGTTTGGTGCAAGCGATGCGTCGGATTATGCGTCGCTTGTTTTGAAATTCGCGTATTTCTCGGGAAATTGTGGTATATTTCGAGTCCTATATCGCCCATTCGCGGAATTTCGGAGGGGTTGCAAGAAGTCGCAATTGGTCGCAACCTCTCGCAATCACTAGAACTTACAGATCCAGATGCTTTTGAAAGCATTTGAGTTTTCGAGTCATTTCGGCTGCTTTCGTGCGCCTTCGACGTCGGATTTTGCGTCGCTTTTTTCGAAGCCTGTTTGAAGTGGTCTTCAGTTACCTGCAGATAGTGTTTCACCGCCACGGCCACCCAAGGCAGTTTTTGCTGCATCAACAGCAGCTTCAGATGTTGCAAATTGACGTTTGAACAAGACGCTAATTCAGTTCTGGATCGTCAATCAGGCGCATCTGGGTCAGCATCTTTTCGTCCAGCTCGCGGCGCATCTTCTGTACCCGCGGGTTCTGAGAATCAATGAGGTTACGATTTTCGTTTGGGTCTTCAGTTAGATGATAAAGCTCATCTCTGCCGCCATGCCGAAAGTTGCGAATCAGCTTCCATTGGGGTGTACGGAACGTGCGAAGTTTGGAGCCGTCTTGATGCCACTTCCACATCGAGTACTGGGCAAAGAGGTCATCGTCCCAGGCGATCTGTTCGCCCCGTAGCAGGGGAAGCATGTTCTTTCCGGGCCGGGCGGTCTCGGAAGGCGCGGATGTACCCGCAACATCAAGTAACGTGGAAAACCAGTCGAGGTGGGACAGCGTGTCGGCCACAACTGAACCCGCCCCAACCACACCCGGCCAGCAGACGATGCATGGCACCCGCAGCGAGTTGTCATAGAGATTGGGTCGGTCGCCCCGGTTGTTTGTCAGGATCCACCAGCCGTTGCCTTTATGCCAGATCCCGTTGTGCCCCAGGTTGTAGCCATTGTCCGACGTGAAGATGATCAGGGTATTCTCAACAAGTCCGAGCTTCCTTAGTACCGACAACAAGCGCCCAACGTTGCGATCCACACTGTGAACGCTGGCCAGGTACTCACGGGTCATGCGCTTGAGTCTTGGGATATCGAGATCCGGAAACTGCGGGTTCGGAATGACCGGGTCCAGGTCCTTGTAGTGGTTCCAATCCTCGTCGGACAACGGCAGCCAGGTCCGGTCACCGTCGTCGGTCCGATCGAACGTATTGGCATGTGGAGCAAAGTAGTGAAGCGACAGCAGAAAGGGTGTTTGCTTATTGGAATGTGTCCGCTGAACAAAATCGATGGCAAAGTCGGTGGCGAGATCGGTTGTGTATCCGGTGAGTTGCTGGCTTTGCTGACCCATCCGAACGCTAGGGTCCTTGGAAACATTTTGAAAACCTTCGAACGATTCAGCGTAACCATGACGCGTGGCGGGTGAGCCCAGGTGCCACTTACCAATATGGGCAGTGGTGTAGCCGGCTTCCATGAGATGCCGTGGCCAGGTGGCCAGACCCGGGTCGAGGGCCACGTCGCTTTCGGGCTGTTGCGGGCTGATGTAGTCGGGGATGCCCGTCTGGGTGCTGTACAAACCAGTCAACAGGCAAGCGCGGGCGGCGCTGCAGACGGGAGACATGCAGAAATAGTTCGTCAGCCGGGCACCGTCGTTGGCGAGCCGGTCCAGATTGGGCGTCCTGGCATTGGGGTCACCGGTCGCGCCATAGGCCCAGGGTCCCTGGTCGTCGGCCATGATGAACAGAATGTTGGGGCGTCGCATTGATCGTCGCATCCATCCTCGATGGCGATTATATCGTGATCACCGTTGAGCATGTCGATATGAGTCTTAATTCTTAGATATTGACTTCATGATCTCACGTGATCGCTTCTGGCCTTCAGCGATCTGTTCAGGGGTCATGGTCTTTTTGATCTTGTCGCGGTTCTCGGCGGCCTTCTTCTGACCTTTTGCGGCCGCCACATTGATCCACGCATAACCTTGCACATAGTCTTCGATCACGCCCTTGCCGAAGGCGTACATGAGGCCGAGGTTGACCATCGCCTTTGCATATCCCACATCCGCAGCCTTTCGATACCACTTGACGGCTGCCTTGAAGTCTTGGATCACGCCCTCGCCGTTGGCGTACATGACGCCGAGAAAGAACATTGCCTCCGCGTCTCCCAGCTCCGCAGCCTTTCGATGCCACTTGACAGCTTCCTTGTCGTCTTCAATCACACCTTCGCCGTTGTCGTACGCAACACCGAGGTTGAATATCGCGGCCACATCCCCAGCCTTAGCCTTGCTGAGCGTTTCCTCAAACAGAACAGAAGCATCACTTTTGTCCTTATTGTCATTCTTACAACCAGCGGTGCCAACGCAAAGCAAACCAGTTGCGAGAACAACTAGAGCAAGGTAGGAGGTTTTCATGGTTTCAGTCTTGTCGCTGGACATGATGCCTGATTTATAATCGTGGCGATTTGGAACGTCAATAGATTTCTATGACAGACGGCGTTAACGGCTGTCACTCTGCAAAAAAACTCTGCAATTATCCAGCCTCCGCTGGTATACTATTCCGCATCTTAAACGTGTGTTCTTCGCATTTGCGAAACGCAGTGGAGGCAAGGGGAGATAGCCTGCAATAGCCCTAGCCAAATCCCCTTGGAGGAGCGTAATGAGACAAGCCACCATCCCGACGGCGTTGGTCAGCACAGTTCGCGCCACGCTGACGAGCGGATTTTTGTTCTTGGCGTTTCTGGTTGCCCTGAAAACGCAGCTGGTCAGCTCGGCGTCCGCAGAGGTCACGTTTCTCAATACGTGGGGTAGCGAAGGCAGCGGCGACGGCGAGTTTGACCGCCCCGGTGGCGTTGCGGTGTCGGCAACCGGACAAGTCTACGTGGCAGATCATCACAACCACCGCATTCAACGTTTCGACGCAGAGGGCACTTTCGAAACCAAGTGGAGCGAAGTCAGCTCATCGTTCGACATTGCGGTTTCGGGTACGGGGCAGGTCTACGTAGCATACCCACACTACCATCGCATCAGGCGTTTCGACGCCGATGGCAACTACGATATGCAGTGGGATAGCTCCAGCCTCGGTAACGGCGACGTTATGTCCCCACACCGCATTGCGTCGTCAGACACGGGGCAGGTCTACGTGGCGGATCGCAGCAACCACCGCATCCAGCGTTTCGATGCGAACGGCACCTACCAGCTTCAGTGGGGTAGCCAGGGCACCGGCGACATTGAGTTTGGCGATCCGGCGGACGTTGCAGTTTCGGATACGGGCAAGATCTATGTGGTGGATCGCAGCAACCACCGCATCCAGCGTTTCGATGCAGATGGCAAATACGAGGCTGAGTGGGGAGGCTTTGGCAACGGCAACGGTCAGTTTACTTGGCCATCTGGTATTGCGGTTTCCGATACAGGTAAAGTCTACGTAGCGGATTGGAGCAACTACCGCATCCAGCGTTTCGACGCAGATGGCAAATACGAGGCTGAGTGGGGAGGCTTTGGCAACGGCAACGGTCAGTTTGACAGCCCAAGTGATATTGCGGTTTCGACGACGGGGCAGGTCTACGTGGTGGATCAAAACTACCTGCGCAACAACAACCGCATCCAGCGTTTTTTCGATTCCGAATCATGGGTCTCCGGCACGAACACGTTCGTTAACCCCAGTGTCGGACCAACGAGTGTCGAGGTGGGAACTTCCGGACACATCCTGGGAGCGTCGCTCACGCTCGACGCCGGCAAAGGACTGGTCGTCGGTGATACGACAACTGTCTGGGGAGGTGGCTCTCTTTCTGTGAGTGGCGGGACGTTGAGCACGTCTACCCTGACGACCTGGCCAGGCTCTTCACTTTCGCTCAGTGGCGGGACGTTAAGCGCGTCTGTTCTAAATCTGGACTCGTTCCAATTCTCTGGCGGCACGTTGAACTTGACGGGTCCATCAGGTCTGACCGTCGGTTCGGCTGGACTGCTCGGTTCCTTGGTCACGGTTGGCAACAGTCAAACGCTGAACGTGACCAGCGCCACGACTATTGAAAGTGGAGCCAGGATCACTGCTCTGGGAGGTTTCTCCAGCACTCTATTGAAGATCGAGTCCGGAGGTCACTTCGACGCTCCATCAGGTTACACCAACAACGATGAGATCCAGCTGATCGGCAGCGAAGCATGGATCATGGGCAGCACGCTGACCAACAACGGTTTTATTAGTGGCCAGGGACGTATCAATGCATCGTTGACCAACAATGGCCAGGTCAACGTTTCTAATGGGACACTCATCATTGGTTCACAGGTGGTCAACAATGGCAATATTGACGTCTCTGACGGGACGTTTCGCTTTGATTCACAGGTGACCAACAACGGCCAGGTTAACGTCTCCGGCGGCACGCTCCGTTTTGGTTCGCAGGTGACCAACAATGCCAGCGGATTTATCAGCGGCCAGGGATCATCGAACTTCCACTTCAATGGCAACCTTGGCAACAGTGGGAAAGTCCTCTTGAGTTTTGCTTTATCCACTGTTTTCGGAAACATCACGAATAATCCTGGCGGCATGGTCTCACTGGCGGGTAACAGCACGGCAACCTTTGTCGGTGACATGGTCAACGACGGAACGATCTACGTCGGCAGTGGCAGCCACGCCGTATTCGGCGGCGACACCAGCGGTAGCGGTAATTTTCTCGGCAGCGGCCTTGTCGAATTCGTCGATGGCTTCTCGCCCGGCAGCAGTCCGGCAGAAGTCGGCTTTGGCGGCGACATAATCCTGGGCACCAGTTCTACAACTCTGATCGAACTGGGTGAAACATCCGACCAACTCCTGGTTGATGGTAATGCATCTATTGACGGCGGGTTAAACGTTGAACTGCTCGGAGACTTTACACCCACCCAAGGTGACCAGTTCCCTGTCATCACTGCCGGCACGCGTGATGGTGAGTTCGACACCATTGACGGTATACAAGTCGCAGCGGACCTAACGCTGGCACCGATCTACGATTACGCAGGTCACATTGGCCTGATGCTGATTGCTGCTGCGCCCGGTGACGCGAACTTCGACGGGATCGTAGACGTGGCAGATCTTGGCATTCTTGGTGCGAACTTCAACGCCGCTGACATGCAATGGAACACGGGCGACTTTAATCTCGACAGCACAACGGACGTTGCCGACCTTGGCATCCTCGGTGCCAACTGGTCTGCATCGCAATCAACAGGCAACGCATCGGCGTTAGTTCCTGAACCCACAACGCTATCACTTCTTGCAATGAGTGTGTTGATGGTTGGGTGCAGGCGGCGTTAGAAACCATTGGCTACTGCTAGATCTTTAATATTCCCTCTTGCTTGTGTTATAATACGCCCGAATAAATTACTTGCCCGTCACAACAGGGCGAGGTGGTGGAGAAAGACATGAATATTCTTCTTGGACTAGGAATGGCCCGGTATATCAGTGGTACTGCCATCTGTATTGGCTAGCCCGACACCCATTAGAACAATCCAACTGCCTGGCAGGATTCATAAACAATATCTTTAAAGTGAAATTTTAAGCGTGAAAGCCAAACCATGAAAACCACAAGATATCACATGGCCTATATGTCGGGCATGATCACCATCATCTGCCTGATCAGTTCTTTTTCAACCGCAACAGAGGTGCAATGGGCCAGTACCGGCCATATGACCACGGACGGAAGGCTCGAAGCAGGATGCCACCCCCAGCTATATGGTCTCGATGCAGACTATCTTGATATCGACGCCAACAGTAACTACGTCTACGCCCTAATGACCATGGTATCCCATCTGCAGAACGGTGAAATTTCTTCCGGCCAGATGCGATGGCTCTACGAACGCGCCATCATGTCGGCAGTGCCACGGAACATCATTGACCAGTACATGACCTTTGATCACCGCACGGCTAATCTTGACGACCACATGATTGGAAGTGGCGGCGATTCGATCGCCCGCGTGCTCCTGTATGACGTCACGCAACTAATCACCTTCGGTGATCTCTATGACCGCAAGCAAAGGCCAACTAGTACATACTACGGACTATTTGATCATGCATCCGAACAACTGGGCGTACCCCGAACTGTGGCTGACCAGATACAGGATGTTGTTGACCATGAAGTTGATTTGCTTGACAAGAAGAAGATCGTCTTTTGGGAAGACACACCGTATGTGCCCCCCAATCCAATCAACACCTCTCCTGTAGAAAAATGGGCCCATACAGGCCATATGACTGTAGATGGGCGCCTTGTTTCTGGTGGACATCCCCAGCTCTATGCGCTCGATGTTGACTTCCTTGATATCGACGCTAACAGTAACTACGTCTATGCCCTGATGACCATGGCGTCACATCTGCAAAACGGGGAACTTTCTTCAGGACAAATGCGATGGCTCTACGAACGCGCCATCATGTCAGCGGTACCGCGTAATATCATTGACCAGTACGTGGCTTTTGATCACCGTTCCGCAAAATTAGACGAACACATGGTCGGAAGTGGAGGAGACTCCATCGCCCGCGTCCTCCTTTATGACGTCACGCAGTTAATCACTTATGGTGACCTGTACGACAAAACCCCAAGATCAACCAGTACATACCATGCTCTTTTTGGTCGCGCGTCTGAACAACTGGGTGTGCCCAAAGACGCGGCTGAACAGATACAGAACCTCGTCGATGACGAAGTTGATTTGCTTGACCAAAAGACCGTCATCTTCTGGGGAGACACACCGTACATACCACCAAACACCGAAAAGCCAGGAGACGTTAATGTCGATGGCATTATCGACGTGGTTGACTTGGGTATCCTGGGCGCAAACTTCGGGAGGTTAAATGCAACGTTTGCCGACGGCGACCTGAACAACGACAGCCTGGTGGACGTCGCCGACCTTGGCATCCTCGGTGCCAACTGGACCGCGTCGCAAGCAACAGGTAACGCATCGGCGTTAGTTCCTGAACCCACAACGCTATCCCTTCTTGCAATGAGTGTGTTACTGGTTGTGGGCAGGTGGCGTTAAGGGCTGTTAATGCGGCTGGAAATCTTCCATTGCCCAAGCCTTTTCTGTTATAATGCCCCATCTCTGAAACGTGTGTTCTTCACGTTTTCGTAACACAGCGGAGGCAAGGGAATGAGCATCTTTAGACGAGCAATTCAAAAAGGCGAGTTCGCAACTACATTTTTTCATGTATTTCCAGCAGAGGGTTTTGCGCCCAAGGAGCAGAAAATGAGAAAGTTCACAACAATCACCGCGGCATTGGTCATTGCCGTGTTGCCAGTTGGCATGACTTGGGCAGACTCGTCGGTTGCAACACCCGCGTCCGTTGTGGGTGCCCCGCTGACGGTAGGTGAGTCCGACTTTAATTACGAAGGTGACGCTCTGATCGACGGTCGCAATCACAACGTGGGGAATCCTGATCCCCAGGGTTGGACGCAGAGCATCACCGAGACCAACGTCGGCATCACCACCTGGTCGGCCGTGGACGGCGTGGCCACAGTTCAACAGACCAGCCCGCTCAACGGCGCTGACGGTGCTATCCTGGATATAGCCATGAAGGCCGCCGATGGTAGCGACGGGCTGGGCCACACCGTGGACGTGCGCGCGTGGCCCGGGGTGAGGGGTTGACTGAACTCTGAACACTACCTCGCGTCCACGCGGTCAATTTTCGTCTTGGACCTTGATCCGGTTCAGGTTGGTTTCGAGTTCACCGGGCAGGAAATATATGGTCGCGGCAGCCGTGCCGGGGGCGGAGGAGCCGACGGGTCCCAGCGAAAAGTCCATGTCGGTGCACGGCCAGAACGACCAGGCGATGGCCAGCGCGTTGGGCGAGGCGAACCCGATCGTGAGCGGGTCATCCCCCCGGCGCGTGGTGGCGATGAACCTGCCTTCAGCGCCGCGATGCTTCGGCCGGATGTACTGACCGTAGTCCTCCCGGCCCTCCAGGCTGATGAACCGCCGCCACCCTTTTTCGTCTTCGGGATCGTCGTCACGCAGCGCCTTCAGTTTGCCTCCGAACATCGCGTAAGCGTCGCGGCCGAAGCCGTCGGCCCACAGGTGATTGAAACAAGCCTGGCACATAACATCCTCGCGCACCTCATCCGAATCCAGTGTGTAGGTCATCGTGATGTCGAGGCGGTCGGGTCCCACACGGTAATCGCAACGCAGTTCGCCGGGCGGATCGTCAGTCCGATTGACCAGAGTGCAATGATCATCGCCGTGGTTCTGCCAGGTCCACGAATCGATACGAAAAACCGTCTTGGTGGCGTGGACTCCGAACCCCTCGGGGATTTGCAGCGCCCACCGCGCGCCGGGCACTCGGTCCCACGTGATGACGAGCGTTCGGGCATGATAGGCGGAGTCGGGCTTGGGGCCCCGGTGTGGTTCGGCCTTCTTAACGTACCCGTCCTCGCGAAAGCGACGTTCGGCCTTCTTGACGTACCCGTCCTCGCGCAAACGGTGGTACTGCCTGATCTGATCGAGCGGTCTGATCAACCCGGCCCCAGACTGAGCGTGCACCAGGCCGCCCGCAGCCATGACATCGGGGTAAGGATAGATGTGGATGGCAGATGGTGTTTGGGTGGTCAAGGTGATCTCTTGGAGGCAGGTGAGGAGCGTTACTTTCTAATCCGACATCTCCCATTTGGGTTCTGTCCGGCTACACCGCCGGGTCCCGTGGGAACGAATATATCATACCCCCGAAGAATCCAAGCCTCTCTGCGCCCGCAACCGCCTGAATGCCGCCCCTCGGGCAGATCGCGGCGAACCGGCGGATGCGGCGCAGAATGGCCCGATACAGTCCCCGCGGGATCGCCACCTCTGCCAATTGGAACGTCACGTGCCGGGCATTGCGGACCTTGGCATTCTCGGTGCCAACTGGACCGCGTCGGCATTGGTTCCTGAACCGACAACGCTATCGCTTCTTGCAATGAGTGTGTTGCTGGTTGGGCGCAGGCGGCGAGCCTGACACAGGGCCAATCACTTCTCTTCTTCCGTCAGCGTGAGGATGGCCTTTCGTCGTTTATTGGACATCGTGGCTAATGATTTGATGTGTTGGGCGACGGCATTGCGATCAACATCTGACAATTCACCCAATGCCTTTTCGATAGCAGTCAAATATGGGTCAGAAAACTGAGTCTCTTGCGCCTGACTGCTGGGGTATGCGCTGTAGTTTTCAGAAGCAAGTTTGCAACTCAATGAACTTGAAGTGTTTACGTTTTCTGGCAGCGGTTTCCTAAACCGCAGGGCGCAGGTTCGAGCCCTGCGGAACGAATTGTCGTTAACTATTATATTTCTAACATTGCTGATAAAGTCCAATACTAGTCTGGGGCGAATAGGGAGCGTCGGTAAGTTCGGGGGGTGTTAGGATTGCGAGGACATGTATTCAAATGTCCCGCGAATGCTCACCACCAGCCTCCCAGCGGACTTGGTTTATGAACGTGTAAGATCATCTTCACCATCGGTCAGCCAATCGAGTGAGAAGGTCGCGAACACCAGCTTGCCTCTTCCGCTTGTTGGTAGCTCGGCTTCGTAGAAGCAACCAATACGCGCATCAGGCAATTTCACCAAACAGGAATAAGCGGCGAATCCTGGATTGATCGTCTTGGCGATGGGCCATGTCCTGGCCTCGTCGTAGCTAAGGCGAATGGTCATTTGTTTACGCTGTCGGCCACCAGGGTAACCGTCGCCGACGGGCCTAGTCTCCAAGCTGGACGGGTTAGCAAAAAGGATGCGACTTTTCCCTTGAGTTGCCTCGTCGGTGTAACGCAAGATACTGGCCTGGCAGACTGTATCAGTAAGTCCTTGGTCACTCTGCTTTGCCGCCCAGGTCATACCGCGATCTCGGCTGATGGCATGGGCACGGCAAAATCCGGAACCGCCGTCAGGAAGAATAGGGTGGCCCCGATCGTCGATTCCAATCTCTCCACGGGCCACAGCCCGTGGCAGCGTCTCGTCGCGCATGTTCAATAATATTGCGCCGTCGGCTAGTTCCACCGCAGTGGATTCACCGCAATGCGGGCCAACACTACCACCTATATGCCAAGTCTGGCCGTGGTTGTCGCTATAGATAACATGCGACTCATAGATCTTCGATTCGGCAACGCCATGGTAGCACGGCACCAAGAGGCGCCCGTCACGGAGCTGAATTCCCACGCCGGGGCCAGTGCCGTAACCAGTCCAATCAGATTTCTTGACCTGAGCTGTAATGTTGGTCGGCTCCGACCACGTCTCGCCATCGTCATGACTATGCATCACCCAGCAGGTGCGCGTTCCGCGCGCCGTCCGGTCCATGATGGCGCTGCTTCTGTCGGTGCCAAGGTTGTGACAAAAGAGCATCCAAATTGTGCTCGTCTCGCGATCAACAACGGGACAAGGATTGCCCATCGTGTTGAGGCCATCACTGGTGATTATTCGAGCAGGCTCCCAGGTGGTGCCGCAATCGAAACTGCGCTGCATGCACAAATTGATTTGGCCTGCGTCATAGTGATTGTTCTTTCTCCCCTCACAGAAAGCCAATAAACCACCGCTCGAGGTGGTCACCATTGCCGGTATGCGAAACAGATAATAACCATGCTCCCCTGGTCCAAACAGATCATGTTGCGTCAGAGAATCCGCGTTCATTGGACAGCTGCCCGTCTTAACAAGATCATCTACTTCTATTCCAATGAATGAGATTCGAATGTGGCCATTGGTATTGGGCCATGACCATCCACCGCCACCAGTAACGTTTCACTCCCTGTTGACCTGTTCCTTTCGATGCCCCCTGTGGGCAAGTATAATAAAAACCAGATTCTCTCGCTGTAGAGACTTGCCAATCTGTTGTCCAGCTCTCCTGTACACTTGTGACTGAATCGCTCCTCACTTCCCAGCGGACTTGGAGACATCGTAACGGAGCCATCCATTGTGAAGTACCCGAATCCCCGGCGGACTTGGGTGGATTAGAAATGCTAATATGATCAGGTACTGCTGATTGCTACCGGTAGACGGACAAAATAAAACAACGACATAGCTGCAATGATTCTGCTACACGACGTGACGATTCGTTGTCTTTCGTATGAGTATAGAATGGTATGAGTCCTCTTTCGGTCATGCTGTGCAGCCATGCGGCGGTCGTCTGACGCGCAAGGCTCATTCGCCGATGTTCCGGATGGGTATAGACCCAAAGCCCTGCTGATGCCTTATCCTCGCGCGACAAGCCTGACACAGGACTAATTACACTTCTTCTTCAGTCAGCGTGAAGATGGCGTGTCACCGTTTCTTGGACATCTTGGCTAGGGCGATGATGTGCTTGGTCATTGCATCACGATCAACATCTGCCAACTTGGCCTGTCTGCTGCGTCTGACCGCTGGTGCTGGGGAATATGCTAGGGGGTCTACGCTGGCATCCATTGTGCCGGGAAACGACTCGCCGGTGTACTTGAACAGATCACCGGTTCCGCCAGGCAGGTTGAGGTGAAGTACACCATTTTTCAAGGCCACTGGCTCGGCCTTTGCGCTGATCCGGTCAAGCCGATAGAGCTTGTGGACCCCGGGCGCGAACTTGATCGTGATGGTCGAGTTGCGGTCCTCAGCTGACGCATTGGCGCCGTGCCACACGTTGGTGATCATGAAGTACCGGTCACCCTGGTCGTCCTGGAACAACCCCAGCAGAGCATCTTTGCCCTGCCGCAGATCGTTTTTCTCTTCCTTCGAGGGTTCGATTGTGATGCCCACGATCGACTGGTCCCCGCCGGCGCCGGGCGTCCAACGTTTGGTGTCTCTGGGCAGAGGGTTTGTCACGTTCTTGCCATTGTCCTGGTGCGTTCCCGGAATGTACCGCACGTCGGTACTGGTTAGAAAACGCATGGCGGAGCC
>Ga0310125_10000690_pt1 | contig 16439 bp, 11 predicted proteins | sample CB11b_Tmax_Bot8__FD_203508 | JGI IMG/M metagenome (GOLD analysis project Ga0310125, IMG submission 203508) | Marine microbial communities from Western Arctic Ocean, Canada - CB11b_Tmax_Bot8 | ecosystem: Environmental > Aquatic > Marine > Oceanic | place: Canada: Western Arctic Ocean | collected... | reverse complement strand
GTAGGCCATGGTAAACGAAATGGCGATGAAGATTACGTTGTGCCGGTTAATCCTCCCCTCGGCCTCGCCGATGTAATGGGACGTCTGGCTCAGGTGGTCACGGCGTGACTCGGTCCGCAGGACCTGGACTGAGAGCGAGTAAATTGCGACGACAATTGTGATGAACATGAAGATAAGGTCAAGGACGAAACTGGGCTCCTGCGAACTTGAGTAGAGCAGAACCCCCGCATGGTAGGTGAGGAAGCCCCAGTATCCCACCGAGAACCAGCCCGCGAAGGTAGTCGCTTCGGCATTGCTGACGTCACGCTGCAATCTCCGCAGGAAAAACAGGGTCAGGAGTGCCAGTGAAATCATCATCGCAAACCAGAAAATCTGGAACATGAGGTTGAAATCTTCTGCGAAGGGCTCGTAGTTTCTGGCCATGAGATAGAAGACCATGTAGCCAGCCAGCGTCCAGAAAATCGGGGCGGCATAGACCAGCATTCCACCTTGTCCTGAATCGCCATCCTTTCGCTCAACGCGGCGCAGCGCGTATTCCCGGAATGGCACGCGCATCCACCACGCCTGCGCGAATTGCCAGACAATGAAGATGATTACCAGTCCGAAGCGGAGCCCATTCCGGAGGTTATCTCCGTAGTTTGCATTGCCGATGATTGACCAGAGAATTCCCGCAATGAGGATTGAGAGCAGCACCGGCAGCAGCAGGCTGGTGGGATGGTCACTGCGAGTCAGTTCCCTGACCCCACCAAAGCGTGTCAGGATGCCGGTAAGCAGGTAACCGCCGGAAGCGCCATAACCCAGCAGGAGCAGCAGGTCAACAGCCCATTCCCCGCTGGACAGGCTGAGGGCGAAGAAGATACCCAGCAATGCGACCAGCAGGAAAAAGTGCAGCTTGGTCTTGCGCGAAAAGAGGATTGAAATCAGTTCAGTCTTGTTAATGCGATTCTGGGTGGTTACGGGTTCATCTCCGGTTTCGTCAGCCTCCTCATCCCAACCCAAATCGAAGTTGGGCAGGGGTGCTTTGTCACCGCCATCATCTTCGGCTTTTGCCTCGCCGTTGTCCGGCTCCGCCGCCTCTGGTGCTTCGTCCTCTCCCGCCAGGATGCGGTCGATTTCGAGCAGCACGTCCTCGTCGTTGCCGGCCATTCGCCCCCGCACGGCCACTCGCCGGATTAACCCTTGCGGCGGCCGTGGTTCTCGCGCCGGTCGCCCTCGCCGGGGCGCCGTGCCAGCCGCCGTCGCGCCTCGTTGCTGCGTTCAGCGCTGGTGCGCGGCCGCCGCGGACTCTCACCGCGGCGGCCGTGCCCGCCCGTGCCGCGTTCGGTTCCTTTCCAGCGGCAGGTGACGCGCTTCAGGTCCCACGCGGCCGCCTTAGTGACTCGGCGGCCGCCGTGCCGGTGCAAAGCTTCGATGACTGCGGCGCGCCCGTCGAGCTGCAGCGCCGTCCCGACCGCGAGCTCGGTCTCGGGTGGCAGCTCCTGCTTCAACGACAGCGTCTCGCGGCCTGTGTGCACCGCGAAGCGCACGCGCACGGTCGTGACCAGCCGCGCCCAGATAATTGGCCGTTCGCGCGCTTCCGCCTGCTGGACGCGCCGCGTGCTGGCGGTCCCCCGGTGGGCGCCCAGCTCCAGGGCGGTAACTTCCAGTTGGCCACGGGCGTGTGACAGCAGCTCGCCGACCTGCAACAGGTCGCTCGGCTCAGCCAGCAGCTTCTCGCGCACCGTCTCGCCACTTTCGGAGAGTCGCAGTTCTAGCTCGAGCGGCGGCGCCTCCCGGATTTCGGCGTGGCGCGTCGCACCGCATTCGGCGCAGCGCACGGTGCCCTGGAAATGGAAGCCGCGTTTCCGTGATGTCTGTGCCTTCAGCACGTCGTGCAGCGTCGGCTCCCCACAGCCCTCGCACTCCAGCTCGAGCTGCTGCATCAGTGGCGAAAGTGGCGCATGCCGGTTAGCACCAGCGCCACCCCCTGCTCGTTGGCCACCGCGATTACTTCGTCGTCGCGTATCGAGCCGCCCGGCTGGATGATTGCAGTAACTCCGGCCGCCGCGGCCAGGTCGACGCCGTCGCGGAACGGGAAGAAGGCGTCCGACGCCATCACGCTGCCGCGCGCCGTATCGCCAGCCTTGTCGATGGCGAGCCGCACCGAATCGACGCGTGACATCTGGCCGGCGCCGATACCGGTGGTGCGGTTATCGCTCGCGAGCACGATGGCGTTGCTGCGAACATGCCGCACGACGCGCCAGCCGAAGCGCAGCGCTTTCCACTCGGCAGAAGACGGCTCGCGGTCGCTGGCAACCTTTATATCTGCATCGTCGAGAGTTTTCGTATCGCCTTCCTGCAGCAGCCAGCCGCCAGCGACCGACCGCAGTTGCGCCGCGGGGCGGTAATCATCCAGCGGTCCGGTCGCGAGCAGCCGCAAGTTCGGCTTCGCCCCCAGCACCTCGCGCGCCGCGTCGCTGAACGCCGGCGCGATAACGCATTCCTTGAACGCGCCAGTGATGGCGGCCGCGGTTTCCGCGTCGACTTCGCAGTTCAGCCCGATGACGCCGCCGAAGGCCGAGACGGGGTCGCCCGCCAGCGCCGCCTCGTAGGCGGCCGCCAGCTCCGGGCCGGTCGCGGCGCCGCATGGGTTGCCGTGCTTGACGATCGCGGCAGCCGGTTCCGGGAAGTCGGCGGTAATCGCGAGCGCTGTGTCAAGGTCGAGCAGGTTGTTGTAGCTCAGTTCCTTGCCCTGCAGCTGCTCGGCGGTCGCGAGCCCCGGCCCGGCCGCCAGCGGGTCGGCGTAGAATGCCGCCTGCTGGTGCGGATTTTCACCGTAGCGCGGTCGCAGCGCCAGCTCGCCGGCGACGTGCAGCGATTCCGGCAATGCGGTCTCGCCGAAGCGGTCGCCGAGCGTGCGCTGGATGAGCGCGTCGTAGGCGGCGGTGTGGCGGAACGCCTTCAGCGCCAGCGCCTGCCGTTCCGCCTCGGGCAGCCCGTCGCCCGACAGCGCTCCGGCCACGCGGCCGTAGTCGGTAGGGTCGACCAGCACCGCAACGCGCGCGTGGTTCTTGGCGGCGGCGCGAATCAGCGATGGGCCTCCGATGTCGATTTGCTCAATTAGCTCCGGCAGCGGCGCGTCACGACGTGCCGCTGCGGCGAAAGGATAGAGATTGACGGCGACGATGCCGAAGAGTGGCATATCGTGCTCCGCTGCTTCGGCGAAATCCTGCTCACGCGCCAGAATGCCGCCGAAGATGCGCGGGTGGAGCGTCTTGACGCGGCCGCCCATCATCTCGGGGACGCCGGTGATTTCGGAAACGGGCGTCATCACTAGGCCACCCTTGCGCAGTGCGGCGGCGGTGCCACCGCTAGCGACCAGCTCCCAGCCCGCTTCCACGAGCGCGGCGGCGAACTCGACCAGCCCGGTCTTGTCGCTGACGCTCAGGAGCGCGCGTTGTGCTGTCGCCTTGCGGGATTTCCTGCTGCTCATCTGGGGGGCCTCGCGTCGCAAGTCACGTCCGGTTTAAGCGCTGTCGGGGAGCTTGCGCAGGCAGCTTGCCAGCACTTCGCTAGTGACGTAGACCGTCGTGCCCGCCTTCATGATTGGCTTTCCGGCTTCCTCGGCGGCGCGCACGTCGACCAGCAGTACGACCGGTTTGCCGATGATGTGGCGGCCCGCCTCGAGCGCGTTGAGTCGCGTCCCCGAAAGGTGGACCATCTGCCGGTCGAGCGGGTAGAGTCCCTGCTCGAGATATTCCTCCGAGTCTTCCTGCGTGCAGGCGAAGTAGAGATGCTCGGGCACGCCTTCGGTCGGCAGGTCAAGGTCAAGCTCGATTGAGTGGGCGTAAGTGGCGCGGAGCCGTCCGCCCTCGAGCTGGTAGCGTCCTTTCGGGTCGGTCTCGACAACCGCCCGGAGGTGGGTCATCGTGAGCGAGCCGAGGTTCTGTCGCTTGAACTTTACCGACGTGATGAATTCTTCCGCGTCAACCCAGCCCTGCTGGTCCATATCCAGTTCGAAGCGGTCGGGGAAATGGCGCAGCACGCCCGCCATAATGCGGCCGAACTGGTCGAGGTTGCGGGGCGAAAGCACAAGCTCGCCCTCCTCGCTGCAATACTGGCATTTTTCGCCGCGATAATAGCCGTGCTGGTTCTTGGTGCACTCCTTGAGTGGCTCGTCCGGTTGCCGTCGCATGGCGGCGCCACGAGAGGGGGTGATTAAGCGCTTACGGCTCCCACTTGCGCTCGATGGCGTCGCGGATGGCGGCCGCCTTGAGCGCGCCGATGCCCTCCACCGCACGCAGCGCCTCCGCGTCCGCGGCGAAGACCGCTGCCACCGACCGGAAGTGGTGCAGCAGCCGCTGCGCCAGCACTGCGCTGATGCCAGGGAGCCCCTCGAGAATGTGCCGCTGCTGCTCCTCGGGCGAGAGCTCCCCGGCGGCGGGGCGTAGTTGCGCCGGCCCCGGCTCGCGGCGCGACCGCTCGAGCAGTGCCATCAGCAGGTCGGCCGTCTCGGCGGTGTCGGCCGATGGTAGGATGGGGACGCCGAAGTCGCCGGCGATGGCGGCGAGCGCGCCGCGAATCGCCTTCGGCTCGACGCGGCGCGCGGTATACAGATCATCGCCCTCGAGAATCAGCAGCGGCCGGCGGAATTGCTGTTTCAAGGCCTTGACTTGCCGGAAAAGCGAGCCGTCGAGCATCGAGCCGACGAAGTCCGCGCCGGTCTTGCGCTCGACACCCACACGGCCGTCAATCAGGTAATCGCCTACGGGTAGCTGCGTCGGCGTGACCGTGACCCCGCGCTGCGCCAACTCGCGCGCGACCCCCGACGGGAACTCGCGGTGGTCCACTTGCAGCCGCACTTCTTCCGCTGCTGGGGGCGCTTCTGCCGTCGCGTCGCTTTGCAGGGGCGCTCGCGGTGCATCCCCCAGCCGCGTCTGCCCGCGCGCTACCGGCGGTGCGTCCCCGCCGGGCGACCCGCTGCCGAGCTCGGCGCGTGATGGCAGCTTGATTTCCATGCGGCCGCCACCGAAGAGCGACTGCATCTGCATTTCCTTGCTGCGGCTGCTCCAGTAGGCTGCCTCGTCGCGGGTGTCGGTGGTAATCAGTACATAGACCTTGCCGGGCCGGTCGCGGCCGGTGCGCCCGCGGCGCTGGATGAGCCGGATGGCCGACGGCACTGGCTCGTAGAAAATGACCGCCTCGGTGGCGGGAATATCGAGACCCTCCTCGCCGACCGACGTCGCCACCAGCACGTTGTAATCGCCGGTGCGGAACTGCTCTAGCGCCGCCTTCTGGACTTTCTGAGTCATCCCCGGGTCGCCCTCGCGCGACCCCTGCCCGACGAAGCGCACCGGCCGCGCCGCCGGCAGATTCGAGAGCCGCTCGACTATCAAGCTGGCGGTGTTGCGAATCTCCGCGAAGACGATGATGCGCTCCGCGCCCGCCGCCAGCTCCTGCGCGACCAGCTCGTCGAGCCGCTCCAGTTTGGGGTGCTCATCGCTGCTGCGGGCGGCGTCGATGACCGCCTGCTTCCACTCGGGCTTCTGCAGCAGCCACTTCGTGGCGCGGCTCTGTGTGCCCTTGCGCATCCGCGCCGCGTAGTCGAGAAACTGCGTTGGCCCCTGCGTCTCGACCGTCAACAGCGCGTGCGCCACCTTGAGCGCCATCGCCTGCACCGAGAGCAGGTTGTAGATCTGCCTCGGCACGTCTCTACCGGCCGCGCGTAGCCGCGCCTGCAACTTGTGCCCCGCTTCGAGCAGCATCGTTGTTGAGACCTTGCGCGGCCGCGTGAGCAGCCCTGCCTGGTGCAACTGCCCGCAGAGCCGGTCCTGCAGCTTCCGCAAGTCCTTACGAATTCGCGCCGCGGAAGCGGGCAGTGGCACCTTCACCCAGCGCGTCTGGACCGGCTGGATGTAGGGCGCGACGTCGGGGTCGCTATCATCGCGCTTCTCGATGGCGGTGATGCGCAGGTTAACGCACACTTCGGCCACCGCAGCGCGGGTCGAGCCGGGCGACGCAGTCATCCCCAGCACCAGCGGCTGGAGCGCCGTCTCCGCGTAGCGCCCGGCGATGAAGACATAGGCGTAGTTGCCGACGGCGCGATGCGCCTCGTCGAAGACCGCCAGCGCGAAGTCGGCCAGCTTTGCCGTGCCGCGAATCAGGTCCTTCTCGACTATTTGCGGCGTCGCCACTACGATTTGGGCAGCCTGCCAGAGTGGCTCGCGTTTTGCCGGCGAAACTGAGCCGGTTAACAGTTCGACCCGCACGTCCAGGCTGCGCGCCAGGAAAGTCGCGTGCTGCTCGGCCAGCGGGCGCGTCGGCGCCATCATCAGCACCCGCCCCATTTCGATCCGCTCGAGCATCACCTGCAGCGCAATCACAGTCTTGCCGAGCCCGGTCGGCAGTACCGCCAGCGTCGATTCGCGCAGGCAGGCGGCGGCGACGTTACGCTGGTAGGCGCGTTCCTCCAGCGGCGGCCCCTGCAGCAGCGGGTGGGCCAGCGACTTCATGCCTGGCGGCCGAGCCAGCCCTGACGCCAGAAGTAGTAGAGCATCCCGCCCGCAAAAGCGCCCATCAGTCCCAGGATGAGCCAGCCGCTCTGCACTCCCTCAAGCTCGCCGCCCAGTTCGTCGAGCGAGAGCGTCCGCTCGCCAGCCTTGCCGCTGGCCGCTGTCAGGAGCCGGATGGTGGACACGGTTGCGCGACCTGCTTCACCGTTAAACCGTTATCGCTTCGGCGCGCCCGTCGCTGTCGATGTGGAACAGCGGCTCGTGCAGCGCGCCGCCCCGCCGCAGCGTCGACCTGAATAGCGTCACCCGCGCGATGGTCCCGGAGCCGCAGTCGGCGTCGCCGCAGCGCTGCACCAGTTCGCGCAGGTCGCGCGGCGGCCTGAAGCGCGCCAGCGTGACGTGGCCGACAAAGGGGCGGTCCTGTGAAGCGGTCGCTTCACGGAGCGCCAGCGCCAGCTCCGCCAGCCCTGCGCCGTGGACGCCGACCCACGCCACGCGCGCCTGCCTCGCCGAGTGGAACGCGCCGAGCCCGCGATACTCGAGATCGAGCGGCAGTCGCCCGGCGCAGGCGGGCGCTGCCGCCCGGACGACCGCAGCCCCGTCAGGCCGCTCGCCCAGGAACGCCAGCGTGACGTGGTAGCTGCCTTGCGGTTGCGCCTCCAGCTCGCGCTCAAGTGGCCGCGCGTCAAAGTCGGGGCACTCCAGCGCCAAGAAGAGTCGCACGCCCGCCAATCGCCGTGCGGTTTAGCCTTTCTTCAACTGCGTTTGCAGCGCGTTAATCAGCGCACTGGCGGTCCCTTCGCGGCCGCCGGTGAGCGCCCCGAAGCTCTCGGCACCGACGAGCGCGCACGCTGCCGCCTCGTCGAGTTTGGCGCGCCCCGCAAGGCGCTTGATGAATCCGACTTGCTTCGGCGAAGCGGCGCGCGGCTGGCCCGCGGTGTGTTCCTGCAGAGCGGTAATCAGCGCGCTGGCGCTCCCCTCGCGGCCGCCGGTGAGCGCCCCGTAGTTCTCGGCGCTGACGAGCGCGCACGCCGCAGGCTCGTCGAGTTCGGCGCGCTCCGCAAGGCGCTTGATGAATCCGACCTGTTTCTCGGAAGCGGGGACCTCCATCCCTGCGGTCAATGGCTGCAGCTGCTCGATGAGCGCGCCGACCGCCTCGCCGTCCAGCTCGTCGATATCCTTGCCTGCCAGCAGCGGCTCCGCCGCCTCGCCCGCCTGCTGCGCGAGCGAACGCAGGTAGGCCAGCTGCCGCGGGGTTCCGCGCGACTTCTTGCTCTCGAGCGCGGTGGTGTGCAGCGCGCCGAAACGCTCGGCGAACTCGTGCCACGCCTGCGCCGCGGCGGCCTTGCCGTCCTCGACCTGGTCGAGCTGCACCTCCATTCCCGCCGTAAAAGCAGTCGAGAAAATTCCGTCGCTGGTGGTGCCGTAGCAGGGGGCGATCTGCTCCCACATCGTGCAGCCTTCATCGGTCGCGTAAAGCCGCCCCTTTTCGTCGCGCGCATACTTGCGGTCGAGCAGCTTGCGGATGGTCTCGGCATAGGTCGACGGGCGGCCGATGCCCTCCGCCTTCATCTTTGCCACCAGCCCGTGCTGCGTGTAGCGGCCGGGCGGCTTGGTCGCGTCCTCGACCAGCTCGCACCCGTCGAACGGTAACGTGTCGCCGATGGCAGCGTCCGCCAGCGGCGACACTGGCGGTGCCGGCTTCAGCAGCCCGGCATACGCCGCTTCCCAGCCGGCGAAAGTGCGCCATTCGGTTTTCCCCGCGGCGGTCCAGTCGCCTGCCTCGCCCGCCAGCTTCAGCCGCTGCCATTGCGACGGCGACATCTGGCTGGCGGCGAAGCGCGCCCAGATGAGCGTGTAGAGCCGTGCCTGCTCCCGCTCGAGTCCCTGCGGCTCGCGCGCCTGCGGCCGCGTCGGCCGAATCGCTTCGTGCGCGTCCTGCACCCCCTTGCCGCCGCCACCGCCCCCGACGCCACGGCCGAGATGCGATGCGTCCCACTCATGCTCGATGTACGCGCGCACTTCCTTCCGTGCGTCGGTCGAAGTGCGGGTCGAGTCGGTCCGCATATAGGTGATGTGTCCCGCCTCGTAGAGCTGCTGCGCCAGCCGCATCACGCGCGCCGGTCGCCAGCTAAGCCGCTGGCCCGCCGCAGCGAGCAGCGTATCGGTTGTAAATGGCGGCCGCGGCCGCTTCTGGAAGCCCTCAACGCTAGCGGCGGTCAGCACCAAAGAACCGGCTGCTTGCAGCGCGGCATAAGCCGTTTCGGCATTCTTGCTGTCGCCGGTGCGGTCGCTCCGCTTCTTGCCCTTCGAGTCGCGCCAGTCGTCGTCGAACTGGACGCGCAGTTCGACGCCGTCCGCAGTCAGGTGGACTTCCCAGTAGGGGATTGGCACGAACGCCTCGATTTCGCGCTCGCGCTCGACGACGAAGCCGAGCGTCGGCGTCTGCACACGCCCCATCGAAGCGAGATTCCATGAGCGGCAGAAACGGGAGCCGCGGAAGCCAATCAGCCGGTCCATCAGCCGCCGAATCATTGCCGCTTCCACGAGCCCGGTATCGACGTCGCCAGCCTCCTCGAGCGCGGCGGTAATCGCCGTCTTGGTAATCTCGTTGAAGGTCACCCGCCTGACTGCGCCCAAGCTACCGAGCAGCTCGGCCAGTCGCCAGGCGATGAACTCGCCCTCGCGGTCGGGGTCAGTCGCGACCAGCACTTCGTTGACGCCGCTCTTGCGACTGTCGGCGAGCAGCTTCCGGATGATGCTCTCCGCACCTTTGGTATAGCCCCATTCGGGCGCCGGCAGCTCGCCGTCGGCGGCAGCCCACATCGCCTTGCGGCCCTCCTTGCCCTCGGTCGGCAAATCTTGAACGTGGCCGCGGCAGGCGCGGACCAGGAACTCCTTGCCCAGATAGCGCTGGATGGTGCGCGCCTTTGCACCCGATTCGACAACCAGCAGCCGGGTCACGCCGCCCCCGCGTTGCTCGCGGCTCATAAACGTTGCGACTCGCGCACGCGCATGGGGAGACTGCAAGTCTCCCTGCCCAAACCAGATTAACCGCCGGCCGCTGGCGAGCTATGGTGCTCGAAGCGTTGCAGCGGCCCGGCGTGCGCATCGCGCTGGTCGGCGCATCGAACGACCCCGCCAAGTTCGGTAACCGCATCTTCCGCGACCTCGTCGCGAAGGGCTATGCGGTCTGGCCGGTCAACCCGCGCGAGCCGGAAATCGAAGGCGTCGCCGCGCACGCCGACCTCGAGTCGCTCCCCGGGACACCTGACATCGTCAACTTCGTGGTTCCGCCAAAGGTCGCGCTGACAGTCGCGAAGCAGGCGCTCGCGCTCGGCATCCGCCGGCTCTGGTTCCAGCCCGGTTCCGAAAGCCCTGAATTGAAAGCGTGGCTCGCCGAGCAAGAAGGCGTCAGCGCGCTGACCGACGCGTGCATTATGGTGCAGAGCGCAGGCTGATTCAGTCCGCGAGTGCCTTGCGGGCGGCCGCCTCGAGCGCCTCGAGTGCTTCGGCGGTGCGGTCGGCCGGTACCGCGCCCTGCGCGTGGGTCAGTGCGCCGCCGCCGCCGCCGCCCGCGGCCTTGGCGGCGGCGCTAGCCAGCGCGCTGCAGTCCACCGCGACCTTGCCGCCGCGCGCAGCCATGACGTGCCCCTTGCCGCCGGCACGGGTCGCGAGCACCACCAACGCGTCGCCGCCAGCGCTGAGCCGGCGCGCCAGCTCCTGCATTTCGGCGAGCGGCGCGTCTCCGCAGTCATTTATATATAAATCAATGGAGCCGATGCGCTCAGCCGCGAGCTCCCCCGCCCGGCCTTCGGCGCGCTCTTTCTCGAGCGCCGCAACGCGCGAGCGCAATTTCTTGCGCTCGTCCATCAGCTTGCCGGCGGCGTCCGCCACCTGCTCGAGCGGCACCCCCAGCGCCGCGGCAGCCTGCTCCAGCAGCTCGCGCTCCGCTTGCGCGGCGGCGACCGCAGCTGCGCCAGCCGAGAATTCGATGCGTTCCACACCGTCCTGAATGCGCTCGGTCCTCAAAACCTTGATGGCCAGCAGCGCGCCGGTGCGCGGAACGTGGGTGCCGGCGCACGCCTGCGCGTCGATCCCGGGGATTTCGACTACGCGCACGTCGCGATAGTTGGGCGCGCCGCCCTGGTAGAGCGTCGCCCCGTGCTGGCCGTCGGCAGCCTCGCGCGTCATGAATTGCGCCTGCACTGGGTGGTCGCCACGGACAATGCGGTTCGCTTCGCGTTCAAGCGCCGCGACCGCGGCGTGGTCGAGCCGCTGGTGGTGGGTAATGTCGAGCCGCGCCGAGTCGGTCGCCTTGCGGGCGCCCGCCTGCCAGACGTGCGGCCCGAGCGTCCGCCGCGCCGCCGCGCCTATGACGTGCGTCGCGGTGTGGTGCTGCGAGAGCGCGTCGCGCCGGCCGCCGTCGACGCCCCCTCGCACGGTGGCCCCGACCGGCGGCGCGTCGCCCTCGAGCGTGTGCAGCACCGCGTCGCCGCGCTTCCGGACGTCGGTGACGCGCGCTTCGCCGCCCTCCCAGCGTAATGCCCCGGCGTCGGCCGGCTGCCCGCCGCCCTCCGGGTAGAATAGCGTGCGGTCCAGCGCGACGGCATCGCCGTCAGCCCAGGTCACGCTCGCGTCAAATTCGCGCGCCTCCATGTCGTCGTAGAACGCCAGTTTGGTCGGCGGCAGCTGCTCCTGCGCAGCCTTGGCGGCCGGCGCTTCCGCGGCAGAATGGCGCTCGGCGACGAGCGCCATGAAGCCGTCCGGCACCGCAACGGTGGCGCCCTGCTCGGCTGCGAACTCCGCCACGACCGCGGGCGGCAGTCCTTGCGAATCGTAAAGCTCAACCAGCCGTTCGGCTCCGATATCGCCCACGGCGAGCGTGCGCTGCACCGTGCGGCGTCCGCGCTCAAGCGTCGCGTCGAAGCGTTCGCTTTCCAGTTCCACGAGCTCCAGGATGTGGTCGCGCTGCGTTGCCAGCTCGGGGTAGGTCGGCGCCAGCTCGTCGATATGCAGGCCGACGACCTGCGGCAGTGCCTCGGGAATTCCCAGGTCGCGCAGCAGCAGCAGCGTCCGCCGCAGCACCATCCGCGCTAGGTAGCCGGCGCGCACATTGCTCGGGACGACGCCGTCGCCGAATATGAATGCCAGTGTCCGTGAGTGGTCGGCGACCGCGAACGCCTTCTCGAGCGGCTCGATGGTGCTGCGCAGCTCCTCGAGTGTCAGCTTGTGACCCGCCTCGCGGAGCCGGCCGAGAACCTGTTCGCGCAGGCTGGTAAGGTCGGCGCCGTACTCTATTGAGAGCAGTCCGCAGACGCGGGCGTTCTCGGCAATCAGCGCGCCTGCCGCGCCGAGCTTGTCGGTCAAGCCGGCCTCACGCGTCAGCAGCTCGACCGCGGCGGGGAATACGGCCTCGTAGACCGTCGGTGTCCCCTGCGACGCCCAGACCATCCGCTCGAGCCCGTAGCCGGTATCGACAATCGCGCGCGACATGCGGCGGAAGTGGCCGCCTTTCAGCTCGATGTCGCCCTGCGGGTCTTCGACAAGGTCCATGAAGACCAGCGTCGCCAGTTCGAGCCCCCCGGCCAGCACTTCCAGCGCCTCGCCGCCATTGCCGCCGCCGACCCACGGGTTTTCCTTGTAGGTCAGCGCCGCAGCGGGGACGCCCAGTCCCGTGTAGAGTTCGTGGCAGAGCTCGACCGTGCGGTCCTGCCAGTATATTTGCTCGTCGTCGTCGGAGTTGAATGCGTGGTGCGCCATCATCTCGAACGTCGTCAGGTGGCGCCCGCTGCGGCCGACCGACTCAAGGTCGTTGAGCCGGATGCAGGGCTGCGAAATCGCGAGCGGGTTGGCGGGCGGCCGCGCCAGCCCCGAAGTCACGTGAGGCTGGAATACCGCGATGGATGCAATCGTCAGATAGATATCGTCGCGCCAGCGCGCCACCACCGGCGCGCGCTCGACCCGCTTATGCCCTCGCGCTTCGAAGAAGGCGAGAAACGCTTCGCGCATCTCCGCCAGCCCGAACGGCTGGTCGAAGAGCGGCGTGCCCAGGAACGAGTATTCGACGCAGGGCGCGTCGCCGCAGAGCGGCTGCTTTTCGAGCGCCCAGAAGTGGCTCCCGCAAGCGCGGCAGCGCTGGCGCTGGAAGCCGCCCTCAGAGAAAAATTCCAGTTGCAGTGCGCCGCCCATGTCGCGCCATCCCGGACGGGGTAAAAAGCTCGGACCGGCGCTGCGCTGGCGGCCGCCCGCCGGACCGGCAATCGTTTATCGCCTGCGTCGGTCGCGACGCTGATGGCCGTGGACCACGTGCCGTATGTGCCCGCCTCACGCATTCTCCCGGAGATTACGCCGAAAGGCGTCGCGCTGGCCGTCATCCTGGCGATGGTGCTGACGGCGGCCAACGTCTACTTGGGGCTCTACGTCGGGATGACAGTCTCCGCCTCGATTCCCGCGGCGGTGCTCTCGATGGGTATGCTGCGCGCGATTGTCGCCATCCTGCCGCGACAGGAGACCAACATCCTCGAGAACAACTGGGTCCAGACCGCCGTCTCGGCGGGCGAGTCGCTCGCGGCGGGAGTCATCTTCACGCTGCCGGCGCTGGTGGTGCTCGGGACATGGGACGACTTCGCCTTTTTCCCGGTCTTTATAATCGCCGCGGTGGGCGGCACCATCGGCGTGCTCTTCTCAATCAGCCTGCGCCGCATCTTTATCATTCAGGAACGGCTCCCCTACCCTGAAGGCGTAGCGTGCGCCGAAGTGCTTGTGGCGGGGGAAAAGGGCGGCGCGCAGGTTATGCCGATTATTGCTGGCATCGCTTTCGGTGCGGTCTACAAACTCGGCGCGGCGCTCGAAATCGTGGTTGACGGTGTGCTGCGCAAAGTCTCGCTCGGCCTCTGGCGCAACGGCTGGCACGACCACTTCACGCTGCAGGGGCGGCTGCCGGAGTTTGGCACCGTCACTCAGTCGCGCACTACCTTCTTCTTCGGCATCGAGCTCTCGCCGGCGCTGCTCGCGGTTGGGTATATTGTCGGCCCGCTGATTGGGAGTTTCGTCTTCCTCGGCGGATTCCTCGGCGCGCTAGTAATTCTGCCCCTCACCTCGGGGCTGCTGCTGCCGCCCGAAGGGATGTCGATTGGCGACTTCGTCGGCTTCATCGAAATGCGCCGCCGCATGGTCGGGGTCGGGACGATGCTCGTTGGCGGGCTCTATACGCTGGTGCTGATGCGCGGACCGGTCATCAAGGGCATCCGTGACATGCTCGAGAAGGTCAACGTTAGCGAAGACCGCAGCGGGCTTTCGCGGACCGACCTCGACCTTGACCCGCAGGTGGTCAGCCGGCTCTCGCTGGCGATGGCGCTGCCGATGGCGCTGATGGTCTGGTGGGTCTCGGGGCTCATCCTGCCGGCGCTGCTGGCGCTGCTGATAATCTTCAGCGCCGGTTACCTCTTCGCGGCGATAGCAGGCTACATGGCCGGGCTGCTCGGGAGCAGTAATAACCCGATTTCGGGCGTGACGATTATCGTCGTAATCTTCACCGCTTCGCTCTTCACGCTGCTCAACTGGCTGGTCTACGACGGCGCCCGCACGCAGGAGCTCGTCGTCGCCACCATCGGCGTCGCCGCCTTCGTCTGCTGCGCCGGTGCGATTTCGGGTGACAACCTGCAGGACCTGAAGACGGGCAACATCGTCGGCGCCACTCCGTGGCGGCAGCAGATTGCGCAGCTGGTCGGCGTCCTCGCCGGGGCGCTGGTGATTCCGCTGGTGCTGAACCTGCTGATTTCGACCTACGAGCTCGGCAAGGACCTCGCGGCGCCGCAGGCGTTCCTGATGGCTGCGCTCGCGAGCGGCATCCTCGAAGGGACTATGGACTGGGCGATGGTGCTGCTGGGCGCCGGCATCGCCTTCTGCCTGATTGCACTGCGCCACCACCGCGAAGAGTGGCGCGGGCTGCCGCTGCACCTGCTCTTTCTCTTCGTCGCGTATGGACTGTTCTTTGTCGGCGGCCTTGTCGAAGGGGCGTTGCCGGAGTTTGTCTTCATGGGCTCGCTCTTCGTCACTGCCACGCTGGCGTGGATGTTCGAGCGCGGCGGTCTCGAGATTTCGGTCATGGCGGTCGCGGTCGGGATGTATCTCCCGATAATCATGTCGATTCCCATTTTCCTGGGCGGGATGATTCGGCTGGCGGTCGACCGCCGGCTGGGGCTGGGCGACGTGAGCGATGCCGAGCGTGACAAGGCGCACGGCCCCGGCGTGCTCTTCGCCTCGGGGTTGATTGCGGGCGAAGCGATTATGGGCGTGCTGCTGGCATTCTTCGCCGTCTCGGGTGTCTACCTCGGGCTGCTCAACAATCCCCTCTTCTTCCCGGGGCTGATGCTCTTCGCCTTTGCTGGCTTCAGCGCCGGCTGGTTCACGCTGCGCGGCGCCGAGGACGACGTGATGGAAGCCGAGCTTGTCGACTGACTTGCGTGAGTTGCGGGTCATCCCGCTCGCGGAATTACAGCGAGACGGCGTGGGGGCATTTCTCGAGCGTGAGCGGAGCGGCTCGCGCCTCGGCCGGCTGCTCGAGCGCTGGCTGCGCGTGCCCCCGACGGTAAGAGTCGAACTGGACGCCTTCGGCGCCGCCGCCTGGAAAGCGATGCACGGCGGCGTTCCCGTGCGGCAGGTCGGCGAGGAATTGCGCCGCGAGTTCGGCGATGCGGCGGAGCCGCTGTGGGAGCGGCTTGCCGAGTTCATCGCGCTGGCCGAGCGGGGCGGGCTGCTGCGACTCGAAGCGTTATAGAGTGATTTAATTGCGGTTGAAGATATTTTTTATATCATGCCTTTTGCTTGGGTGAAAGTAGATGACAATTCCCATTCTGGCCGTAGACGACGGCCACGCAGTCTGAATCTCACTTTCCGTAATGTTCCGGAAATGGAGTGGCCTGGAACTTGAGGTCGCTGCACGGCGCCGATGAATACAGCCCTAGACGAGACTTTCTAGGCGCGCGGGATGGAGCTGCGGTTACAGGTTCTCATCCGAATACGCTAAGGCCCGGGGATTCGGCAATGCGTTCCAGACTTTGGGTTACGGGCGCCTGGGTGCCCAATACTTGGGTAGCCTTCAGGGCCAAGCATCTTATCTCGTTTCTCTCAAGGCCTTCCAGAGACGGCAGAATATTGGAAAGAATCACTTTGTTGACCGCCTTCTCCCAGCCAGCCTTCTCTATAGAATTGACGATGGTCACCATTGAATCAATAATCAGGGCAGGTCCGATCTTCCTGAAGGTCCTGACACCGAGAGGTTCCTCAACATCCCGCGAAGTCGGTGCCTCCTGCTCCTCGATGAAGTCCATCAATTTTTCGTATGTCTTGAAAATTTCACCGGACTCGTCATAATAGTCGAACTTTCCCTGTGCGAAATAGGGGCACTTGTCACCAAGCCCCCACTCGAGCGTGTCAGCCGGTCTCTCGCCAAATGTGCCGTGCTTCTTCAACTTGCTGTAACAGAAAATCGGCATGCGGTTATACTCGTCATCCTTTGCAGGAAGCCCGATCTCTATGAACGCAAAGCGCCGCATCAGGGCCATGCCTACGTTGAACAGAGTGTTCTTGTCCTGAGTATTCATCGTGCCGATAACGCGGAATTCGGGTGGCATAAAGAACGGTGCTCTACCCGTCTCTTTGTTGGTCAGGAGGGGTTGCTTGTCACGATACTCAAAGACGGTGAACAGCTTCCCGAAGGCCTCGTCGATGTTGGCACGATTGAACTCGTCAATCACGAGGTAGTGTGGCCTTCTCATTTCCTGTATTGAGCGCTCGCAGGCTCGTGCCGCCTCGGCGACGTAGCCCTCCTTGAAGAAGTAGCCTCCCTTGTCATCAGGCGAGATGCCACCGATTACATCGAAATTGGACCATTCGGCATTCGCCGTGACGATAGAGTAGTTGGGTATCTTGGTGCCATTCGGC
>Ga0310125_10000689_pt1 | contig 16439 bp, 13 predicted proteins | sample CB11b_Tmax_Bot8__FD_203508 | JGI IMG/M metagenome (GOLD analysis project Ga0310125, IMG submission 203508) | Marine microbial communities from Western Arctic Ocean, Canada - CB11b_Tmax_Bot8 | ecosystem: Environmental > Aquatic > Marine > Oceanic | place: Canada: Western Arctic Ocean | collected... | reverse complement strand
CGCTGGTTGGAAGTTTCGGAGATGCCGAAGATGTCCACGGCGTAGGCGGGTTGCCGATATCGCTCCCGCGGCCGTCGATACGTACGCGTGACGGGCACGCAGTGAATTACATGGCGCAACGCCTGAATAACGGACCGCCTGTGACGCTGATCGCACTCGGCCCGCCGACCAACGTCGCACGATTGTTCCGTGATCATCCCGGTTCCGTAAAGTCTGTGGAGCGCGTTGTGATCATGGGCGGCGCCCTGGACGTCCCCGGGAATGTCACGGACTATGCCGAGTTCAATGTCTGGTCGGATCCGGAAGCGACCGCACTTGTCTTTAATTCCGATGTGAACGTGACGATGGTCGGTAGTGATGTATGCAATCAAGTACGTACCTGCGCCGACAAGACGCCTATACCCGTCAATCCCGTAATACGACGTCTCACCGAAGCGCAGTACGCCGCCCGGCCGGGTCGTCGGATCACCCTTTACGACCCGGTCACGGTGATGGCCGCTATACGGCCAAGTACTGTAAAACTGGAACGGTTAAACATTGCGGTAGACACTACCGACGGCCCGGAGCGGGGTCGAACGCGTCGGCATCCGGCCGGGGCGACGATCGACGTAGCGACGGGCGTAGATATTGAAGCAGCGATCGGTTTGTTCACCGAACGTGTAATACAGGGTCGGTTTTAAATAGAGCTGACTCAATCGCAAAAATTGTTGCCAATTCCGGGATTATTTACGAGCGATATGTCATTTCAGTGATGATCTTTGTGTGATTCAGCAATCGTGGATCCGAGGAAGCAACAGAGGACTCAGGGATTCGAATTAGCGCTGGCGCTGAAATCACAAGCTGTTTTTCACGTATGTGGCGGTAAAATGATTTCATCTGCGACGACAGCTCCAGACCTGCCCGTACCAGAACGGGTAATCTGTACCGCTGTCCAGGACATCCTAATTCGATCGCACCGGGTACGGGAGACTCAATGACCACGAGCACCATAGAGACTGTTGACCGAGAGATCTGTAACGTCGTCCAGTCTGACTTCCCGCTGGTAGAACGCCCCTTCCTCAAAATTGCAGAAGGCCTCGACATCACCGAAGACGAGGTGATGGAGCGGATAATCGAGCTAAAGCGTAAGAACATCGTTCGACAGATCGGAGCAATCTTCGACACACGTCGGCTCGGCTATACAACCACACTCGTCGCTATGCGTATCCCCGAAGAGTCGCTGGACGACGCTGCACAGATCATCAACCGCCACCCGGGCGTCAGCCACAACTACGCCCGCAATGGCCGCTTCAACCTCTGGTTCACGCTCGCAGTCTCTCCGTTTGAAGATATGGATGAGACCCTGGCCAAAATGGTCAAGGAGACCGGAGCAGAGGCGACCCGCAAGATGCCGACGATCAAATTTTTCAAGATCGGCGTCAACTTCGACATGGTGAAACAGGAATCTGACGCCTCCACTTATTTCAAGCCGGACGAACCGGTGGACTCAAAGTCAGACGCCCCGATGATGGACGCTGACTGGAATAAGGCGCAGGCCCTGACCGATTTCGACATAGCGTTCGTACGGGCGATGCAGGAAGACCTGCAGATCATCCCCGAACCGTTCAAGGGCATGTCGGATGGGCTCGGGATAGACATCACCGCGTTGTTCGCGCATGCCGATGACATGGTGGACCGCAAGTTGATGCGCAGATTTTCCGCCGTCTTGCACCACCGCAGGGCTGGCTTTGCCGCAAACGCTATGGGCGTATGGAACGTCCCTGAAGACCGTTCGGAAGAAGTCGGCAATCTGATGGCGCAATCACGATCCGTGACTCATTGTTACGAGCGACCACGTTTCCCTGACTGGAAGTACTCCCACTTCACCATGCTTCATGCGACCTCCCAGGAGGGATGCGAGGAACTGGCGAAGGAGATTTCCGACACTACCGGAATAACCGACTATCAGCTCCTGTACTCGAGCCGCGAGTATAAAAAGACCCGTGTCCGTTACTTCGTGGACGAGTAGGCCACAAAACCTGACATTTCGTCGAGAAACCTTGCATGCGACCGGGGCTCAGGCTGGCGAGTCTCCACGGTCGCTGCTGTTTAATGATGGCTTCGCGTCATCACTCAGAGGAGATACCTGTGCCCGCGTATTACCCCATTTTCGTAGATATCCGTGACCGCAAATGCCTTGTCTTTGGCGGCGACCACGAAGGCGAACGCAAGGTCCGATACCTGCTCGATTGCGGGGGCGATGTGACGCTATTCAGCCCGGACAACGACACCCTTCCGGGACTCATTGAACTCGTTTCAGAGGGCAAAATTTCCTGGGAGCACCGCAAATACGAGGCGGGAGACATCGCAGGAGCCTGGATCGTCATCGTTGCGGACACCTCTTCGGAAGAGATAAACAAAGCGATCGAAACAGAATCTCAAAAGCGAAACGTTCTCTGTAACGTGATGGACGTCACCCCCCTATGCAACTTCATCGCCCCGGCGATCATTCACCGTCAGGACGTGACCGTCGCCGTCTCAACGGCCGGAACCAGCCCCGCTCTCGCGCGCCGGCTTCGCGAGCGTATGACGGACACGGACTACTGCCAGTGCCTGCGTTGGGCTGACATGGGTCCGATGTTCGCAGATGTGCGGGTAGAAGTCCGTGGCCGCGAACTTCCAATAACTCCGGACGACTGGGCAGAATCCATCACAAACAAGATGCTTGAGCAGTTCGAATCCGGGGACAAAGATGGCGCAAGGGCTATGCTGGTCTCTGCACTCGAAGAGCGAGCTGCAAAGTAAACGGTGGGGCTGAGTACAAAATCCCGGCGATCTCACTCTCTCTGAAAGCCACGGCGGACACATCAAATGACCGGTACTAAACCGCCCCTTGTCCGGGTCGGGACACGCGCAAGCGAACTTGCGGTCATACAGACCGGACTCGTTGTGTCTATGCTCCGAGAGGCGCATCCGGATATCGAGTTCGAGCTCGTACGGATCAGCACCGCGGGCGATCGCGACAAACGGTCCGCACTAGAGACCTTAGGCGTTTCCGTCTTCGTGAAGGAACTGGAGGCGGCGCTTGAGGACGGCCGGGCTGACATCGCAATCCACAGCCTGAAAGATATGCCGTCCGAGTTGCCGGAAGGATTCACGCTCGCGGCCTTGCCGGAACGTGGCGACCCGCGAGATGTACTTATCAGCCGTTTCGAAGGCGGCGTCGCGGACCTGCCGTCCGGAGCACGAATCGGAACCAGCAGCCCGCGACGCGTCGCACAACTCCGCGCAGCAAGGGGCGATCTGGAGATCATCCGAATTCGTGGTAACGTCGATACCCGCATAACCAAGGCACTCGGCGGCGACGAGACCGGCTACGACGGCGCCATCCTCGCCGCCGCCGGGCTCGACAGGATGGGCCGGATGGGCGAGGTCTCAGAAGTGCTGAACTCGGACAATTTCATCCCGGCCTCCGGACAGGGAACGCTCGCCGTAGAGACCATGTCGTCGAATACGATCCTGACCGCACTCATCTCATCCGTCGATCACGCCCCCACCCGAGCGGTATCAATCGCCGAGAGGGCCTACCTCGCCCGGCTCGGAGCCGGTTGTGCCACAGCCGCCTCAGCTTTCGCCACGCTGGACGGCGACAGCATGACCATCCGCGGATTTGCGGCGTCTCTTGCTGGCGATCGATCGATGACCAAGACGAGTTCGGGCGACATCGTCGATGCGTCCGAACTCGGAAACGCACTGGCCGAAGACATGATCAAAAATGGTGCCCTGGAGTTGATCCATGCCTGAGGGTTCAGACAGACAGACAATTCCCGGATTCGTCTCCCTTGTCGGCGCAGGGCCGGGTGACCCTGGGCTTATCACCGTCAAGGCCATGAACCGTCTCAGGACCGCAGACGCTGTCGTCTACGACAGGTTGTCGTACGCGGGACTGCTCGCCCAAGCGCGCCCGGACGCTGAGATGTTCGACGCGGGTAAAGGCCCCGGCAATGTAAGGATGACTCAGGACGAGATCAACGCACTGCTGGTTAAACTGTCATCGGCCGGAAAGACCGTATGCCGGCTAAAAGGCGGCGATCCCTTCGTATTTGGGCGCGGCGGCGAAGAAGCCCTTGTGCTGTCCAAACAGGGGCTGCCGTTCGAGGTCGTACCCGGCGTGACATCTTCCATAGCGGCGGCGGCCTACGCGGGCATCCCCATCACACACCGGGCCGTGTCGACCTCGTTCACCGTCGTCACCGGCAGCGAAGACCCTGCCAAGCCAGACTCACAACTGAACTGGGACGCGCTTGCCGCCCTGCCCGGAACGCTCGTGTTCCTCATGGGCTGGAGGGCGCTCCCCGCCATCACCCGTGAGTTGATCTCACGCGGCGCGGCGCCGGACCGACCGGCCGCTCTTGTGCAATGGGGAACGACTCCAAAACAACAAACGGTCACCGGCACGCTGGAAAACATCGCTGAGGTCGGGAAGGATGCCGGACTTGGATCACCCGTGGCCGTAATAGTCGGCGACGTCGTCGGACTACGTGATGGCATCGCATGGTTCGACAACAAACCGCTCTTCGGGAAACGCGTGCTCATCACCCGCACTCGATCCCAGGCGTCACGACTCCGCACCGAGCTGGAAAGTGCCGGGGCTGACTGCGTGGAGTTCCCCGCCATCAGCATCGTCCCGGTAGTCGACCCCACTTCGTTAGACGGAGCCTTGAAAAATCTGGGCGACTACGACTGGGTGACCATCTCAAGCAGTAATGGAGCGCGCGGACTGCGTGCCCGTATGGACGCACTGGAAATGGACGGTCGTACCTTCGCAAACGTTAAAGTCGCTGCGGTAGGGCCCGCTACGGGCGTGACTGTAAGGGAAGAGCTCGGGGTGACTCCCGACCTTGTGCCTGAGGAGTACGTTTCAGACGCCGTCCTACGTGACATGAAATCTTTAGGGATGGACGGTAAACGCGTGCTGGTGATCTGCTCAGACATCGGACGAGATGTACTGCCGGACGGCCTGCAGGCTCTCGGCGCAAACGTAGATCGCGTCGTAGGCTATGAGACGCATAGACCGGATAATTCCGGCAATCAACTAACCGCTACATTTGAAGACCCCGGCATCGATATCACGACATTCACCAGTTCCTCCGGGGTAGACAATCTTGTTGACCTGGCGGGTGGGCCCGATCTCATCAACAAGACCGTGACCGCGGCAATGGGGCCCATCACAGCCGGGCGCGCCCGGGAGCGAGGGCTTAGAGTGGACATCGTGGCCTCGGAGCGGACCATGAAATCTCTGGCCGCTGCCATCGTTGAGCACTTCAAAAACGGAGAACCCGATGCCTGATAACGGGCTACCGCCCTTCACTCGATACCGCCGGCTTCGCACATCGGCCGGCCTTCGACGACTGGTGGGCGAGACGAAGGTCAGCGTAGACGATTTCATCTACCCACTTTTCATAACCTCGGGCGAGAACATTAAAGCCGAAATTCCGCCGATGCCCGGCTGCTACCACCTGTCCGTGGACCGTCTCTCCGAAGAACTGGATGAGATTGAGGCGCTCGGAATCCCGGGCGTGCTTCTATTCGGACTTCCGGCTGAGAAGGACGCCGTTGGCACAGACGCTTACGCCGAAAACGGAATCATCCAGCAGGCCATTCGGGAAGCTAAGCAGACCCACCCTGACCTGCTCGTGGTAACGGACGTGTGCCTGTGTGAATACACGGACCACGGCCACTGCGGCATTGTGTTGGAAGACGGCACGGTCGATAACGACGCCACACTTGAACTGTTGGCGAAAGAGGCTGTGTCACACGGACGCGCAGGCGCAGACCTCGTGGCCCCGTCCTCGATGATGGACGGCCAGATTGCAGCGCTCCGTAGTGGCCTCGACAATGCCGGGTTCCTGAACATGCCGATCATGGCGTACGCCGCAAAGTACTCCTCCGCTCTGTTCGGTCCGTTCCGTGTTGCGGCCGACTCCGCCCCGGAGTTTGGCGATCGACGGAGCTACCAGATGGACCCGAGCAACGCTCGTGAGGCGATGCTGGAAGTCCAGTCTGACATCGACCAGGGCGCAGACATCGTTATGGTGAAACCTGCTCTCGCGTACTTGGACGTGATCCGGGAGACGCGGCGCATCACTGACCTGCCAGTAGCCGCATACAACGTGAGCGGCGAGTACGCGATGGTGAAGGCTGCCGCCGGAAACGAGTGGCTGGACGGCCAACGCGTGGCGATGGAGATCCTCGGTTCAATCAAACGGGCCGGAGCGGACATCATCATCACCTACCACGCCAAAGAGGCGGCCCGCTGGCTGGCGTAGACGGTCCGGACTAACGGTTGAAGTGGCGCCGTGGCTGTGCGTCGCCTGAGCGAATCTGACCAGCAATCCACTGGTTACCGTCATCGCCAATGACCGTGATGATGGTGCATACGCCCAACCGTTTCAACTATCACTGGACCCGGCCCGTGACCGCTTCCTGTCGATAAAACGGTTCGTTCCCTTATCTGCGATTGTCTACTGATTTAACATTTTTTATCCGGTTATAACTACTTCACCAACGGTAAACGAAGTGGGATCGGGGGCCGAAAATCCCTCCTCCCAGTCGGGAGAAGGTGCCAGATGAGGGGGGACTTCCGAAGAGGCACTACGCGCAAGTGCCACTCTTTACTGGGGTAAACCTATGTCAGTCGCCGACCCTGGTCGTCCGCCTGTACCGGCTCCGCGCTAACCCCAACGGCCGCGTCATATCGCTCGACCGCGTTTGAGACCATCAGATCGATATCTTGCTCAAGCGCATATCTGTTTGTCGCCAGTTGATCGGCGACAGCGCGAACCCGGGCCTGGTAATCGTCCCTGCCCTCGTACCGTTCCTCGATAGACGGACGCGGATCACCGTTAAGTTCTCTTTCAGAACGCGTCACCGAAAAGAAAGCTGTGGTGCCGGTCATGGGCACCATCTGTTCCGGCGAACCGGTCTCCTCGGCTCTCGGATTCCAGCCCGTGTGCGTACCGACTGGGACCTCGATATCTGGGAGCCTGATACCGCCGATCTCGTTTCCGTCCGCGTCCACGGCTGAGACGTGCGATGGGTAGTAATCGCCCTCTTTTGCCGGATATTCTCCAATTCCCTCGGCACTCCGAGCACCCAGGTCCACTGTTCGCAGATAGAACAGTCGGTCAACGTCCGGGACCAGGAGATCCGGGATGTCCCTAAATGTCTCAAGCACGGACGACTTTTGAGCTGCGGTGCCATCACCAAGACGTGGATGCACACTCGGCGGAGGCTCAATCCCCTCTGTTACCCAGCGGTCCAGGTTCACCAGTGATGCCCTAAGTAGTGGCGAGTAGTCGGTCACATTCAATTCGTGGCGCACGCCTAAACCGTCGGGGGCGAATCGGGACTGTCCGATGTAGCCCGGACCGTGCTGTGTGCTCGCAAACAGGTAGCTGCGACTTTCCGGAGCTTCCTGGATGTCCGAGTTTGCGGAGGTATCAACATGCCCCAGCACCCCGTCACCCCGCCAGTACTCGGCCGAGCTGTTTGTGTAGATGATCTTCGGTACGGCATTTGCAACACGAAGCGCGTCCAGCAACCCGCCCGACTCCTCAGTCAAGGTGTCGCTTGTCGGCTCATCAGTGAACGGGAAGACGTGGCCCCAGATCGGGGTCGATTGGTTAGACGGCTGTGCGAACCGATGGTTGAAAGCCCCACGGCGTGCGCCGGCCACGTGTGGCAGGATTCCTTCGTAGGCGAGTTCACCTTCTTCGGTAGCATTCAGGCCAAGGTGCATGAAGTGGCGTAAAAATCGGCCTGTCTGTGAGACGCCCCATGCGTACATGGCGTTGAACCCGCCGGGGGTGGGATTAATATCCGACGGTGCTCTAAGGAACGGCGCTACGTCCCGCAAGGCGATCAGCCCTGCGCCAGCAATAGGCGCGCTGTCCGTCTCGTAAACGATGTAGTAGATCTTGCCGGGCTCGAACCCGCCCTCCATGTAGATGTGCTCACGGCTGGGTTCGACCCCGGATTCCGTCTCCCGTGCAAAACTCCAGCGATCACGGGGCACCACGGTGTCCTCATCGTCCTCGTAATCCCGCACAAGCAGTCTTGCGGTTGGATCATCAACGCTCACAACCGGCAGCGGTGTGTGAATGCCACGATCCGACAGTTGATAAGTAGTCCGTCGATCGTTAATCCGGATCTCTACGATGGTCTGTCCCGAGATGCCCTCAGCGAACGGTGGGTTGAGGCCCATCATCGAATCTGACTGCGTAACGTCCCACTGCCAGCCGATCGATGCCACCGTGAAGCCCTGCTTGAATAGAAAGCCGTCTCCCGGGTGCGCTATGCGAGACACCGGTGCAGAAGCAGGAGCGCGGTTGAACACCGGCACCATGCGACGGCGGCCCCTATTTGGCAGCTCCACCAACGCCCGGCCATTGCCACGCGCCGGGTCCACCGGAACAAGAACGGAGAAATCGGCCGTAAACCGTACACGACCCTCGTCATCACGAGGAGCCTTATCGAGGTCGATAATTCCGCGGTTGGCGGCATGCTCCGGATCCACCGCAAAGGTCATCAGCCCATCAATCTGCTCAAACGCCCCGGTATCGCCAAACGACACACCACCCGCGTAGGGCTCTCGACCAGAAACCGTGAAATCAACAACAGCCATCGCTGCACCTCACTAGGGCCCGGGCGCGGGCAGTAAGAAAATCAGGTACGAACCGACGCAATATACGCTAGGCACCATTGGTGCGGTTATTTGCGGCCCCGTATCAAACCACTGACCCGTCGTCTCCTGTCTGCAGGATCTATCTATAGGACCGCGTGCGACGATTCCATCGTCATCCCGAGCGTAGCCGAGGCGCCTTCACTAGTACATCGATCCGCCAAAAACACCTTTCTGGGCAAACCATTGAACGTCCGTCTCCCCAACTCCCTCCCACCGGGAGAGGGAGCCGACACTCTGCACGCTTTCACACCCCCCCTGAGGCTCTCGAAGGGCGGTCACGAATCCAAGCGCGCTCCCTACTCCCCCGGGTCCTGCGCTTTCAGCACCGCGTAGATGAAGTCACACGCAGGCGTTTCTATTCCAAGCTCTCGGCCCATCCGTCCGACCGTGCCGTGGAGTGAATCGACTTCGAGCCGATTTCCCTGGAGTGTGTCCACCGCAAGCGACGATCGGGTGTCCGGGCCGAGTCGGTCCAGGTACGCCATTACGTCCTCGCGCTCGCCGTTCAACTCGACACCGCTCGCCCGACCCAGCGCCTCGACCTCGTCGATAACCCTGTTCAGCATCGCCCACGCTTCGGGAGTCGTTTTCAGAGCCGCCAACGTTTTGTGCGTCACCGCTGTCATCCCGGCAAGGCCATTAATGAACATGAACTTGTTCCACAAATTGCGGTGCACATACTCCGAGAGCACGGAGTCGATTCCCTCAACGTCCAACGCCTTCTGCACGCTGCCACCACGCTCGCTATCGCCACCAGAGCCCTCGCCAAAAACGATCTGCCGTGGTCCGTCCAGCTGGTTCACCGCGCCCGGGCCTTCCGTGTGGGACACGATGTAGGTCAGTCCCCACAGGACATTGTCCCGGTTTTCCGGTGGCAGATCACCTTGCAGTCTCTCGGTTGCATCGACCCCGTTCTGGACGCAGAGGATAAGCGTGTCCGGGCCAATCATCGGAAGCATGTCTTTGACAGCCTGCTTGGTGGCATATCGCTTCACGCAGAACAGGATCAGGTCGCACACACCGGCATCCGCCGGAGAACCCGCCTGCACCTTCACCACACGCTCGCCAGAGCCAACGCTGGTGATCTTCAGTCCGTCACGCTGGAGCGCCTCTAAGTTTGGTCCACGCGCAACCAGCCAGACATCGCGCCCGGCCTCGGCGAGCACCCCCCCGTAGTAAGCGCCAACGCCGCCGGCGGCCATGATTCCGATTTTCAAGGACTCGTCCTGACTATTTTTTACCGATCATTGGTCGCGATTTGAGTTCCACTGATATCGACCCGGACGACGTTGCTGCGATTACGACCCTTCGAGAGCCTCTGGGTGCGGTTTAACTTATTCGGCGTTCTCTGAAACCTAACCGTGCGCGCCAAGCTTGCGGTTGACGGCCTCATCGGCCACCGGGCTGCTTACCTGCACGATGTTGACGTTCAACAGCGCCGGCTTGTCCTGCGCGAAGGCTCGAGTCATCGCGCCATCAAGATCGGCCGCATGCTCGACGTTCTCGGCGTATGCGCCGAGACCCTTGGCGACCGTGTCCCAGCGCGTCGGCAGAAGATCGGTCCACACCGGTCGGCCGTACAGGCCCTTCTGGATCTGCCAGTCGATGCCCCAGATGCTGTTGTTCCCAAGGATCGTGATGACTGGAAGGTTGTGACGCACCATCGTGTCGATCTCGAGTCCGTGAAACCCGAAAGAACCGTCCCCGGTTACACACACAACACGGTGGTTTGGAAGTGCGACCTGCAATCCCAGCGCGTATGGCATGTTGATGCCAATCATCCCGAAGCTGCTGACGTAGAGCCACCGCTCAGATTTCCGCGCTGGCACAGATGCTCGGAAAAAGTGAGCGTAGTCGCCTCCGTCGAACACCATCGGTGTCTCCGGGGTGATGTGCCTCTGGAGCGTCTCCGAAACGAACATCGGGTGCGGCGGGTCGGCCTCAACAGCCAGCTCTGAAAGTTCGGCCTGGTGCTTCTGGCGTTCTTCCTGGAGCGTCTTGTTCCAGGCGCTGAAGGACGGCCATGACACTTTCTCAGCGGCATCCGACATTTGCGTGATAACGGGCCCTATGTCCCCAAGAATAGCAACGTCCACGCTTCTTGAACTGCCGAGGTGGTGGGGAGACGGGTCAACCGAGATCCTTTTGACGCCCTCGGCAAACGGTGGCGTGCCCCCGAGTCCCCACGTGTAGTCAAGCTGCTGGCCAAGGAACAATACGGCGTCCGCTTCACCAATACGGGCAACCGCTTTATTCAACGGCAGGTATCCGAAACCGATCGAAAGCTCATGATCGTCCGACACCATTCCGCGGGCGCTGTCCGTAGTGGTAACCGGGATGCCCATCGTCTCTACAAGACGCTGAAGTTCTTCTGGAAGCGCGGTCGCCCCTGCGCCGGTACCGGCGACGATGAGGGGCCTCTCGGAGTTCTTGAGAATGTCTATGGCGGCAGCGATCTGGCCCGGGTCTCCGGATACTGCCAATGGAACGCTGTTTTCGCCTATTCCGTATCGCTCAAGAACGTCTTCATCGACCATCGCTTCTTGCAAATCTTGCGGGATGGTCAGGTGGACCGGGCCGCGCTTTCCCGTCATTGCGGTGCGGATGGCCAGATTGACGAACTCCGGAATACGGTCTGCGCTCGGGATCTCCCACGAGCCCTTCGTGATCGGCGCGGCTGCACCAACCTGGTCGAACTCCTGCATCGCTCCACGACCGATATTCCGGGAGTCAGATGAACCGGCGATGTTAATGATGGGCGCCTGCGAATGCATCGCATTGGCAAGCCCGGGTAGAGCGTTGGCGTGGCCCGGCGTTGTGGACAGCACCACACCGGGTCGTCGAAGCGTCCGGGCGTAGGCATCAGCGGCGTGCGAGGCAGCACCCTCGTGCCGGGTGTCTATCATCCGAAACGGCTGATCCACCAACACGTCCAACAGGTGGAGGAAGTGGTCTCCGGCGATCCCGAACAGGGTATCGATACCGTGCGCCTGAAGGGATTTGGACAACACTAAACTGCCGGAAATTTTTGCCATTTGCTCTTCCTGTTATAGGGCCTGATGTGGGATCTGTGGGGTCGATCAGGCTATATGGGTTTCGAAGTGAGAGGTTCCCTTTTAAGCGAACGCGAGAGTATCACAGCCAGCTACGAATTCCGTCACTTTATGGGAACGCTCGAGCGGACGGTGTTGAGCGTTCGCAGTCGGATGGCCTGGAGATGTCGATGCTGGAGCGCGAAGAACTACGTGTTCTACTTCTGAATACCAAGAATCAAGTTCTCGGGGTCGAAAGGCTCTATCAGGGAAGCGTCAACTCGGCCCTGGTCCGCCCGGCAGAGGTTTCACCGCCGCATTAAGACGAACATGTCCTGCAATTGCCATCGTCCACAACCATCCATCTGGCGACGCAACACCAAGTTCGGAAGACGTGTCCATGACGGCTCGGTTGATCGAGGCCGGTGAGCTACTGGACATAGAAGTCCTGGATCGGCGCCCAGCGATATGTCAGTTTGGAAGAGCAGCAGCTGGGGTTTAAGTAGGACCGGGTTGGGTGCTGCGCGATGGGGATAGACCTCTCGACCATTTCCGGAGGTTCCCGAAGGACGGGCGACGGGCGGAGCAAGTCCCGCCCCTACAGTGTTATTTGCAGCAGGCTCTGACCAAACGGGACACGCAATAATTTCATTCTTCTCCCGACTAGCACTCCGCCCCGCCGATAGTAAGCGGACTACTCCTATACTGCTGCGGACATCGGGGACTTCACCCTCACCCCAACATTCTCCTACTGAGAGAGGGGGCGTTGTTGGGGGACACCGAGAATCCTATGCTAGGGTGCGCGACATCGTTTCAATGGCAACCAGCCCGGAGAGCACATGTCCACCGTCATCGACTTCAACTGCGACCTCGGCGAGTCCTTCGGGTCCTGGAAACTCGGCCTTGATGAAGAGGTCGTAAAGTACGTGACATCGGTCAACGTCGCCACTGGATTTCATGCCGGTGATCCAAACGTGATGGCGTCCACGGTGAAGATTTCAGAAGAACTCGGGGTCGGCATCGGAGCGCAGCCCGGGTATCCGGACCTGGTCGGTTTCGGCCGGCGCGATATCGACATGACACCGTCAGAGCTCAGCAACGCAGTGACGTACCAGATGGGGGCGCTGGCGGCATTTACCAGCGACAAAAAACTCCAACACTTGAAACCACATGGCGCTATGTACAACAAAGCCGTGCGCGACCCTGTACAGGCGGCAGCGATCGTGAAGGCCGGGCTGGATTTCGAACCGTCGATGATCCAACTAGTACTGGCCGGTTCCCTATGGGAGAAGGTCGCACGCGACGCCGGAGCGCGCGTCGCACGAGAGTGCTTCGCTGATCGTGCTGTCACACCGGACGGAGCACTGGCGCCAAGATCACAGCCCAATGCGGTGCTTCACGACATCAACGAGGTGATAGATCGTTCACTCCGTCTCGCCATCGAAGGCCGTGTCACCGCCGTCGACGGCACCGACATAGATTTCGCTGCGGACTCGATCTGTCTCCACGGCGACAATCCCGGAGCCGTGGAGCTGGCGGCAGCGCTAAGGCAGGCGTTCGAGAACGAAGGTCTTCAGATTCGCCCTATGCGGGAGTTTATCCCTTAACCGGGGGCGCCGTGACCGCCGGCACACATCTAGAACCACGCATACTGATATGCGGTGAGGACGCCCTCGTCGTCGAGTTCGGCAATGGCATCGACCCCGTTACCAACGATCGCGTCTACGCGCTTGCAGCAGCCGTGGAAGCAGCGAAAAACAAGTCAGTTGTAGAACTGATCCCGACCTACCGTTCACTCCTCGTCCAATACGATTTGGAGCTGTCATCGGTCGCGGACATGGCCGTGTTTTTAAACGATATGATCGCTCGCTCTGCGGTGTCCACTGACGCTCACGACAACACGCCACGCCGGATCTACGAGCTGCCGGTCGCGTACGGCGGGGAACATGGCGAAGACCTCGATGACGTAGCAGATCACGCCGGGATCACGCCGGATGAGGTGGTCGCCATCCACTCTGGCACTGACTACCGGGTCTACATGCTCGGCTTCGCGCCGGGCTTCCCGTACCTCGGTGGCATGGATGAACGCATCGCCACGCCCCGGCTCGCATCGCCACGTGTTCGCGTGCCCGCAGGCTCCGTTGGTATCGCCGAGACACAGACCGGCGTCTACCCGATGGCCTCCCCGGGCGGTTGGCGCTTGATCGGGAATACGCCGGTGTCACTGTTCGATCCCAAGGCCCATCCGCCGGTGCCCTTCCTTCCCGGCAGCTTCATCAGGTTCGTGCCCGTGTCTTCAGAAGAGACGAAAAGAATTGCGAATCAGGTCGCTGAAGGCACATACCGGGTCCATATGACGGAACAGGCCGGATGACCGTGTACGGATTACGAGTCGTATCCCCGGGAGCCCTATCCACGATTCAGGACCTCGGCCGTCCCGGTTACCAGCGATTTGGCGTATCCGTATCCGGTGCCGCAGATCGATACGCGCTGAGGCTCGGGAACCTGCTCGTCGGCAACGATCAGCGAGACGCAGCGATAGAGGTCACGATCGGGGGAGCGGAGTTTGAGTTCACGAGCCCTGCCATATTCGCGATCACCGGGGCCGACCTCACCCCGACGTTGAACGGCACACCGTTAGCTTTGTGGGAGACCTTCGGTGCAGACGTTGGCGACCGACTGTCGCTCATGTCGCCGGCCGGGCCGAATTCAGGACTACGCGCCTACGTCAACGTATCTGGAGGATTTGACACTCCCCCTGTACTGGGTTCTCGATCCACGCACATTGGAGCGCGCCTAGGCGGAATCGAGGGCCGTGCGCCGGAGACCGACGACGAAATTCTCATCGGACCGGTCACGAACTCGGTCCTCCCCGGGAGACGCGTGCCACTACACCTGTTGCCACAGTACGGCGGAGATATCGTCGCCCGCGTCATTCCGGGCCCGCAGGATGACCTCTTTGATTCAGACGCTACCGCCACCTTCTACAACGCCATTTACACCGTCAGCGACAAGAGCGACCGCATGGGTTGCCGACTTGAAGGCACGGAGGTTCCGGCCATAGATGGTGCCCACGACATTGTTTCAGACGGTGTGCTCAGCGGGGCTATCCAGATTCCCGGGGATGCCCAACCAATCATCCTTCTGGCAGACCGTCAGACCACCGGTGGATACGCAAAGATCGGCGTTATCGCCAGCGTCGATCTCGCCCTAGTGGCACAGGCATCACCCGGGGCAACGGTCCGGTTTGAACGTATATCTGCCGAGGACGCTTCAACATTAGCCCGTGACCGCATGGCAACGCTGCGTAACATCTCATTTGACGAGCCTGCATCGGGAACAGTTCAGTCCGAAGAATTGCGCCGGGGATACGATCTACGGATAGACGGATCTAAATACCATGTCGAGATCACTTCTGGTGTGGATGAGGGTCAAACTACCGCCATAGTGAACGGCATCGAGTACGTCGTACACGTCCATCCCGGGGAATAGTCCTCATCTCACCGATTACGGTGGGAAATCGTCCGCGGCCTGATAAGATTCTCCCCGTTCAGGAAGACCTCTTTCGACCACGATCTGGAATCGGCTGTCTGAACATCAACGCGGCATTAATTCGGACCCCGGAACACACCTTTGGAGCCACGCCACGTCCAACGCTGAACTTCTCGAAGACGGACTACTTGTAACCAGCATCGGCATGGGTGTCGTTGTCAGCGTCCTCGTATTGCTAATGTTCACAATCCAGGGGCTGGGCCTGTTTGACCGTATCGTTCAGAGGCGGCAAACAGCCGCGGCCGTGCTCGACGCCCCATCCGTCGCGACAGCCATCCCGGAACCTCCGGCAAGTGAAGCCACAGCGCGCGGCGAGATCGTAGCCGCAATCGCAGCGGCACTGGCTCTCGCCGAAGATGAATCACAGGTCAGACACGTTCTTAACAACCCACCCTCTGGCACTTCGCCAAACGCGTGGGCGCAGGCGGGCCGCAGACACCTGATGAATCAACGAGGGAGGCCGCTACGATGAATCCACGCCGATACAAGATCACCGTGGACGGCACGTCCCACAACGTTGAGGTGGGTTACGTAGCGGAGTCCCCCGTCCGCGTGAACGTGGACGGCGTTGACTACGACGTCGAGGTCCCGGACAAACCAGACCGAAGAGCCACGCCAGCAAAACCATCTGCGCCAGCCCGTCCGATCGCGCGTCCAACCGCAACGGCATCTACCACGACACCGGCGCGCTCCCCGGGCGCGTCCGCAAATGCCATGACGGCCGTTATGCCGGGCCGGGTGTTATCGGTGGCCGTCTCCGTCGGCGACTCCGTAAGCCGTGGCGATCTGATATGCGTGATCGAGGCCATGAAAATGGAACAACAGATCGGCGCAAACAGGGACGGCGTCATATCAGCGGTCCACATTTCCGGCGGAGATTCAGTCGCACACGGCCAGATCTTGGTCGAGTTCGAGTAACCAACAAATATGGAATTTGAATCCCTCTGGGAAGGCTTCATCGCGATAGGCGACGACCCTCGCATGGTCATCATGTGGGGCATCGCCGGGTTCCTCTTCTACTGGGGCATCGCCCAGAAGAAAGAGCCGCTCTTACTCCTCCCAATCGCCTCCGGTATCCTGCTCGCCAACATGCCGCTGGAGGCCTTGACCCGTGAGGCCGGCGCGGGTGG
>Ga0310125_10000688_pt1 | contig 16446 bp, 15 predicted proteins | sample CB11b_Tmax_Bot8__FD_203508 | JGI IMG/M metagenome (GOLD analysis project Ga0310125, IMG submission 203508) | Marine microbial communities from Western Arctic Ocean, Canada - CB11b_Tmax_Bot8 | ecosystem: Environmental > Aquatic > Marine > Oceanic | place: Canada: Western Arctic Ocean | collected... | reverse complement strand
TTTCAAAAGTTTCGCCTTCAACGCGTTTGGACTCGATCTGCGAAGCGAGAGCGGTAGTTTCAAATTGGAGATTCTTGGGCGAACGCCAGAATCCGGGGTTTTGCAGCGTCCTGCTAGAGCGGTTTCACCCATGATGTAGCGTCCTGAGCTGCCTGCAGCAGCGCCACGTCAGTCACTCGCATGGCCTGTCGTGTCCGACGGTTTGCCCCTTGCCGGCCCGTTTAGCGGCGTAGAGGTTCGCATCGGCGCGCTGAAGCAGTTCCTGGCCCGTCTTGACGCCGTCTCGGGCCAGACCCGCGATCCCCATGGAGACACCGACTTCGAAATCACCCGCGAAGGCGATGCGAGCGTGCTGGCGAAACAGATCCTGAATCTGATCGGCAACCTTTAATGCACGGTCGAGCGAGCAGTCGGGCATCAGGACCACGAATTCGTCGCCGCCGAGTCTGACCGCGTAGTCGTTTCGTCGAACGCTGGCGTGCACCAGGTTGGCCACGAATATCAGAAACTCGTCTCCCGTAGCGTGTCCGTGGCTGTCGTTCACGCACTTGAAGTTGTCCAGGTCAAGCATGATGCAGATCAGGTCGGTTCCCGAAGCGACCGCGGAAGCGACCAGAGGTTCGAGGTTGCTGTCAAGGAAGTGACGGTTACCCAGGTTGGTCAGCGGGTCGCGCATGGCCATCTGACGCAATTGTTGGGTGGCGTGGCGCGTGGCCGAGGCGATTCGGTGATCGAGCGTGCGTCGCAGCCGACGCACCTCGCGCTGGTCGCGCATGGCCGCAGTGGCGATCACGTGCACCGCATGTGCCAGCTGGCCGATTTCGTCACGTCGCAACTGAGCCAGGGTTTCAAGCGTGTTGGGGCTGCTGATCGTTCGGATGCGCCCGAGCTGACGCAGCAATATCTCAAACGGCCGACAGACCCAGACGTGGCCGATCCAGACCAGAAGAATGACCGATCCGGTCAGGCCGAGGCCCAGCGGCCAGACCGTGTGCCCGAGGTGTGCTTCGACCATCCCGATGAGGCTGCCAACCACCACCGCCAGCGTGATCAACAGGGGCAGCTTGATGCGCAACGGCGCGTCGTCCCACGCGGCGCCACGTCTTCGGCGACCGGGGGTTGCTTCGTTGACGCCGGCCGGCTCGGACTCAGTAGTCGATGCGGCAGGCAAATCGCCGCCCCGGCCCGGCGCGTTGTCCGTGACATGCGGCAGCGGCGCCGAGGCATTGGCGGATCGGGTGGAGACCACATGGGACATATCGGGCCGGTCGGGGGCGGAGTTTGGCCGCACCCGCACTAGGGCCTGTCTGAAAATCCATCCTGGCGTCGATCGGCTATGAGCTCCGCTGGACTGCGTCGGCCTGCATCGACGATTCTCCTCCCGAATCGCCTGCTTCGGCCTCCTTGCCAGAGAATCTCTCGCACGATCTTGGGCCGACGGCTGAATTCTCAGACAGGCCCTAGACTAGAAAGGTGGTGCGTGAGGGTCCGCTTTTAGTTCAATCCGCTCGATATCGGTGGCGACCCGACGGTCGGTGTCTATTTCAAGGAACACGCCGCACACGCGAGGATCGCCCGAAGCGACGTCGAACGGCGCGGGCATCGCGGTGGTCATCGTCTTCAGAACGCGATCGATCCGGCGGCCGATAATCGAATCGTGCGGGCCGCACATCCCCAGGTCGGTGATGTAGGCCGTCCCGTGAGGGAGGATCTGGGCATCCGCGGTCGCCACATGGGTGTGGGTACCCAGAACCGCGACAACTCGACCGTCGAGGTAGTAGCCCAGGGCACGTTTCTCGCTGGTCGCTTCCGCGTGGGCCTCGACGATCACCAGCGGGTTCAGATCGGGAAGCTGCCCGAGCACCGAGTCGACGGTATCGAACGGACTGTCCGCCGGCACCGCGGGAAAGATCCGTCCCAACACCGTGGTGACGAATAGCGTCGGGCGATCCTGGCCGCCGGTCGGCACCAGTTGCATCCAGGACCGTCCCGTGGCCGCGCGTGGCAGATTGGCGGGTCGGATGATGTTCGATTCATTCTCCAGGGTCCGGGCGATCTGCATCTTCCTGTAGACGTGATCACCGAGCGTGATGCCGTCCACGCCGACCTGGCACAATCGCTGGTAGAGAGCCGAAGTCAACCCCGACCCGTCCGCGGCATTCTCCGCGTTGGCCACGGTCAGATCGGGTTTCCAGCGCTTTCGGATCTTCGGCAGCAACTGCTCGACGGCCCGCATACCCGGTTCGCCGACGATATCGCCCAGCATGATGACGCGCAGTGACATCCGGCCAAAGGTAGCGAAAGAGCGAGGCAGGGTCGAGAACGAGGGCTGAGCCCCCGCGGCCCAACCGCATTGACAGTTCGCGACATGGAGCCCAAGATCTTGGGCGTTCGGCTCTGATGGGGCCGGACATCTTGTGGCCGAGGAGCCGGGCTGATGCACTGCCCATTTTGCGGGGCCAACGATGACAAGGTGATCGACTCGCGCGCCGCTGACGGTGGGCGGGTCATCAGGCGGCGGCGCCTGTGCCAGACCTGCGAAAGGAGGTTCACCACCCGCGAACATATCGAGGCAACCACACGGATCACGGTGATCAAAAAGGACGGTTCCCGAGTGCCCTACGACCGCCAAAAGCTCCTTTCCGGCCTCGAAAAGTCGTGTTACAAGCGGCCGGTGAGTGCCGAGGCACTCGTCGAAGTCGTCGAGGAGGTCGAGGAGGACCTGTTCCGGCGCTTCGATCGCGAGGTGGATGCGATCGAGATCGGCCGCGCGATCTCGCTGCGGCTCAAGGGATTGGACCACGTGGCCTATGTGCGTTTCGCCAGCGTCTACAAGCAGTTTCGGGACCTCGACGACTTTCTCGACGAGGTGCGCGAGGTCCTGGAGACGACGGATCAGGACGCACCCGAACAGGGGGTTCTGTTCCCGTGAACCTGATCCGACGGGCCAAATCCGTGATCAGGCCATTCCAGGGCCGATTTGGGCCATCAGGTTGCCCAAACGGCCACAACGGCGATAAAGTTACATTGACCCGCCGATCCGGCCCACCGGGGGCATGGATGGCGGCCACGTCCAGGACCCACATCCAACGCGAAGGAGCCGACGATGGCGACCGTCAAGCTCATCCTTACTCAGAAGGGTTCGCATGTGTACTCAGTCGGGGTGGAAACCACCGTGCTGAATGCTGCCCTGTTGATGAACGACCACAAAGTGGGAGCGCTCGTCGTCCTGGACGGCTCACGGGTCAAGGGGATTTTCACCGAGCGAGACGTCTTGCGACGCGTGGTTGCCGAAGGACGTGATCCTGCCGTGGCTCGCATCGCCGAGGTGATGACCACCGAAGTGATCTGTTGCCAGCCGGAAACGTCGATCGACGAGGCTCGTGGTGTCTTTAAGAACCGGCGCATCAGGCACCTGCCGGTGGCCAACGAACAGAGGCAACTCCTGGGGATGATTTCCATCGGCGACCTCAATGCGTACCACGCCACCGAGCAGGAGAAGACGATACACAGCCTTGAGGAATACCTCTACGGTCGCGCCTGACGGATAGCCCGACAATATGTGGGAAGGGCTCGTCAACTGGTCGGTCTTGATTGTCTATGGCGCCGACGCGCTGATCTACGGCGCATTGGTGACATCCGGCACGCTGCTCTTTCTCATCCGGATCGTCTTCGAGTTCGTCGGATCCACACCGCGCCCGAGGGCGGATGCAGCGAGCGCCGGTCCGGTCAGGCACGTGACGCTCCTGTCTATTCTTGGCTTTTTCATGGGCGTCGGCTGGCTGGGACTGATATCTCGTGCCGAGTGGCAACTGCGCCTCAAGCCTTCGGCGGCCATTGCTGTCGCGGGAGGTGTGGCGTGTTTTCTTGTTGCATCAGTGCTCGTTAGTGCAACTCGGCGGCAAAGGGGTGAAGTTACGGAGGAAAGGCACGAAGACACGTAGGCACGTAGGCACGTAGGCACGTAGGGGGGAGTTGTGGCACAGATCCCTGAGCAACACGGTGCCTATTCGATTTGCGATAAGTCGATCAAACGAGAGGAAGCGGAAGACCGAGCGGACCAGTTGGCAAACCGCAACCCTTCGTGCCTTGTTACAACGAATCCACCACCATATCCCCCACCTCGCTCGTGCTATATCCCATTTCCCCGGCCGACATGCTCTTGAGTTTCGGCGTGGTGCGCCTGATGGCATTCTCGACGCGGTCGCCGGCCTTCTTCTGACCGCCATGCTGCAGCAGCATCGCCAGGGCACCGATGCACGCCAGAGGATTGATCACACCCTGGCCGGTGTACTTCGGTGCCGAGCCTCCGATGGGCTCATACATTGAGGTACCGCCTTCGTCGGGGTTGATGTTGCCCCCGGCCGCGATCCCCATGCCTCCCTGGATCATGGCCCCGAGGTCCGTGATGATGTCGCCGAACATGTTGGGCACGACGATGGTGTCGTAAAACTCGGGGTTCTTGACGAACCACATGCACGCCGCGTCAATGTGGTTGTAGTCGCGCTCGATGTCCGGGTAATCGCTGCGGCCGATCTCTTCGAAAGCACGATACCACAGGTCGGCGGCGTAGGTCAACACATTGGTCTTGTGAACCAGTGTCAGTAGGCCCCTGCCCTCGCCGTTCTTCTTCTTGGCGCGGCAGAAGTCGAACGAATAGCGAAGGCACCGCTCGGCGCCGAAACGCGTTGCGATCATTTCCTGCGTGGCCACCTCCTGGGCCGTACCCTTGCGAAGAAATCCTCCGGCTCCGCAGTACAGGTCCTCCGTGTTCTCGCGGATCACGTCGAAATTGACGTGTTCAGGACCCTTGTCTTTTAAGGGACACTCGACGCCGGGATAAAGCTTTACCGGGCGCAGGTTGATGTATTGATCCAGCGTGAACCGCAGACGCAGCAGCAACCCCTTCTCGAGCACTCCGGGTGCCACATCGGGATGCCCGATGGCACCCAGCAGCACGGTGTCGAACTGTTCCCGCAGATGCGCGATTTCGTCATCGTCGATGATCTTTCCCGTCGCGAGGTATCGGTCGCCTCCGAAATCGAATGGGGTGGTCGTGTAGTCGAACGATTCCGAGCCGGCGACGGCCTCGAGAACCTTAAGCGCCGCGTCGACCACCTCGGGGCCCGTTCCGTCGCCTGGCAGCACCGCGATCTTCAAAGTCATGGCCAATTGCTCCCTTTAAAAGTCGCGTATGAATAGCAGGCCCGCCGCGCGAGGGCAAGGCGGCTGCTTCTGGCAGTCTTGCGTGGTTCCGGACTCGCTGGACGCCGCCGCGGAGCACCCGTACCTTTATGGGCGCGCAACGTTAGCAGACGTGCATTCCGCCACCGGATAGGGGACGATGGTTGCCCTGTCGTCAGAAAACATTCGCATGGTCAAACCCTTCATCGAGATTGTCAGTCCATCGGGCCGCAAGAGGAAAATGGCCCTGACCGGCAAGGAGCCGATCACGATCGGACGTGATCCGAAGAATGCGCTGGCCATCAAGGACGACCGGCTCAGCCGTTTTCACTGCGTGATCGAATCCGAGGGTGCTTCGTACCGCGTCCGGGATCTGAAATCACGCAACGGCACCAAGCTGAATGACAAGCGCGTCGACCGCGCCCGCCTGAATTCCGGCGACTGGTTGAAGGTGGGAAGGGTCAGAATCCATTTCATTTGCGACCAACTGCGATCCGCGACGACCGCCAACGAGTTGTCCGATTCGCGTGGACCCGACGCCACCGACATCGACTGGGGCCTGCTCGAGCCGGCCACCGATGCGGGCGCGTCCGTCGCTTCCGCCGCTTCGGCGATCGAGACCGCTGCCATCGACGACGAAGAGTCGCTCAACCGGGCCGTTGATGCCCTGGCGAGCGGCTCATTCGATCAGTCGGCCATCGCCCTGATCAACGCCCGCGGGAAGATCGTGCACGAATCAGAGGACGACTCGTCACGCCCCGACGACGCGGCCGGCGCCGAAAGCGTCAAGGTATTGCGATCCCTACTGCAGGCGTGCTTCGCCATGCGCGCGACCGATCTGCACGTGGAGCCGAAATCGGAGCTGTGTCAAGTCAGAGCGCGCGTCGACGGCATGATGGTCAGCGTCCTGAAACTGACCGATCAGATCGCCCAGCGTCTGCTGCGCGTCGTGAAGGTGCTGTGCGATATCGACATCGCCCAGACCAACGTCGTCCAGGAGGGGCACTTCTCGGCGAACGTCCCCGGCCGGCAGGTGGATTATCGCGTGAGCTTTACGCCCTCGATGTACGGACAGAAGCTGGTTCTGCGCGTGCTCGATCTTGCCGGCGTCCCCCAGTATCTCCGCGACATGAAGCTGCCGGGGCCCATTCAGACACGCATGAGCCAGGTCGCCCACCAGGATTCGGGCATGGTGCTTCTGTGCGGTTCGACGGGATCGGGCAAGACCACCACGCTCTACGCGCTGCTGCGCGAGATCGACGCGTCCGTGCGCAACGTGGTGACGATCGAGGATCCGATCGAGTACCGAGTCGATGGTGTCACGCAGTTGCCGATCAACGCGGCCAAGGGCAACTCGTTTTCGGCGCTACTGCGATCAGTGCTTCGGCAGGATCCCGACGTGATCCTGGTCGGTGAGATCCGCGACTCCGAAACGGCGACGATCGCGATTCAGGCCGCGACGACAGGCCACCTGGTGCTGTCGACCGTGCACTCGCGTGACACGACCGGAACCCTCTATCGGCTGCTCAACCTCGGCGTCGAACCGTACATGCTGGCCACCGGCCTGAACCTGGTGGTGGCCCAGTGTCTTGTGCGCCAGCTGTGTCCGCACTGCAAGCGATCGGTGAAGCCGACCGGGCAGCAATCCGATCGTCTTGCCGAGTTGGGCGTCACGCTGAGCGGATCGATCTGCGCGCCCGTCGGGTGCGAGAAGTGCCTGCAGACCGCGTACCTCGGTCGCCGCGCGGCGTTCGAAACGCTCGTGATCACGGACGAATTGCGCGACGTGGTGCTCAACTCTCCGAAGATTCAGGATATTCGCCGCGAGCGCCAGGATACGTCATTCGTGAGCCTGCAGCAGACAATATTCCAGATGGCCGCCGACGGCGTTACGGCGTTCGACGAAGTTGAACGCGTCGTCGGCGCGGATTGATGCGATTCGCCGCGGCCGGCCGCGAGTCGCAAGTCTCAAGTAGTGAGAGTCGCAAGTCGGGAGGGGAAGGCGCGTTTGCGCAGGACTTGAGAGTCTCACCATTTGTGACTTGCGACTATTTAACCGGTCGCCGCGTTGCGCAAGAAGATGCACCGATGACCAGCGAATCCGTCGATCCCACAGACATCGCCGTGATCATCGTCGACCACGGGTCGCGGAGGGCCGAATCGAACGCGATGCTGGAAGCGTTCGTCGATCGATTCAGACAGGGCAGCGCTTACCGGGCCGTCGAACCGGCGCACATGGAGGTTGCCGAACCATCCATTGCCACGGCCTTCGACCGGTGCGTCGCCGGCGGCGCCAGGTGCGTCGTTGTGATCCCCTACTTTCTTCTGCCCGGGAAACATTGGGGACAGGACATCCCCCGTCTGACCGCGGCCGCCGCGGCCGCGCATCGCGACGTGTCGTATCTCGTCGGGGCGCCCATCGGTCTGCACCCGATGATGATGGACGTGATTCAGGCGCGGCTGGACCACTGCCTGGCCCACGCCGCCGGAGAGGCGCCGCAGTGCGAGGCGTGCGAGGGAACGGATCGCTGCCGGATGCGCCAGGGATAGGTCCTCAAACTGTGAGATCCGATCCGGAAGTTGCAGCGAAACCACTGGCCCATTGGCGCCTTAATTACGTTCCAAGCGACGGAGCGACGAAGGGTTGTCTATCGAAGCGCCCACCGCGTGGACCGAAGACCCAATGACGTTCGCCTAAAGGGGATGCGACCCGTTGTTTTGCGACGAGCCACATTTGCGATCCCCGGTTTCCCCTTCGTCGCTTCTCCCCCACGTCAATTGCTCAGCCTGAAGCGATATCGACACCACGACCAAGGATGTCGTTAAATGGCATGCCTTGACCTGACCGCGGCACGTCGGTTAAAAGGAAGTCGAGGAGGTGGCATCCATGACGCCAGCCAACGCGCGCACCGTATCGAACCAGATCCAGATCGACGCCCCGTCGTCCAATGAGTACAGCGACGTCCTGACTGCCGACGCGCTGGCCTTTCTCGGCCGGCTGGCCGGTGAGTTTCGCCAGCGCCGCGATGAGTTGCTCCAGGCCCGACAGCACCGCCAGCAGCAGATCCGCGAAGGCGCCCGGCCCGATTTCCTGCCGCAGACGCGTTCGATCCGCGAGGGCGATTGGACGGTGGCGCCGATTCCCGCGGACCTACGAGAGCGGCGCGTGGAGATCACCGGTCCGGTCGATCGGAAGATGGTCATCAACGCGCTGAACAGCGGCACGAATCTCTACATGGCCGACTTCGAGGATTCCAACGCTCCGACGTGGGACAACACGATCCAGGGCCAGATTAACCTGCGCGACGCCGTGAACAAGTCGATCACGCACACCAGCGCCGAGGGCAAGCAGTACAGGCTGAACGACACGGTCGCGACGCTCAAGGTACGGCCGCGCGGCCTTCACCTCGACGAGAAACATATGTCACTGGACGGCGAGCCGGTGCCGGCATCGCTGGTCGACTTTGGATTGTTCTTCTACCACAACGCACGAACACTACTGGATCGGGGCAGCGGCCCCTATTACTACATCCCCAAGCTTGAGAGCCACCTCGAAGCGCGATGGTGGAACGATGTGTTCCAGATGGCACAGGACGATCTGAACGTTCCGCGCGGCAGTATCCGGGCCACGGTTCTGATCGAGACGATCACGGCCGCATTCGAGATGGACGAGATCCTTCACGAGTTAAAGGACCACTCGGCCGGCCTCAACTGCGGGCGGTGGGATTACATCTTCAGCATGATCAAGAAGTTTCATCACGACCCGCGGTGGGTGCTTCCGGACCGCGCCCAGGTCACGATGACGACCCACTGCATGCGCTCCTACTCGCTGCTGGCGATCAAGACCTGCCACCGACGGGGAATCCACGCCATCGGTGGAATGGCCGCCCAGATCCCGATCAAGAACGACCCGCAGGCCAACGAGCTGGCCATGGAGAAGGTCCGGGAGGACAAGCAGCGCGAGGCGTCCGACGGCCATGACGGAACCTGGGTGGCGCACCCTGGCCTGGTCGCGATCGCCCGCGAAGCGTTCGACGCGCACATGTCCGAGGCGAATCAGATCGATCGCCAGCGCGACGATGTGAACGTGACCGCGGCGGATCTGTTGACCGTTCCAGATGGACAGATCACCCGCGAAGGCGTCTGCCAGAACATCGACGTGGGCATCCAATACATGGCGGCCTGGCTCAGCGGCAACGGTTGCGTGCCGATCTACAACCTGATGGAGGACGCCGCCACCGCCGAGATTTCGCGCTCGCAATTGTGGCAGTGGCTCCACCATCCGACGGCCACACTGAAGGACGGCTCGCCCATCGACGAAACCCTTTGCCGAAAACTATTCGACGAGCAAATGGTCAAGCTCAAGGAAAGAGTCGGGCCGCAGCGCTTTGCGCAGGGCAAATTCGAACCTTCGCGTCAGATCATCGAGGACATCGTGTCGCGCGACACGTTTACTGATTTCATGACCGTTGAAGGTTATGCGCACCTGCCGTGAGCTTTAGAGCCTGAGTGAAACGTGGCGGCAACATCTGGGGCATCGCAAGCGCTGCCTCAGCTGCCCAAATTTCCCTCTGGCTTCGCACACAGATTCTTAGAGCATGAAAGCAGGAAAGCGAAAGAGCAGGAAATGGGGAAATGTCTGCTGTGCTGCAAGTGCGCTTTGCTGCTCTGTTGCACTTCCCCTTTCCTGCTCTCTTGCTTTTCCGCTCTCCTGCTCTGGCGCCACCCAGCCGTGACAAGCGAATCCGGCTTTGGGAAGCATTCTTGGCGCAATTCACGTCAGCAACCTTCCGCCATCCAGGCGGATGATCTGACCAGTGCAGTATTCGGCATCGCGCACTAGAAACAGGACGGCCTCCGCGGCGTCGTTGACCGTGCCCGGTCGGCCAAGCGGCACGCGCCGCAGATAGAGTTCTCGCTCCTGCGGCGTGTACGACTCGGCCCATTCGACGACCCCCGGGGCGATGGCGTTCACCGTGACCTTGGGGGCCAACTCCATGGCCGCGGTCATGGTGGCCTCCGACAGCGCCGCCTTGGACACGTTGTAGGCCATGTATCCCTTGAGGGGTTGGCCCATGACGTGGATGTCGATGAAGTTGACCACCCGGCCGGCGCTTTGCGGGTACTGTGCAGCGAGCAGCGGCGCGAACTTCTGGATGAGCAGGAGCGGCGCCCGCACGTTGACCGCCATCGCCCGATCGAAGGCGTCAGCCGTGATGCCGCCGATGGGCGACGATTCGAACACGCTGGCGTTGTTGACCAGGGCATCGAGCCTGTCGAAATGTTCCGCGAAGCTCCGGTGCACGTGCTCGGCCGCATCGGCGGCGGCAAGATCGACGTGAATCGACAGGGCCAGACATCCCATCTTCTCGATCCGGCCGACGACATCTGCGGCCTCGGCAGCGCTGGACCTGAAGGTGATCGCCACGTCCATCCCCGCCCGGGCAAGGCGCAGGGCCACGGCGCGGCCGACGCGACGGGCGCCGCCGGTCACCAGTGCGACGCGGCCTTTCATATGGACGTGATCGTGTGTGTTGAGGTTAGTTTCGGTCGTCACCTTCGACGTCATCCAGTTCCAGACGCTGCCCCGCGGTCTGCCACGTGTCGGCGCCAGGGCCACCGGGCGGTTTCGGCGTGCCGCGCTGCAGGTTGCGGCGCCACGCCTGAAGAATCCAGACCACAAACAGGAGGCCCACCAGGCCGACGATCGCGGTGAGCAACAGCAGGAGAAAGGCGTTCGACGTCGGTTTCATGACATCCGTCGGTCAACATCTCGCCGAGTTAGAGCGGTTTAACTTTAACTGTAGCGTCCTGAGCTGGCTACACCTGCGCTTGGCTTTGTCGTGCTGCATCGACGACCCGCAACGGGGTCGCCTGCTTCGCCCTCCGCGCCAGGCTTGCCTCGCCGACGCTCAAAACGCTACACCCAAAGTTAAATCGCTCTGGAAGTCATGGAGGGGTCCTGTGGCGACGCGGACTCACCACGATAGGTGCACACGGTCTTGCTCGTTTCCCAGACGCTGATCGAATCGAGCTCGGCCCCCAGTTCACTCACCTTGTCCCGCAGGATCTCATAGATCACCCGGGCGATATTCTCCACGGTCGGATTGAGATTCGCGAACTGCGGAACGTCGGTATTCAGATTCTTGTGGTCGAATCGTTCAATGACCGCGCTGTCCACGACGGCGTCGAGATCCTCCACGAGCACGACGCGGCCGTGGTCGTCGATCGGCGCTGACACGGCAACATCCACGCGGTAATTGTGGCCGTGACCCGACGCGTGGTTGCACTTTCCGAAGATCCTCTTGTTCTCGTCTTCACCGAGCGCCTCGACGTGCAGCCGGTGGGCGGCGGCGAACTCGTACTGTTGACTGACAATCACGCGGTTCATTGGGTCGCTCCGAATCGCCATGTGGCAGAAGGGGCTCAAGTCCAGTCGCACCTCTTGCACCGAATCGTTCATGGCCGGCTGCAGGAGCTGCACCAGCGTCCGCATCAGCGTCCCCATGGGCACGTCCGCCGCTTCGGTCGATTCGACTTCCTGATCGAGATAGGGAACGACGTGGTGGCGGACCGCCTGGTCGATGAGGTTGATGTTGATGAAGTACCCTGTCGTCGGGTCGATTTCGCCGCGGCATCGCACGTGCAGCTGCGTGAATCGACCCAGACCCCGGACCGCGGGCCACGCAGAGAATCCGTTGTGGCGCGCCGCGGGCTGGCCCTGCCCGGAGCCATTGAGAAAAAAGCGGACGGTTCGACCCAATTCCACCATGGCAAGGATTATAGACGCCGTCGCGAGTGAAGAACGAGCGACGGAAACCATCACCCTCCAGCACCATTGACTTCAAAACATCCAAGCGCCTCTGAGGCGCGTCCCCGTTCGGCTTGTCAATGACGAACGAGCGCCGTCGCGGAGTTCACCCGCCGTGGCGGGTCGCCCGGTCGCCGTGCTTCGCCCGCGTCAAGTGCTCAGTTTCAGTTATAATGCCGCCCCTCGCGCGGTACTGAATCGGAACGAAATGAAACGGGACACCGAACTCGTGGCCACGCCGTTCGGGTCGTTCCACGCATTTCGGGGCGACATGGTGACGCGGCAGCTCAAGACGTTCGGCGCTCACCAGCGCAACGAACTGGCCATGGTCATGAGCGTCGTCGAGCCCGGCGACCACGTGATTGACATCGGCGGGCACATCGGCACGTTTTCGATCCCCATCGCCCGGCGGGTGACGGATGCGGGCCGGGTGTTCACTTTCGAGCCGGTCGACGAGCACATTCAATTGCTCGAGCGCAACATCAAAGAAAACGATGTCATGGGTTCGGTGCGCGTGTTCCGATCGATCGTCACGGACGTTCCGGGGCGGTATGCCATCCACACGAGCCACCGGAATACGAGCCTTTCAACCTTCCGCCTGCAGACCGCCGACCAGGATGGCGACATCCCGTGCATGAACCTCGATGAATGGTGGCGGCAGCAACGCGACAGCGGCAAGCTCGCAGCGCGCGTCCGCCTGATCAAGATCGATGTGGAAGGCATGGAACTCAACGTCCTTCGAAGCGGGCGACGCGTGCTTGAGAGCGACAGGCCGATCCTCTATTTCGAGGTGGCCCTCGCACACATGAACGCGTCCGGCAACCGGTTGGACGAGATGAACGACCTGATGAAGCAGTTCGGCTACGACTTCTTTCTGAACCTGGGACAACGCAATTCGGCGACAGACGCCTTCGAACTGGGCCGCTTCTCGAGCCTTTCCAAGGGAGGCCGCTTCTTCGATGTGCTGGCCATCCATCCGGACGACGCACACTACCCGACCCGGTTTCTTGATTGCAGACAGACCGAACGACGCCTCGCCCGTCGCCGCCTGAAGGAGGCCGTCAACCTGCGCCGCATCCGAAAGTCGATCACGAGCCGGCTGAGGCTCAGCCGCCGTCGCGACTAATGACCGACCAACGGCCGGCCGTCTCGGAACGATTATGCCGTCTGGCGCACCTGCGCAACCCTCCCACCGCCACGAAGCGTGTCAGAAACTGCCACCATGGCGATTCCAGCGGCCGACCGCTTGCCTGCCACCGTCTCGTATCTGATCCTTCATGCAGAGGATGCAGAGAATGTCGTCACCGAGCCGGCGGAACGACAGCATGGCCAGTTGGGTACGCTACAGCGTGGCCGTCTATGTCGGCCTGCTCATGGCGGGAACGCTGGGGGAACAGCACCCCCACCGCGCGCCGGCCCCGCCGACGCACGATCAGCCGCTGACGGCACACTATCGCATTGCGGGTGAGGTGTCCGACGCGCACAACTTTGTGCGACAGCGTCGAGCCGGACCCCGATTCACCCACGCAGCCGCGAAATGATCCTGGGGAGAAAACGTGTCAGGTATCTTTTGCCGTGGCACAAAAGGTACCTGACACGTTTTTCGCCCTGACACCTGTTTCGCCCCCGACTCCTATCGTCATCGGTCGTCATCTCAGGTGACGAGCGCCATCCGCCCTACGGCCCCCACGCACCCGCCGCCCACCCCGACGATGGGCCGCGATCCCCTACCGAGACAGGTCGTTTCGCTCGATCCCGCGGGAGGCCCATTTCATAAGCGACCAAAGGTCGCTTATTCTCATCCTGATGGCCGGATCGGACAATGGCGGACGTCGCGGCATTCTCGTCGTGGTCGGCCTGATTCTCGCGGGCCTGATCGCAGCGGTGATCAGCGTCAACACATGGCGGGCCCGCGATGCGCGTGAGACGACCGCGGACGCCGATCGTCAGCGCGAGAGAATTTCCGAAGCCGATCAGGCGCTCGAACGGCTCCAGGGGAAATACGCCCACGCGAATCTTCACAAGCAGGTCGCGCGGGTGATCCCACTGGCTGAAGAGCAGGTCGCGCGCTTCGAGTCACATCAGGCGTCACACAACTTCCTGGGCACGCTGCTCAGCGAGGTCGGTCGCCTCGAGGACGCCTACGACCGGTTCCAGATCAGCCTTGAACTCGACCCGCGCCAGAGCAAGGTCCATTTTTCCTGCGGCGTTCTGGCGACGAAGCTCGACCGGTTGAAGCCAGCACTGGAACATTACCGCCAGGCCGTCTCGATCGACAAAGACAAACCGATCTACCGCGTCCACGTGGCGATGGTCCTGATCAAGATCAATGAGTACGACCAGGCGCGGATGCAACTGCTCGCCGCGCTGAAAATGGATTCGAACCTCGCCGACGGCTACTACGGTCTGGCCGAACTCGATTTTGTCCAGAACCGCCTGGACATGGCGCTTCAGCAGATCGACCGGGCCATCGAGCGCATGCCGATCAGCCAGCGCGACAAGCAGGTGAAGTTCCTGCGCAAGAAGGCGTGGATCCTTCAGCGGGCCAACCGCCATGCGGACGCCCTGGCCACGCTGCGTAAGCTGACGCCGGAAGAACGAAGCGACCCCGAGGTCATCGAGCAAATGGCCGTCAGCCTGCGCCAACTGGACAAGACCCACGAAGCCGCCGCCCTCTACGAAGACGCCATGAACACCGACCCCATCGTCGCCGCCTACGCCGAAGGCGCCGCCCGCTGGTCGATCGAAGCGGGCCTCCTCGACGACGCGAGGCGACATCTGGATGCGCTGTCGATGATCGATCCGAACGCAAAGGAGATTTCGGGTCTGGAAGCACGGTTGAAGAGAACGCGCGACGAAGCGAAAGCCGTCGCGAGCGATTAGCGAGCACCTCCCCTACGTCGCTTCGTCGCTCCGTCGCTCCGTCGCTCTCCCCTCCCGGTCTCCCCAGATATCCGCCTGATGATGTTCGTCGTACTCCTGCCCTTCACCGGCTTCACCAGGTGCACGCGCCCCCCATACGACTCGACGACATCACCGCCGACGACGTCACGCCGCCTGTAGCCCGCGCCCTTGACCAGGACATCGGGACGAACCGCCCGGATCAGCTTCATCGGTGTGTCCTGATCAAACACCACGATGTAGTCCACGCTCTGTAGCTCGCTGAGGACCATGACACGATCCTCGACACGATTGACCGGCCGGCCGTCTCCCTTCAGACGGTGGATCGAAGAGTCACTGTTCAGAGCGACCACGAGGATGTCGCCGCACGCCCGGGCCTGGCGAAGGAAGGCCACGTGCCCGGCGTGAAGAATATCGAAGCATCCGTTGGTGAAGACGATCCGCCGGCCCTGGTTTCGATAGGCGGTCAACTCGCGTCGCAGCCCATCGATCTGCCGGACCTTTCCCTGTGGCCCGTGGTGCTCGCGGAGCACGCTCAACAGCACCGCGTCAAGCTCCACCGGCTCCACGCCGAACTTCTCGACCTCCAGGCCCGCGGCAATGTTCGCCATTTCGACCGCGGCGCGCCAGTCCGCGCCGTTCGCGTGCGCGGCGGCCATCATCGCCAGAACCATGTCGCCGGCGCCGGCGACGTCGTAGACCAACCGGGCCTTGGTGGGCACGAACGCCGCCGCGCGTCTTCGCTGTGCCAGTAGCAGACCGTGCCGGTCGAGCGTGACGACGACCGCACGCGCCGACAACGCGCGCATCAGCTTCGCGGCCATCGCCTCGACCACCTTGGGATCGCCGGTTTCGGCAAAGTCGACACCGGTCGCCAGCGCGGCCTCGGTCCGGTTGGGCGTGATACAGTCGGCACCGCAGTACTTCCGGTAGTCACCGATCGCCGCCGGATCTACCAGGACGGTCACCTTCGCGGCCGCCGCCATACGGATCAGCGCCTGGCAGGTCGATTCCGTCACGACCCCCTTGTCGTAATCCTCGATGCACAGCACCGAAGCGCCGCGCAACAGCCCGCGCGCTGCCGCGACCAGACGCGCCGCAACGCGCTCCGTCACCGGTTCGGAACTCTCTTCGTCAACCCGAAACATCTTCTGCGGATGCCGGTGCTGGGCCATGCCGACAAAATTGTGCTTCACCGTCGTGGCCCGCTCGCGGACAGCGATCAGTCCGGTAGTGACGCACCCCGCCAGCCGCAGCGCGTCACGAAGATCCCGCCCGGTGTCGTCGGCCCCGATCAGCCCCAGACAGGAAACACGGCACCCCAGCGCCAGTAAGTCCAGGCACACATTCGCCGCCCCACCGGGCTTCTGCTCACTGCGCCGCGCCGCCAGAACCGGCACCGGCGCGTCGGGGCTCAGGCGCTCGGCGTTCCCATAGAGATACCGATCGAGCATGTAGTCACCGGCCACCACAATCCGGTGGTGCTGCCAGTGATCCAGCAGCTCGATGAGCTGCTCGCTTCTCGCGGCCGGCTTGGTGTCGCGCTTCTT
>Ga0310125_10000687_pt1 | contig 16454 bp, 16 predicted proteins | sample CB11b_Tmax_Bot8__FD_203508 | JGI IMG/M metagenome (GOLD analysis project Ga0310125, IMG submission 203508) | Marine microbial communities from Western Arctic Ocean, Canada - CB11b_Tmax_Bot8 | ecosystem: Environmental > Aquatic > Marine > Oceanic | place: Canada: Western Arctic Ocean | collected... | reverse complement strand
AGCGATGCCGTTGGTGCGCCGCAAATGCTGCCGGCGTCGCGTGTGTAAGGCGCGTGTCGGAAATCAAGCCCGTTGATTTTCCCATCTGATGAGCGATTTCCAACACCGACAGCGCGCGGTTGCCCTGGTAATCGACTCCGATCATTTCCGAGCCCGCCCACAAGCCAGACGCCAGTTGCGTGGCGGCCGCTCCGGAATCGGCAACCAGCGCTCCATGCGGTTCTGTACGCATCATGGCCAGGTGGCCACGTGCCATGAGTTGCTCAAGGGCCGACTTACGATCGACAAAATCAGACCCCTCGGCATGATGGGCGTAGGCGAAGAGCAGGCCCATTTGTTGCGGCCCCATGCCGTCGCCAATCATGAGAATCACGTTTCGTGCTAGGACTGCCGGCTGCTCGGTTTGACGCGACGAAACAGGCTCATCGGCGATTGCCCGTATACCACTCGGCGCGGACGCCAACAGCAACAGTGAGGCAAAGGTGAGACACCGCAGATGGGTCATCGAGGCAATCTGATTGAAGAGGCAGGACAGCGCAGGATTTTTCATTATAACTTGCCGCCAAAGGGCAAAGAATTCGCCAATTGCCACTTTTCTACAAGCATGGCACTGTATTTCGACCACCGCTGTATCGGTGTGGGTGAATTGGTTATACCTGTTTTAACGTTGGCGTGGCTTAAGGGTCCTATGGTCTGTGGGCTGTAGCCAGAATGATCCCACAGACCGCAAACCACAGACAAGCCTTCGGATTTCCAGGGCTGCACCCCTTGGCCAGCTTAAACTCAGCTTGCTGCGCGCGATTCGCGACGTTAATGCGCATGGGGCGGTGCCGGACACGACAGAGTGGAATATTCGTGATTGAGCGTCGGGGAGTCCGCACAGTTGCAGCTGCGGGGGGATGATGGGTCGGTGGGACTTCAGCCGCGTTGCCACGCAACGCAAGGCGCGCCAGGTTGGTCTGCGCGGCCGTGGGATCTGATGAGATGGTTCCGACCTGTGTCGTCCAATTGGTCCGAAGGGACATATAGGTCGTATATGATCTATCCAACAACAACCCGTTAACGCGTTCTCAGTCCCACACCCCCCTTCATCCATCATCTGCCACCAGATCCGCCAGATGCGCTTCGAGCGTGGCAACCCGCTTGGTCGTCCACCACCGCAAGAAATCTTCGCGCGACTGCTGCACCGCAGCGTGCTCATCGGCAATCCGACGAGCTACGTAGGCCGCTCGTTCGTCGGCCGGCAGATTGATAAGCCAATACTAAAAAAATTCCTGAGCGGTGGAGGCGGCACTACAACACGGTGAGACCACACGGATCACTCGGCTATCGGCCTCCCGCCCCCGAGGCGAGCCAGCCACTTCACTTCGTTCCGGCTACGCCTCCACGAAGTGAAGTGGCTCGCCTAGCGGTGATGCAAAGAGCAACTTAACTACTGGTACTGTTCGTGGGGGCTGGTCAGGGCGATTCGGGATAATCATATAAAACATCAGCGGACCAATACAGCCGACGATAGGGCCGAGCCAGACGACAATCGCGGGATGCAGATTCGGCGAGACATCGGTTCGGGAAAAACTCATCGGGTGGAGAACGACGCATTCAATGGAGCCACCCGTGGGAACAGCGCCGACCACATGGCCGAGTTCGTGGAGAGCCATCATCGCGTACCAGCTCAGCGCCACAGCGAGACAGCAAAGAGAAGCTGATGAAATCGTTGCATTCAGTGCATTCTTGGGCATCAAACGGGTTCGCACAGCCGTCACCGCACGATGCGACACCATCCGGCTTGTACTACATCGGAGGCAATACCGTCGGCACCTTTCCACCGAAGATTTGGCAGCTCAATCCTCATTCGACTCGGCTTTTTTCGTACGTTGAAATTGACATTCAAGCGTTTCTGTCCTCCGACGAAGGCGCTCGAACTTAGTTTTTGGTACGGACAGGATCCTTTACTTCGCGATTCTCAGAATAAGAAGTAGCGCTGTGCCAACGGCAGCTTCTCAGCAGCATCGCACGTTAGCCTGTCACCGTCCGCGGTCACTTCGTAGGTTTCCGGGTCCACGGTGATGGTGGGCGTCGCATCGTTGAGTTTCATGTTCTGCTTGCCGATGTTTCGGCAGCCACGGACCGCCTCGATGCGTTTCTTGAGACCATACGTATCGGCCACACCATCAAGGAGGCAGACATTGCTGACGAAGGCGATCGAGATTGGGCTCGACGCACGACCAAAGCCGCCGAACATGGGCCGCATGAAGACCGGTTGTGGCGTAGGGATGGAGGCATTGGGATCGCCCATTTGCGACCAAGCGATGATCCCTCCTTTGATTACCATTTCCGGTTTAGCACCAAAAAAGGCTGGCTTCCACAGAACCAGGTCAGCAACCTTGCCTACTTCGACCGAGCCGATCAGGTTGGAGATGCCGTGGGCGATTGCCGGATTAATCGTGTATTTGGCCACATACCGTTTGATGCGAAAGTTGTCGTTGCCCTGGGCATCTTCGGGCAGTGGTCCTCGTTGCCGGCGCATCTTATCGGCCGTCTGCCAGGTCCGGGTGATGACCTCGCCGACCCGCCCCATGGCCTGTGCGTCGGAGCCCATGATACTGATCGCTCCTAGGTCGTGCAGTATGTCCTCGGCCGCAATGGTTTCGCCGCGGATGCGGCTTTCGGCAAAGGCTACGTCCTCAGGCAGGTTCGGGTCCAGGTGGTGGCATACCATGAGCATGTCGAGGTGCTCGTCGATGGTGTTTACGGTGTACGGCCGAGTGGGGTTGGTCGAACTTGGCAGGACGTTCGCTTCGCCACAGACGCGCAGGATGTCAGGCGCATGTCCGCCGCCGGCCCCTTCTGAGTGGTAGGTGTGGATTGTGCGGCCCTTGAACGCGGCGATCGACGACTCGACGAACCCCGATTCGTTCAGCGTATCGGTGTGGATGGCGACCTGTACGTCGTACTGCTCGGCGACGTCCAGGCAGCAATCGATCGCGGCGGGGGTGGTTCCCCAGTCTTCGTGCAGTTTCAGCCCGACCGCTCCTCCGATGATCTGTTCGCGAAGACCTTCCGGCTTGGCCGAGTTGCCCTTCCCCAGGAAGCCAAAGTTCAATGGCAGATCGTCGGTCGCCTGGAGCATCATGCGAATATGTTGTGCGCCGGGCGTGCAGGTGGTTGCGCAGCTACCGGTCGCGGGTCCAGTTCCCCCACCAAGCATCGTGGTTACTCCGCTGGCGATCGCCTCGTAGGCCTGTTGAGGGCAAATGTAGTGGACGTGCGTATCGAGCCCGCCCGCAGTGAGGATTAACCCTTCCCCAGCGGTTACTTCCGAGGTGGGACCCACAATCATCCCTGGGCTGACACCTTCCATGACATCTGGGTTGCCGGCCTTGCCAATGCCAACGATCAGGCCGTTTTTGATCCCCACGTCTGCCTTGTAGATTCCGGTGTAGTCGATAATCAGTGCATTGGTGATGAGCAAATCCAAGGCGTCGTCCTGGCTCACCCCGGCGGCCTGCCCCATGCCTTCGCGCAGCACCTTTCCGCCACCGAACTTACACTCGTCACCGTAAACAGCGAAGTCCTTCTCGACTTCAAGTACCAGCGTGGTGTCGCCCAGCCGCAGCTTGTCACCGGTGGTGGGACCATAGATTTCCGCGTAGTGTGAACGCTTGATGCGGTAACTCATTTTTATCCTGTCTTGTTCATCCTTTTCATTCGCTTTCATGGGCGAATGACCGGTCGGCCACCCGCTGCATCGTCTCTGCTTTGTTTTGGTCGCTTACGGGCCCGTCGGCGAGGTTGTTGCCGCCGCGTATCACGCGGTTACCGGCGATCTCCACAAGCGTTACGGTTTTCGCTTCCCCCGGCTCGAAACGTACGGCGGTCCCAGCGGGAATGTCGAGCCGTTTGCCGTAAGCCTGCTCGCGGTCAAACTTCAGCTCCCGGTTCGTTTCGACAAAATGGTAATGGCTACCGACCTGGATCGGCCGATCGCCCAAGTTCGTGACCGTAAGCGTTACGGTATCCCGACCGTCGTTGAGGACCAGTTCCTCGTCGGGCGTCACACACTCGCCCGGTACGTAAGAAATTGCATTTTCTTCGGTCTCGAACACAGCCAATTCGGGCACCGGAAGGAAGCTACCGTACAGGGCAAGTTCAAGGTCGCCCTGCGGTGCGGCGATCGGATGGTGGACAGTCACCAGTTTCGTGCCGTCGGGAAACGTGCCTTCGACTTGGACCTCGGCGATCAGTTCGGCTACGCCTGCCATCACCTGCCGGCGTCCGAGTAATTGCCGCCCCAGGTCCATGAGTTCGGCGACCGATCGACCGTCGCGAGTGAATTCGAGTACTTGCCCCGCAATCAGGGCAACGCTTTCCGGATAATTGAGTCGCACACCGCGCGCCAGCCTTTTTTGGGCAAGCCAGGCGGCATTGTGAAGCTGAAGTTTTTCAATCTCACGAGGGGATAGGTGCATGATAGGCGTCAGGGGTTAGGGAAAGGACGAAGGGCACGCCAGGATCTCTTCTAACGGATGACAAAATTGAAACAACTGGTGTGATTGAAACAACTGGTGTGATAGTGATCCAGGTGAGCAATTTACATGTTTTCATATCAGTCATCTCTCATTCTTCATCGCTCGTGCCTTCCTTCACCACTTCCTCGCCCAAGGCGTATCGCCCAGGAACTTGTCGAGTAAGCGTAACTTTTCTCGCAGGTGCTGGGCAACCTGTTCGGTCGCCATCCCCATGATTCGAAAGACCGCGCCGTGCCGTATCGGGCTTGCGGCCTCGATGATCTGACTTTCTCGCTTGACCGGCTGTCCGCTCACCTGCTCCAAAAGTCGCTGTCTCTCCTCGCCCAGCCGCTCGCCGACCAGAACCACAACTGCCAGGCAATGAAAACGCCCCATACGATATGGTGCTTCGAGCGGGCCGTCAACCGAGTCCAGCAGCAATCTGTCGGCCAACACATGCTCCTGCCCCACATAGACATCTAGATGGCTGCAGTATTTCGAGAATGCCCAGCATTCATCCCTCGCACGGCGACCGCTGGTCAGCCAGTCAACAACAACCAAAGCACCATCGGGATGCACGTCGAACCGCTGCTGCTGATTGTACGTTGCCCCGGCAAAACACGTTACGGGATCCGGAGCCAAAACCAGCAGTGCGTCGTTGGATACCGTTGCTCGGAGGCGTTGACCGCACCGCAACTTTGCCGGATTCTTGTATACCTTGGTGAACGACTGCGTGTTGATGACACACGTGGCCTGAGGGCCAATTCTTACCTCCAAATCGATCTCATCCCCTGCAACCAGTCCGCCACCAAAAGTGCTCGTGTAGACCCAAGCCGCGGCTCCCCGCCGACGCGGGGTAAGCAGCTTGAGGGGATTGACCGCCTGGGCGCGCGTGATTGCCGATCGTCCCTCGACCCACGACACCTCCAATATCCCATGACCCAACTGTGGCGGCTTCTCCATATGCGAACGCCAGCAACGCCTTTCAGTTTTTGGAAAATCTTCCGGCGAACATCCGTCGGTGGCGTTCGGCGACGATTCTCGCCCTCCCTCGGGCGTCGGGCTTGTGTAAACATTCTGTTCCACAATGGATTTCCACATCCTTCCTACGTGGTGCGAGATTCCACCTAAACAGTCAAGTGTGAGCTGACGATCTCAGAAGTTAATTCCGATGTGGCTCCTTCGGCGACAACCTGGCCCCGGTCCATCACGTAAAACTGGTGACCAAATTCTCTGACAAAATCAAGGTACTGCTCTACCAGCACAACGGTCATGCCGCGCTGGTCTACCAGGTCGTGCAGGACCTGGCCGATCTCCTGGATGATATTCGGCTGGATACCCTCGGTGGGCTCGTCCAACAGTAGAACCTTGGGCTGGCCAACCAGCGCCCTAGCAATCGCCAGTTGCTGCTGCATGCCCCCCGATAGGTCGCCACCCATCCGCTCGCCCATGGTCTTGAGGATTGGAAAGAGGTCGTAGACTTCCTCGGGAATCGTCCGGCACCGGTCGTTCCTTGCCCGAAGCCCGACGAGGAGATTCTCCTGGACGGTGAGTTTGGGGAAAATCTGGCGCCCTTGGGGTACTATGGCTAGGCCGGCCCCGGCCCGGCGGTTGGCCGGAAGTCCGGTCAAATCGGTTTCGTCCAGGATCACGGAACCTGCCGAGGAACGCAATAACCCGATAATATTCTTCATCAGTGTCGTTTTGCCGACACCATTGCGCCCCATCACACACGTTATTCGCGACGGTTCCATGGACATGTCAATGTCTTTCAAGACACGAACGGCACCGTACGAAAACGAAAGATTGCGTATCTGCAGCATGATTTCTGTTGTGCTGGGTTAGGGTGGCTGGACCAGGATAGTTCTCGGTCATCGGCCCAGGTAGGCCTCGATGACCTCAGGATTCTTCTGGACTTCCTCCATACTTCCATAGGCCATGATTTTTCCTTCATTCAGGACAGTCACCTTCGAGTTGAGCAGGCGGACAAACTCCATGTCGTGTTCGATGATGATCACGCTGTGTTCGTCCTGCAGTTCGAGGAACAGTTCCGCGGTCAGCAACGTCTCTTCGTCCGTCAATCCGGCCGCCGGTTCATCCACGAGCAGCAGCCGGGGACTTGCCAGAATCAGCATGCTGATTTCCAGCCACTGCCGCTGGCCGTGGCTGAGGTATCGGACCTGCTTGTCCGCGTTGTCGCTCAGTCGCACGCGTTTCAGGATGCTGTGGATGCGGTCGCGTTCTTCCGACGTGAACCGTTTTCCAAAATGGGGGATCAGCCGATCGTTGCCGGGTAAAACCAATTCCATATTCTGGTAGACAGACAGGCTATCGAAGACGGTCGGCGTTTGAAATTTGCGCCCCACACCCAATCGGGCGATATTGACTTCGGACATATCGGTGATTTCTTGTCCGGCGAAAAATACCTTCCCGGTGGTAGGGTGAGTCATTCCACTGATGACATCACAGAGCGTCGTCTTGCCGGCACCGTTAGGGCCGATGATCACGTTCAACTCGTAATGCTCCACGCTGAACGTTTGGATGTCGAGTGCCTTGAAGCCGTCGAAAAGGACCGTAATGTCTTGGACGTACATCAGTGAGCCTTCGATGGGTGCTTCGATCGGTCCGACGCTCTGACGCAACGCAAGGCGACTCAAGCGACGTTCAAGGTCCGCTTCGTCCTGAGATCGTATCGCTTCCGCTTCCTTTTCCTCTTCCTCGACCGATGCCATCTTCTCGTAAAGGCGCCCGATGAATGGGTTCAACGAGGAGCGGACAAGCGTGACCAAAAAAAACCCCGTCCAGAGCCCCAAAAATAGGATTTCCAAAACCCTGTGCGCGCCTTCGGGAAGCAATCCCTCCATAGCAAGGTAGTAAACCGACGTCGCCACGATCAGTCCGGCTAGAAAAATGAGTATCTTGTACAACCGGCTGATCACGAGAAGCATCCCCATCGCCCAGACAGCTAGGATCGCGAATTCTGGCACGTCACTCACCAGCGCGTGCACGCGCCCGACCCCACTCCCTAACCAACTCCACAGTCCACCGTGCAACTGATCGATGAAGAAGTGCCAGGCGATTGTGGCGATGACCAGTCCCAGTAGGAATTTCAACACGTTGCTGCACCATCGGATTCCCCACGGCCTTCCCAAGATCATTCCTAGTCCGGTCAGGACTTGCATGACGCCGCAGAAAGCCATCGACACAATCATCAGTCCGACGACGACAGCCGAACCGCTTCGATTCGCCATCAGGCCGAGGTCAAAAGGTTTTCCGTATTGCCATAGTCCACAGGCGGCATACAGTCCCACTGCCAAAGTCAACATTCCCAGCACTGCGATCATTCCATCCAACCGCTTCTGACCATCGGTCAGCTCATCTGTCTGTGGCCATGATGCAAACCGTACGGGACCAGCAGCCGGTGCGGCCAATGGGAGCGACGTCCAGCGATGCCACAAACTCATCAACCCGTTCGGCAGTATAAGAACCACCGCGAGGAACGACCCACCGAGGGCGAAGGGCCAGGCGGCGGGGGCGTACGAGGTCAGGTACGAGTACGCGTAGTTGACGACCAGAGCGCCAAGGATCGGACCGGACAGCGTCCCACGACCGCCGACTGCGACCCAAATCACCACCAAGATCGATTCGCTCGGTATCAGGTTTGTCGGTGTGAAAATGCGCATCTGCGGCGCGTACAGCATGCCGGCCAAACCGGCTATCATGCCCGATAGCGTAAAGACAACCATTTTAAATAAATACGGCTGGTATCCTGAAAAACGCAAACGATTTTCATTATCACGGATCGCAATCAACACACGTCCAATGCGTGACTTAATCAGCAGGCGACAGATCCAAAAGGTTGCGGCGAGCGCGAGCACCGTGAGGACATAGAGGGCGAGCTTCACTTCGTTGTCGGTCAGTTTGAAACCGACGATGTCAACCGTTGCCACGTCACGTAAACGAACGTTCGCTGCCTCCCCTCCAGTCAGTATCAAGGACTTAACATCATTCTGTGTTTTCCAGACATGCAACGAGCGGTCCAGAGTCATCGTGAAGCGGTTCTCTTCCTCAGAGACAGAAAGCTCCGTCAACGGTGCCTGAGATCGATCTTCGTGCCTTTTCTGGATTTGCGCCTTCTCGTTCTCGATTGCCTGGTGGACGTCGTGGAACGTCAATTGGTTCTGTGCCAATCGCTTGCGGTCAACGATGATCTCAACCTTTTCTCGCGAGCTGGTGGTGATCCGGTCGAACCGGGTCAACCCGTTCGTGCCACAGAGCTTCATGGTGTTCATGGAGAAGACCAGCCATACGGCAAGCACGATGGCTTGCGTCAGCACAGCGAAAAAGACACCACGCACGCGGCTGCGGAATACGAAGAAACCGATCAGCCCGGCAACCAGCCCCGGAATCAGCATCCCAAGGATTAGGGTCATGGGCAGCGACCAAAAAGGCTTCCAGAAAAACGGAACGGTCCAATGGGTCTGTGTTTCGCCCACTTGGCCTGGGTAGACCACAAACAAGCAGGCTGGGATTTTCCCCCAGTTGTTTGCGTCGATAATTCCCTCGGGACCACCATGGTGCGCCAGATACATCCCCATGGCATAACCGCCAAGTGAGAAAAAGAGGAACTGGCACAGGCAGAGCATTCCGCCATAGCCCCAGATCAAGTCGAGGCTGAGCGCCACAATAGCGAAAGACAGATATCGCCCCAGGTTGTTGACCGACTCGATGCTCATCCCGGTTGTGAGATCTTTGCCGGTCAGCGTGCCGGCCGCATCCAGTAAAAATCGGCCCAATGCGTTGAGTGGTTCGATGTGTTGGTTGCCGTCAAGACAGACAGAAGGAACAATCACCAAACCCGAGAATAACAGGGTCCAAACGGCGAAATGTCGGCTGGACCATTGCAGGCCATACGCCGGATAGCGGCCGTAACGAATCGCGAACTCCTCTGCCCTTTCTTCACCCCTGCGAAAAATTTTCAGAAGGTTATGCATCGGCCAGCCGTCCCTTCGGCGGGAACAGCCCCATCGGACGCCACTGGATGAAGACCACAACACAAATCAAAATCAGCACCTTGGACCAGATGGCCCGGATCGGCTCGGTCACTATTCCCGTGGTAGCCATGGTCAGTGTGTTCTGGCCGAACCAGCCGACCATGTTCTCGCCGACCACGGAAGTCACTATCGCCACAAGGCCTGCGATGTAGAACATCAACGAGGTCGCCACCAAGGGCCTGGACCAGTACTTGACGGCGAACAGACCCGGCGTGGGAATCGGCAGGAGCAAACTGGCAAATCCCCACTTGGCGTCGTGTCGAAAGGCCCGAACCGTCAGGACGATCCAACAGACCAACGTGGACATCAAGCCCATCGCGAACAAGCCATCTCCAAACGTCAACGGTTCGAGGATCTTGTTCAACGTTCCAATTCCCAAGCCGGCCCAGACAGAACCAGCGATTCCGACGCCCCCGGTTACCACGACCAGGAACGAGGTCACAATATGTTCCTGACCCATGTCGGGCCGGACACCCTCGATCAATGTCAGGGCATAGCCGGCAATGCCAGCTAGGCCGGAACCCAGTGCAAACGCGTAACCGTCAGTGCGCCGTGTATTGACTCCCAGACTGTTTGCCATGTCACGGTTTTGAACCGTCGCACGGATGAGTAGTCCCGCCTGCGTATAATTGATCAACCCATGGACGGAGGACACGCAAAGGGCACACAACGTTATGATGTAACAGCGACTAAAGGTAAAGGTGATGTCCTGGATAGGCTGGAAATTACCCACCAGCAAAGTGGGACTATTGACGCCGATATTGTCGCCATATTTCACTCGGACTGCTTGGATCAGGAGCAAGCCTACGCACCAGGTGGCCAGGAGGCTGTCCAACGGCCGGCCGTAAAAATGACGAACCACAAGGCGTTCCATCAAGTAGCCGACAAGAGCTGCCGACATAAATGCCATCGGAAGCGCGGCCACGTAGTACCAGTTCGACGTGTGGTCCGGCGAGTGGCCGAACCAAAGTTGCATTTCGTAGGTCGCATAAGCTCCAATCATCATCAACTCACCATGGGCCATGTTGATCACGCCCATTTGCCCGAAGATGATCGAAAGTCCCAGCGCCATGAGAATGAGAATCGAACCAAGCGACAGGCCGTTGAACAGATCCTGGCCCAAGCCGACCCAGAACTGATAACGCTCGATTTGATCGACCGCTTGCTGGTACGTTGCGAGTGTTGTTGGATCGCCCGCGGTTTTTTTTAGCAGATCCTGTAGTACGAGTCTGCCACGTTTGCTGTGTAATTTTCCCAGTTCGCGGGCGGCGGCTAATCGATTCTGACCTCGAACGTTCACTGTCAGAGTCAATAGCAGGACGCTTTCTTGCGCCGCACGGCGCACCGTGGCGTCGGGGTCTGATTGTGCAACTTCCGTCAACGGTTCTACAAATCCGGCATTCCGACTATCCCCGAATCGTCGAACGGTCGCGAGACGTTTTTGAACGTCCGGCGAGGCGAAATCCCGAAGGAAACGGATTATGTTAGCTAGAAGTCGTCGTTCCTTCCGACTGGGGCTCAACTCCCGCAACTCCTGTTGCTCGGCGAACGCGGGCTGACCGTTCACTAGCAGGGACTTGCCTGTCAACGGATCTCGCAGCAACGCCCGACCGCCTTCGATGCGTTCACTTAGCACCAGTTGGCCTTTCCACAGAAGCAGGCTGCCTTGCTGGTAGGCCTTCAGGATTTTTGCCAGACGCTGGTCGGAGGTGCGGCCTAATGCCTCAATCGCATCCAAACGGACCTGGATCTCTTTATCTCCAAGGCGCAACAGATCCTTGCGAATTTCCGCATCATCCGTCAGTGCCGCGACCGTGCTGGATAGGAAAAGAACGACCAGAAGAGGCAGCAACGTCAAAGTTCGAGGTAGGCTGGTCCCATGCATGAATAGACTATTCCCGCTCTCAAAACTCTTTGGAGCGCAAAGCGGTTGTTACTCACTGAGATCACCCTTTCGCACATGCAAAATTGCAACAAAAAGGATTGCCTTGCGGAAATATTAAGGCATGGCATTGTACAGCAGCAACCCACTTCCGTAAAGTTTCGAGCCGAGGCACAAGAAAGCCCCCTCCCGTGGTGAACACTCGAAAGGCCCGGCTTCCCCAACGGAAGCCGGGCTTCTTGCGGAAAAATGTAGAATACGTTTCGTTACTTTAGGTCATTCTTTTTACAGAACGCCTTGAAGTTCTGGACGAACCGCTGATTTCCCGGCGTATTGATGCTCTGATAATAATTCCAGGCAGCCAAATGACCTACCAATGGCGGAACGTCCATGGCCCGCAGTTCGTCCTCGGCCACGGAAAACGCCATGATCGGGCAGTCCCCGGACGTCAACCCCTGGTTTGCAAATTCCTTGTAGAACGGAACGTTGCTGTCGCCATTGATGGTCGAGAGCACACAAGCATCGCCAGAGATGGCAAAGTCGCTAATTTTCTGAACGATTGTTTGATAGTCCTGATGATGGAACGGCGTGTACTCTTCCCGGATGTTCTCATCCGGAATACCCCGCGCCTTCAGGTAGGCCTTCAACACCTTGTTAGCAGTCCGTGGGAAAACGTAGTCCGTCCCGAGGAGGTAGAACTTTCGATACCCCTCGTCCAGCATGTAGGCGGCCGCAGGATTCAACTGTTGATTCGGGGGTGCCGCCGTATAGAACACATTTTTGGACTGTTCCTCGCCTTCATACTGAACCGGGTAGAACAGTAGGTGGTTGTATTCTTCGAACACCGGCAGCACGGACTTGCGGCTGACCGAAGTCCAGCAGCCAAAAATGACACTAACTCGGTCCTGAGTTATCAGCTTGCGACCCTTTTCTGCGAACAGATCCCAATCGCTGGCGGGATCTTCGATGACGGTCTCGATTTGCCTACCTAGCACACCGCCGGCGGCGTTGATCTCGTCAACGGCGAACAACACCACGTCCTTCAAAGAGGTCTCCGAAATCGCCATCGTACCGCTTAGCGAGTGCAAAATCCCCAACTTCACGGTATCTGCCGTAACATCAGCCTCTGGATAGTTCCTGCCTGACACGGGACCGCCCGTAGGTGCTGGAAAGTTGCCGCCCGGATGCAAATACTTGCTGTAAGATTCAGGCTCAACCAAACCTGTCATATTCTTGATAATCTTGAATTGCCCATTCCTCTTGATCTCACCGATGTACACTGGCTTGTAGACGTGCTGGTTTGATGCGTGCATCTTTTTCCTGCCGCCCGGGGCATCGAACTCTAAGCCATAAACCGCCTCACGTACCTTGTCGATGTCAAAAGTTCCCGCTTTCTCCACAGCGGCTTTCCAGACGTACACACCGAAGTAAGCCGCCTCAATCGGGTCATCAGTTACACGTCCTTCACTCGCATCCGCTAAATCAGCGCTTATATCGGAATCTTCCACGAATGTGATATCTGGATCAGAGTTGATTTCAACTTCGTCGGCAGTTCCTTTGCTGGTTCCCAGAGTTAGCAGCGCCGTACTCAACAATGCCAGATAGATAGAAATTTGTTTCATGACTCCAAACCAACCTTTCGAATAACAAGGAACACGCTGTCGGATTGACGTTCAAGGGTACCTCCGCGCCGACATAATTCAAGTCATGACTCCAAACCCACCTTTCGAATAACTAAGGAACACACTGTCGGATTGACGTTCAAGGGCACCTCCGAGCCGACATAATTCGAGTCATAACGAATGCCTGAAATTGAGGAATTCGCACATTTCATGCCGGCGCGGCGCCTCTGCTCTGCACCTTCGACGCTATCTTCTTGTCTGAACGAAGGTTACGAATTGTCTTCGGGCCGCACGTGTGCCGCGACGATGCCCCGTCGTGCTCGACTATTCAGCATTGGCTGTGCAATCGTTAAGCGACCGGTGCTCGTCGCACCCGGGAGTTGGAACCGGCGGGAGGCCGATTTCCCTAACTGGCGATGTTACCCACCCCGTAGAAGTGCATCAGAAGTTCACACCATCGGGCTCCAAAGAAGGCAGAACAGGAAACGGATCGAAGGGAAAGAAGATATCGGGGCTAGCCGATGAACAAGGACGAATGTTGCCACGTTGACTGTGTAAACCCCATCGCCGCAAACATCATGCCGAAATTGCGTCTAGTTGTTCAAGTATTTGGAACAGTCGTACTCTGAGGAGCTTTCCTCGGCAAAAGGTTAGTGTTAATCGACCGTGTGGTTGGGTGAGTCTGTCAGCCCGTTGAACGACGGTCTTTCGAAGTGTGTCGACTTGCTCGAAGATTCATAACTCTGCACAGCCACGGTGGTACCACGTTCTCACGGCTGCGTTATCCTTTGTAATTCTCGGACCAGGTTGTGGGCAAACAGGGTGGCCAATAAGTAAATATGATTGCCAATGCAAGTTCGCACGGGGATGTAATCCATCTGGCATTGGGTCTTTAGCTGGCCGAACACATTCTCCTGGGAACCTCGCCCTTCGTGATATTCTAATCGCCTGGGCTCCCACGTCCTTGTTAGTCAAGATCACTTTGAATTCATGACCGTATTCGTAGGGCTCGAACAAATCTAATTGCACGGGACCTTTCTCTTTCTTCTTGGATCGTGTGCGGACGAACAAGAATCGAAAGTGACGGTTCCAGGATTTTGGTTTCCACTGGCTTTCCAAGTGCGAAACGTCTTCATTCATGCGAATCCACCGACTCCGACATTCGATTCAGGCGCTTCAGTTCGACAAATCGCTCAAACGGAACACTGATGGTAAATTCAACTCTCTGCTCGGCAAGTGCCATCACGATTTCGTCACTGAAAAAGGCGCTGTCCATGCGAACTTCGATCACGACTCTTGGCAACGCGCGGCGAACTTCCTCGACACAGCTTGAAATAAAGTCTGGCTCCTCCGGAGAATCTGTGGGTGCCCTATTGCGTGCCAGACGCTAACACTAAGGCTGGCATGGGGGCATACTCATGGCAAACTGCCGCGATTTCGCGTCCAGAAACCACGTACGTGTTCCTCTTCTCTGATTCCGATCGCTTGCTGGGCCGCGTCCGAGAGTCCAGCGGGAGTTGGAAGGAAAAGGTCATCATGCCAGGCGTGGATTTTCGTGCAGTTCGTGCTGCAGTCCCCATCGCCCAAGTCTTGGAATTGGTCGGCTTCGAGACCCTAGAGCGGTCGGGCGACCAGGTACGAGGCGGATGCCCAGTGCATGGGTCATCGTCTCTAAAGAGTCGATTCTTTCTCGGCGAATTTGCTCAAAAACACGTACCAATGCTTCAGGTGCGGGTCGAAGGGAAACCAGTTGGACCTTTGGGTCGCCACCACAAACGCCCTTGTATGAGGCGGCAATCACACTCTGTGAACAGCTTAACCTCCCGGCGCCCTTCATCGAATATCTATACGTGCATATGCATGCGTCCCACCCCAAAAGCGCGGAATCAGCGAAGAGGAACACGTAACCTCCTGCAAAGTGAGAATATTGGCACCCACAGGTGATCACACGCAACTTGTTCGCCGCAATCCTCGACCGGATCGCACGACTGGCGATCCCACCGCCCAGTGTCGCAGTGCCACGTCGTTAACGTAATTGGCCGGTGTAATCCGAGTTACAGAGAAACTTGCGCGCCCAGCACGGTTTCGAAGCCGCCCTACGCGCCTTGCGCTGCCCACCATACATCAACACACGAACAAAATGCCGAGAAATCGCTACGCGTTAGACGCGGGGGGGGCACCTGTTACAATGAGGGCCGAACTCAGCCTGGGGCGGTTCCCGGCTGATCCATATGGGAAATCCCGGTCGACATAGGAAATATTCTCATGATGACCCTGGCACATGTTACCTCAGCTGAGACACCGACCGGCACGTTGCTGTTATTGATCGGATTTTTTTCAGGCGTGTTTGCGACGTGGGCGCTGTGCAGAATTCGCGCGGGGTGATCCGATGGTTTTGTGCTACCGAAACGAGATGGTGCAACCGATTGGAATAGGATAAAGTACCTCCGATACGTCAAGAAAATCGCCGGGCACGGGCCCACGGAAAAAACCCAACTCGACGTATGGAATTCTACACCTTGCACCCAGGTTCAAGGTCAAGGTTTTCTTTTGTGCGGCGTTGGCGATCGCTTGCCGCTCAGTTTGTCCAGGACAACACAAGCTTGCTTGCGGTCGTTTTCGGCACAGAGCTTAATACTACAGCGCAAAGTCCAATTGATAGCCACGGATTAAACACGGAATTAAATGGTGGAAATGAGGCGGTGACAATTTGCAGCTGTTGCTTGCAATGGCCGACGTCGCGACGGCGCTAAAATCCGTGTTTCATCCGTGTGAATCCGTGGCTAATTCCAATGTTCGAGGTGAACGACCCTGCGCTGCAGTATTAAGCGATGCCTTGAGAACTCGGTTGACGCGGCGAAGGTCAGCTATCTTTTTGTCGACGTCCTGGAGTCGCTCCTCAATAACGTGCTGCACCTCACTACATGGGGCCCGCGAACCCTCTCGAAAGCTAAGCGCTGTCAGCACATCATCAAGCGTGAACCCAGTTGCCTGAGCGGCACGAATGAAATAAAGACGCTCCACAGACTCTGCACCATAGATGCGATAGTTTCCGCTCGTTCGGTTCAGGGGATCAAGAAGCCCCCGTCGTTCGTAGTAGCGAAGTGTAGATGTCGGGACATCAATCAATTCAGCGAGTTGTCCAATCGTATATTCCTCGGCAGCCATGTCTGCATTCTACCACACCTTAAAGCTGGGTTTAATGTTTGACTTGGCCCGAACGGGCGTGCGTCTTCCGCATGCAGAGGTGCACCACGAGTGCACAAAACTCGTTTCCCTTGCGTGCGGCGGTGTAGTTGCCTCGTCGTACCACACAACCGTCGGGCCAAAAAAAATGATTAATCAGGGCCGAAGGTCTCCCATGCGGTGGACAGGTCGTGAACTCGTT
>Ga0310125_10000684_pt1 | contig 16481 bp, 9 predicted proteins | sample CB11b_Tmax_Bot8__FD_203508 | JGI IMG/M metagenome (GOLD analysis project Ga0310125, IMG submission 203508) | Marine microbial communities from Western Arctic Ocean, Canada - CB11b_Tmax_Bot8 | ecosystem: Environmental > Aquatic > Marine > Oceanic | place: Canada: Western Arctic Ocean | collected... | reverse complement strand
TGTTTTGCGGAAGGGGTGTTATGCGGAAGGGGTGTTATGAGGAATCTGTGTGGCGGCGGGGGTCTGACCCCGAAGCTGGCCAATGTTAGTGCATTGGCCTACCATGGCAAACGGCGTGTCAGAACCGTCCATGACCGTGCAATCAGCAGTCCAGGTGCAGGAAACGGCGAGACGATGAGTGACCCCACGATTGACATCAAGGTCGGGCACAGCCCCGATCCTGACGACGCCTTCATGTTCCACGCCCTGGCCAACGACTGCATCGACACCGGCCGCTACCGCTTCAGCCACGAGCTGGTCGACATCGAAACACTCAATCACCGAGCCTTCAAGGGCGAATTGGAACTGACCGCGGTCAGCCTGCACGGGTACGCCTACCTGACCGAAATCTATGCCATCTGCAGTTGCGGGGCGAGCATGGGTGACAACTATGGTCCGATGGTGGTGGCTCGCGAGCCGTGGTCGATCGACGACCTGCGGGGCAAGAAGATCGCGGTGCCCGGGACCCTGACCACGGCCTTCCTGACTCTGAAACTGCTGCTGGGGGACGACTTCGAGTATGAGGTGCACCCGTTTGACGAGTTGCTCAACATTGTCGAATCGGGCACGGCGGATGCGGGGCTGATCATCCACGAGGGCCAGTTGACCTATGCCGAGCAGGGCCTGCACCTGGTCGTCGACATGGGCAAGTGGTGGATGGAGGAGACCGGTTTGCCGCTGCCTCTGGGGGCCAACGCGATCCGCAAGGACCTGGGTGCGGAGACGATGCGTGAGGTGACCGGTTACCTGAAGCAGAGCATCGAATACGGTCTCGATCATCGCGACGAGGCCCTGGCGTACGCGTTGCAGTACGGCCGCGACCTGGACCACCAGAAGGCCGACACCTTCGTGGGCATGTACGTCAACGACTGGACTCTCGATTTCGGACCTCGGGGCCGGGAGGCGGTGCGGACCCTGTTGGCTCGCGGCTACGAGGCGGGGGTGATCCCCGAGCGGATCGAGCCGGAATTCATCGACGGTTAGCGCGCCCGCGCGAAGACCTCGGCCTCACTCACTCGAACCTCACCTGGAGCTCTCACAGCGATGTCGACCCCATCGGCGGACTACCTGCAGAATCTGTTCGGCCTGGATGGTCTGTCGGCGGTGGTGATCGGTGGGACTGGCGTTCTGGGTGGTGCGTTCTGCGACGCGCTGGGTGCCGCGGGTGCTCACGTGGTGGTCGCCGGCCGCAGTGCCGAGCGAGGTGCTGCTCGGGCCGAATCGATCAAGGCGGGTGGGGGATCGGCCGAGTTCCATGCCGTCGACAACACTTCCCGCGAGGATCTCGAGGCGATCGTAGGTCGACTGAGAGAATCGGGCCGCCGCCCCGACATCGTGATCAACGGCGCGGGCATCAATTCGGCCACTCCGTTCCTGGAGATTCCCGAGGAGGAGTGGGACCAGATCCTCTCGATCAACCTCGGCGGCGTCCGCCTGGGCTGCCAGGTCTTTGGTGCTGCGATGCTCTCCGACGCAAAGGGCGGCTCGATCATCAACATCGCCTCGCTCTCGGGCATCACGGCGCTCTCGCGGGTCTTCACCTACTCGGCGACCAAGGCGGCGGTGATCAACCTGACTCAGAACCTGGCTCGCGAGTGGGCTGCCGAGGGGATCCGCGTCAACGCACTCTCGCCGGGGTTCTTCCCCGCCGAGCAGAACCGCAAGGTGCTGACACCCGAGCGAGTGGCGAGCATCATGGGTCACACTCCGATCGATCGTTTCGGTGAGCCTGATGAGTTGGCCGGAGCGATCCTGCTGCTCTCGAGTCCGACGGCGGGGAGTTTTCTGACCGGCGAGAACCTGGTGGTCGATGGCGGTTTCATGGCGACAACGATCTAGTCCTCCGGCGGCGGCTTCACCCAGCCAAGGACCCAACCCGTGAGTCCTCTCGAGTTCACTCCACGCCGCCGCCACCTGGTCCGCTTTTCTCCCAAGCGGGTCGCTCATGTCTTCACCGACGTGCTGGTCATCGGCGGAGGCATCGCGGGTCTGCGAGCGGTGCTGGCCCTGGAAGCGGGGGTCTCGGCGGTCGTCGTCACCAAGGACCTGTTGAAGGTTTCCAACAGCGCCCAGGCCCAGGGCGGGATTGCCGGCGTGCTGGACCCTCTGGACGACTTCGCCCATCACACCGCCGACACGATCGCGGCGGGTAAGGGGCTGTGCGATCCGGAGGTGGTCGAGACGGTGGTGCGTGAGGCTCCGGGTCGGATCCGCGAATTGATCGGGATCGGCACGCGGTTCGACGAGACCGACGGTCGGATCGACCTGACCCGCGAAGGAGGGCACTCGCACCGCCGGATCGTCCACGCCAACGGGGACGCGACCGGCGGCGAGGTGATGCGGGCCTTGCAGGAAGCGGCACTCCAGCGCGACGGGGTCCAGGTCTGGCAGAACACGTTCACGATTGACCTGTTGACCGTCGAGGGAGTTTGCCGGGGTGCGATCGTGCACGATCCCGAGCGGCCCAGGACCTGCGTGTGGGCCAAGCAGACGATCCTGGCCACCGGCGGGGCGGGGCGGCTGTTTCGCGAGACGACCAATCCGGAAATCGCCACCGCCGACGGGCACGCGATCGCGTTCCGGGCCGGAGCCCAGTTGAGGGACATGGAGTTCATGCAGTTCCACCCGACGGTGCTCTACATCGCCGGCAGCTCACGCCACCTGATCACCGAAGCGGTCCGGGGCGAGGGGGCCTGGTTGCGGGACTGCGACGGGCACCGCTTCATGCCCGACTACAATCCCGCGGCCGAGCTGGCTCCTCGAGATGTGGTCAGCCAGGCGATCACCGAACAGATGTCCGTGACCAATCACCCCTGCGTGTACCTGGATCTCTCGCACCTCGACCACGACTTCGTCCGCTCCCGGTTTCCTCATATCGGCCGCGTCTGTGCCGAGTTCGGGCTCGACATCACCTGCGACCAGATCCCGGTCCGACCGGGGGCTCACTACATGATCGGCGGTGTGACGGCCGGAGTGGATGGTGAGACGAGTCTGCCGGGTTTGTGGGCTGCCGGTGAGGTGACCTCGACGGGGTTGCACGGAGCCAATCGCCTGGCGTCCAACAGCCTGGTCGAGGGCCTGGTGTGTGGGGCCCGGGCGGGTGAGGCGGCTTCGCGAGCCGCCAGGGAGACTCCCGATGACTTCGCCGTGCCCGCGATCGGGTCGGACTGGGAAGTGTTCGAGGGAGACGACGAGGAGCTGAATCTGACCGACCTCCGCAACGCACTCTCGAGCCTGATGTGGCGGCAGGTGGGGATCGAACGGACCGAGGAGGCGATGGAGGATGCGGCCGAGCAGGTCGAGTTCTGGGACCGTTTCGTGTCGAACCGGGAATTTGCCGAGGTGGCCGGGTGGGAACTGCAGAACCTGCTGCTGGTTGCCCAGTTGATGATCGCCTCGGCGAGGGCTCGGACCGAGAGTCGTGGAGTTCACTTGAGGCGGGATTTTCCCGAGACCGATCCGCAGCAGGCGACCCCGATCACCATGGCCAGGCCGGACGGCCCAGGCTGAGTCTCCCGGTTCGGATCCGAATTCAGCACACGGCCGCCATCGCTTCGCTCTCGACCCGGTTGGGCAACTGCAGCTTGAGGTAGCGGGTGCCTCGAGAATCGTAGAAGTAGATCTGGTTGTGGTCGCTCTCCCAGATCGCTCCGAGTCGGACGCTGCGGGGTCCCTGGAGGGCAAACTGCAGTCCGCATTGGCGGCCGCGTCGTGACAGTTCGCGTTGGGTCATCGAGGTGATTTCAGCCAGCAGGTTTTCCTTGTCGCAGAGTGTGTTGTGTACAAAGTCTCGCAGGTTGTCCAAGGTGCGGATCTCAGCAAGAGTTTCACTCATCAGTAGAGTCTTCCTGGTGCGTCAAGTTGCCGGAAACGGGACAGTTTGGCCTACCTGCCCAAGTTACCTATCGGCGACTGTCGTGGCTGAAATGTCGCAACGCCTGTTGCGGCGGTGGCATCGTTACGGTGTGTGTGACCGGACCGATCGGCTTGTTCGGGTCCCTGGAGCGGGGGAATCTGAGGAATAGACTGAAGTTGACGATTGCACCGGTGGGAATCCGTGGCGTCTTGCACCGACGGAGGGGGTGTCGTATTAATGGCCGGTCCGGTTGTGCAGGGAGCGAGAGATGAGTGGGGGACTTCCCGAGGGGTTATCGAATCTCGATGACCTGTGGGCCGATTCTGATCCGAATCCGGCCTCCGGGATCGGTGGCGACACAGGCGGCGAATCGGCCGAAGAACCGGCGGCGGAAGTCGCAGGGGCCGAAGAGGCCGAAGATACGCGGCTGTACCTGCCCGGTTGGGAATCGGGGTGGCGGGTCCGGTTGAAGACGACCTGGGACCGGGAATACTGTTTTGCCAAGAACCCGGGCGAGGAGTTCTACCATCTGCTGATGGCCGGCGAGGTGTACGTCGAGTACGACGAGGAGCAGTTCTGCCTGGCGTGTGCACGTCGTCGCGGGGTGATCAGCGACGACCGTCTGCACTGGAAGCGCTCCGGCGTCTGACCCCCCGGCTCCAGGTTTTTCAATCCGCCGTAGGCGGGCTAGCTGTCGCCTCGGCGGGAGCGGCTTCGCTTGGACTTCGAGTCGCGGACCTGCCCGATCAACCGTTCGTAGTCCTCGAGCGTCGTCTCGATCTGTTCTCGCAGCTGCTGGATCTCGCCCTGCTGGGCCTGGCTGCTCTTGAGCAGCGGCTCCATCCAGCCTTCCATCAGCCGGAACTGCTGCCTGAGCACCTTGAGCAGGCTGGGGGGGATCTTGTTCACGACGGTGATCGTGTTGGCCGCTCCGATCCGATCGAGTTCTTCTTCTCCGTCTTCGTCTTCGGGGTCGTCGGGTTCGACGATGTCGACCGGCACCCTGTCTGCGGCGGGTTCCTCGTCTTCGGCAACCTCGTCTTCGGCCACCTCGCTTGCGGCGGCGACGGCCAACGGCCTGGCGGCGACTTCGGCGAGCGCATCGCGGATGGCATCGAGACTCTCGCGGAGCCCGGCGACGTGTCCGGCGATGTCGGGGTCGGGTCCCACGGGGGCGGCGGGCTGGTCGGATGCGTCGGTGGTGACGAGTCGCTGGAGTCCTTCGGACATCGCTTGGCGGATCTGGTCGAGTCCCGAGGTGACTCCGTCGAGTTGCGAGGCGAGTTGCGAGGCGAGTTGTTCGACGGCCGCGGGTTCGTCCTCCGTGTGGTCGGCTTCAGCCTCGGTGTCGTTGCCTGTGTCGTTGCCTGCTGCGAGTTGTTCGAGTCCTTCGGCCATGGCGTTGCGGATCGACTCGAGTCCCTCGCTGAAGCTGCTCAGTTGCACCACGACCTGGCCGACCCGGTCGTCGCCGCCGACGCCACGCATCTTGACGTTTTGCTGGAAGGTCTTCTTGATCGCGTCCCAGCGTTGCTGGTCGAGCTCCCCGAGCTGGCCGATCAGTTCCTTGAACTTCAGCAGGTTGGCCTCGGTATCGGAGGTCAGTGTCTGGGCGTCGTTTTCGTAGTTCGAGACGATCAGCGATTGCAGTTCGTCGTCGTTCATGATCGGGACCACCTTCTCGGCGATCCGGTTCATGTTTCGGTACGAACCCTGCAGCTTGAAGGCGGGCTCGGTGCGGTAGTCATCGGCGGTGGCCGCCGAGCGGATGTACTCGCGGTTGACCGCCAGGATCACGTCGCGGACCCTCATCAGTTTCTTCATGACCGCGACGAATTCGGCGAGTTCTTCGGCCGAGTAGTTCCCTTCGAGCTCGATGCCGTCGGGCGTTTCGCCCTGGGCCATGCGGATCACGGCGTAGACGTCGTCCTGGCTGCGGGTGGCGAGCTGGTTGAGAGAGGAGTTGGAGGTGAGGCAGTTCTCGAGGTAGCTCATCTCGAACGCCTCGGCACTCTCACCGATCATTTCCCCGAGGTTGTAGATGTCGGCACGGTTGGTGAGCATGTCGGGGATCTGGAACTTCTCGCCGCTTTCGGTGTAGGGGTTGCCGGCCATCACGACGCAGACCTTGCGTCCTCTGAGGTCATAGGTCCGTGTGCGTCCCTTGTAGACTCCTTCGATTTTCCGTTGTGCGTCGCACAGCGAGATGAATTTCTGGAGGAATTCGGGGTTGGTGTGCTGGATGTCATCGAGGTAGATCATCACGTTGTCGCCCATTTCCAAGGCGAGGTTCAGCTTCGCGACTTCCTCGCGTGCCGCGGCGTTGGGTGCTTCGGAGGGATCCAGCGAGGTGACATGGTGACCGATGGCCGGGCCATTGATCTTCATGAAGATGATCCCCAGCCGATTGGCGATGTATTCCATCAGCGTGGTCTTGCCGTAGCCCGGTGGTGAGACCAGCAGCAGCAGCCCCATCAGGTCGGTCCGTTTTTCTTCGCCGACGACGCCCATTTGCTTGGCGAGGTTGTCGCCGACGATGGGCAGGTAGACCTGGTCGATCAGCTTGTTGCGGACGAAGGAGGTGAGCACCCTGGGTCGGAATTCGTCGAGTCGCATCGAATCTCGAGCCGTCTCGACCAGTTCCTTCTTCTGTGCCTGGTAGGCCAGGAATCTGGGCACTCGATCCTGTTCGAAGCGGTCGAGCTTCTGCATGAAGCGGTTGTAGTGCAGGTGGTAATTGCTGCCATCGATGACGGCGTGATCACCGGCGAGCCCGTCGATTTCGGTGACGGCACTGGCATCGACAACGGCCTGGGTGCTGAGTGATCCCCCCAGCAGCAGGTTGGCCACCTCGTCGATGTAGTCGGCCGCCTCGACATCGTCGCGGCTCTCCAGAAACGCCTCGACCCAGTCCCTGGCCACGTGCAGTCCGCCGGCGGCGTCTTTCTTGACCGCCGCGAGGCTCTGGGCGAAGTGGTTGGCGTGCCCCGAGCTCTTCAGATGGTTGCTGAACGCCTCGTAATATTCCGCGGCGGTGCGGCTGATCACGAAATCGCTGCCCGGGTCGGTCAGTTCCGAGAACAGGTATTGGGCGGCTTCGCCGACGAGGTCGGAATCGAAGAGGCCTTCGGAGCGGACGAATTCATCGAGCATGTCTCTTAAGGTGGCGACGTAGGCGTCCTGGGCGCTGGTGCCGGGGAAGGCCTGGTTGACGTTGCCGAACCCGGTCAGTTGGGCGGCGATGCGGTCCTTGGCCTGCTTGTCTCCGAAGCGATTCCAGAAGACCGCCGCCATCGCGCGGGCCTTGGCGTGGTAGCGCAGCAGCCCGATTCTGGAGTTCATCTGCAGCAGTGCGAAGAGGATCTGTTCGGCATCGCGATCGTGGACGCCCTTGACGTAGCTCTCGGCATACCGCGGACCCATGAACTCCTGCACCACCGCGAGTCGCGGGTCCGGTTCCATCGCCAGCAATTCGTCTCTCGAGGGTCCTTCGGGCCAATCCTCGCTGCCGAGCGATTCGAAGAGCCTGTGTGCGAGGTATTCGCCGCGGTAGACTTCGGAGTTCTCGCTGACGATGTCCTGGTTCCACATCTTGCGGGTGGCCAGGAAACTGTCGTCGCCGATCGGTTCGAAGAAGTCGGTTCCGGTCAGGTGCAGTGCCATCTCTCCGTCTCGGAAGACGGTGGTCAGGTCGAGTTGCTGGACGTTGACCGAGAAGTGGTGGTTGCCCATCTTGATGACGTTTTCGCCATCGACGAAGAGGTCCTGTCGGTCCTTGAGTTGTCGGACGGCGTCCTCGCGGATCGTCTTCAGCCGGCTCTGGATGTCATCGACCTTGACGCTGTCTTCGAGTTCCCCGAGCTGGTCGACGATGTCGCGGACCTTGTCGATCATCAGGTCCGAGGCGAAGTAGCCGTTGATGTCGTTGACGCTTTCCAGCGTGCCGATCCGGCTCTGGATCCCGCCCAGGATCCGTTCGGCGGCGGCCATCAGCGCGGTGGCTCGCTTGTTGCGGGCCTCGACCAGCTGCAGCTTTCGCGTCTCGAACGCGTTGTAGACCTCGTCGCGTTTCTCGGAGAGTTGCACAACGAATTCGTCGAACTCGGCGAACCGCCCCTCGAGCTCCTCGATGCCGATCATGACCTTGGTGAGGAACTCGTCGCATTTTTCGGGCGAGTCGCAGACATCGAGGTAATTGACGATCGACTGGTCGAGGAGTTTCAGCTGCGAGTTGAACTCGGCAACGCCCTCGACGGACATCAGGTCGCGGGACTTCTTCTTGAGTGCGGCTCGGGCCTGGTTGACCGTCGAGAAGATGTCGGAGATGTTGTCGATGATCGTGGTGCGTTGGGTGGCGTCGTCGATTTCGAGGTTGCTGACGATATCGATGAGCATTTCGAGGTCGGCGGCGCTCTGGTCGATCGCTTCCTGCAGCGTCTTGGCGTCGCTGACCTTGGCCAGCCCCTCGATCCCGGCCAGCTCCTCGACGACCTTATTTTCATAAGGCGCCAACGCCTCGGGTCTCAGCAGGAACTCGACGCAGCGGTGCGAGAGCGTATCGTTTTGTGCGACGACTCCCTCTTCGAGCTGTTCGACCAGCAACGTGTCGATGTAGCGAAGATCTCGCAGGGTGATGATGTCGCCGCGGATGCGTCTGAGTGCGGCCAGCGAGTCGACGAAGTCCTGGATCGACTCGAACCGCCGCCGTCCCACGTCGGCGATGATCGTCTGCGTTTCGCCCTGGACCCGGGCCGATTCGTTGGCGGTGTTCCGTTTGACCCGGACGACTTTTTCGAATTCGTCGATCGCCGAGGCGGCGGCATTGCTGATTTCGCCCAGCGGAGTCGCCAGACCGCCGGTCTCCTCGTTGGTGATCCAGAAGAAGCTGTCGAGGATGTCGGTCGACTGCTTGACGATGTCGACGTAGAGGTTCGAGTAGGTGTCTTCCTTGTTGATCAGCCCCAGCACCTCGTGGCACTCGGCCATGCCGCGGACGATGTCCTTGTTGCCGACTTTGTGCAGGAAGGTCTCTTCCCCCCCGGGCGGTTCGAAGCCTTCGCCGGTATAGGGGGTCTGCCAGACCTGGATCGCGTGGTGCTTGGAGGCGGAGTCCTGCGAGCGGAAGCAGACGAGTTCGCCTCCTTCGAACAGCGAGAACCCGTGGCAAACGAGCGGGGTTTCGACCTTCTGCTCGATCAGGTTGTAGTTCAGCAGGATGTAGATGCCGGTATCGCGGTTGTGGAAGACATAAAGGAAGTCCTCGCCGTTGGGCGAATCGACCCGGCCGGCGAACTGCATGTCCTGCAGGTCACTCTCGAACGTCTTGTTCTCACCGGTCTGCAGGTAGTAGCCGTTTGAGAAGATCAGTCCGTGGTCATCGGGCAGCAGTACGCAGGCGTGCTCGATCGCGTCGAGCCTGAGTACCGCTTCGACCTTTTCGTTGTAGACCAGGTAGCGGTCGGCCGATTCCTGGTAGGGCCTGACCTTCATCAGGATGATGTTGCCCAGCACGCTGTACTCGATGCGTGCGTCATCGAGGGTCTGGTCGGCGTGGTCGACCGGTTCGGAGTAGATCCCCGCTCCGCTGGCGGTATTGTTTTCGATCTTGACGGTCAGGTCGCCGCCGACGGTTTCGACAAAGACCCGGTCATCGATCGAGATGTGCGGGTGTATGCCCGACTGGTGCATGTCGCGGGTGGCGAGGCTCCATTCGAACCCGTGCTGGGGTGGGAAGACCACCTCGTGGTCCGAGCGATTGTCGACGTAAACCAGTCCGTCGTCGGTGACCACCCACTTGAACGACTTGATGTCGTTGAGCGAGACGCCGACGCGGAAGACCATGAACAGGTGCACGCCGGTCTGGAAGAATCGCGCGAAGGTGGCGTGCTTGTAGTACTTGTAGACGTCTTCGAAGTCCTTGCGGAATCGGCTGTCGGAGAGCAGGTCGAGCGGGGCGGGGGCCAGCTTGCCCTCGGCGAAGCTGTAGGCCGAGAAGACGTCTTCGACGGCGATCTCGGACTTCAACCCGAAGGTGACGTTGTAGCCAAAGAGCAGTTGCGAGCCGACCGAGACCATGTCGCGCGGCACGCAGTTGTGCTCGGTCGTGATCCGCTCGGTCCCCAACAGCGCCGTGTCGATGGATCCGAAGGCGTCCTTGCGGGCGTCGTTGAGAGTACCGAGTCGTTTGCGGAGGTCGTTTCCGTGAGTGACCAGGCGACCGCGGATGATCTCGTACGTCCCGCTCTCCAGCTGCATCCCGCCACCCTCACCGGCTGATTCCGGCGAGCCGGTCTCTGCGGTGGCTGCGGTGGCCTCAGCCGCCGCGCCTTGGGGACGTTCTTCGTCGGCCATCGCGGGGATTCCTGGCGAGTGGTAGCCGGGTGAGGTCCGGTTACTTGGCCTTCGTTGCGGCGTCGGCGCTGCTGGTCAGTCCCAGCGACGCGACCTTCTGGCCGGCCACTCCGGCCCCCCGGAAGATTCTCAACAGGTCCTCCAGCCGCGACTTGTCGTCGTCGCTGTCGGCCATGCTGATCATCCGCCCGATCAGTGCGGCGACCGAGAGGTCCTTGACGTCTTCGAAGCTGACTCCGAACTGCCCGGCAAACTGTTTCAGCTGGGCCCCGAAGTACTCGCCGTCTCCGTTGAAGAACGTATTCTTGACGTCGGTGATCACGTCGCTGTTGTTGACGAATCGATCGACGATCTTTCCGCCCTTGATCGAGTTGACGATCTTGTCGAAGAAGGTTGTCTCGCCACCGACGATGTCGATGGTGGAGTTCTTGAGTGCTTCGCCGACGATCGTGGCCTGGGCTTCGGCGATTTCGGTCTGGGCCCCGATTGCTGCGATCTCGATGTCCTTGTCCTTGTTCAGCTGCAGCTTGAACTCCTCGTGCTCTTTCCCTGCGTCGTGGAAGAGCTTCATCGATTCGGCCTTCTCCTTGATCCCGTTGGCTTCGGCCCCGAACTTCAATTGCATCACGGTGGCTTCTGCGGTCCCGACCTTTTCGGTCGCCACGGCCTTGGCCTCGTCGCCCTTGGCCACGGCCACGGCCTTTCTCTGGACGATGGATGCTTCGGCGGTTCCGGTCTGGTCGATCACGACCGCCTGGGCTTCACCCTTCTTCTGGATCACGGTGGCTTCGGCGGTACCTTCTTTCTGCAGGGCATCGGCCTTGGCCAGGGTGACCTGGGCTTCGGCGAGTCCTTCAGCGGCCTGGTCGGCGATCTTGGCTTCGGCCAACATCTTGGTGGCCTGCATCTCGCGTTCGGCCGCATCGCGGTGGGCGTCGGCTTCGATGATGACCTGCTGAGCTTCGTACTCGGCCGACTGCTTCTCGGCGTCGGCCGCGGTGACCTGCTTGACCAATGCCTCCTGGGCGTCCTTCTCGGCCAACGTCACCGCCACGGTCTTGGACCGGTCGGCGGTCATGATCTCGTGCGTGTTCTTGATATTTTCCTGTTCTTCGACGACGCCGCGTTCGACCATCACGCGTTCGCGGATCACTTCCTGGATGTTCCGCTTCTCGATCTCGATCGCCTTGTCCTTCTCGATGTCAGCGAGTCCGACCAGGCGTTCTCGTTCGGTCACCTCGAGCATCCGGTCCTTCTCGACCCGTTCGATCTCGACAAAGTCAGTCCGTTCCTTGTTGCGGAGCGCGACGATGATCTGGCGATCCTTGTTCTGCTCGGCCACCTGGATCTGTTCCTCGGCGACGATTCGGGCACTCTCGGCCCGCTGACGCTCCTCTTCCTGGACCTGGGCCGCGGCGGCCTGGTTCCTGGCGATGATCTCGGCGATCTCTCGCTTCTGCTTCTCCTCGGCGTCGACCCGTTGACGCTCGAGTTCGTACAGCGCCTCGTCACGCTCGACGTTCTGCTGCTTGATGATCTTGGCCTGTTCGACTTCGAAGTGGTTCCGCTTGATGTTTTCCTGGGTCGTCAACTCGGTGATCTTCTTGATCCCCTCGGCGTCCAGGATGTTGGTCGGGTTGAGGCTCTCCAGGGGGGTCTGCTCGAGGTAGTCGATGTGGCAGTTGTCGAGCCGGTAGCCGTTGAGTTCGGTGCCGATTGCCCCGAGGATCTGATCGCGGAAATTGTCGCGATCGGTGTAGAGATTCACGAATTCGAACTGCTTGCCGACGGTCTTGAGTGCTTCGGAGAACTTGGCTTCGAAGAGTGTTCGCAGCTGTTCGATTTCGGAGGCCCGCTTGGGATTGAGGATCTCGGCAACCTGCTTGATATCGACCGCTTCGTTGTTGACCCGCACATAAAACGCGACGCGGATGTCGGCGCGGATGTTGTCCTGGCAGATCAAACCGTCTTCGCCTTCCCGTGCAATCTCGATCCGCTTGACCGAGAGGTCCATCTTGCTGGCGGTATGGGCCACGGGAACGATGATCATGCCCTTGCCGGTCTGGACCCTCAGTCCACCGATACCGGTGCAAATAATCGCTTCCTCAGGACCTGGCTTACGGTAAAAGGCACTGAGGGTGAAGAAACATACTGCGACGATGGCGACAAGGCCGATGATCGCGTAGAGCGCGATTTCCCAGATTTCCATTACTCGTCTCCCTCGTTGTCATCGCTCACGATGTAGGTGTTGTCAGGCTTGCTGTAGTCGACGATGGTGGCTGCCTGTCCCTTGGACAGCTCGGCCCCGGTGGTTCGAATCGAGAGGATCAATGGGGCCCCCTCGGTGGCGAAATTTGCTTCGCCTCGCTGATCGGTTGCCGTCAGCGAAGAGATCACGCAGGCTCGACCGATCAGTGTCTCGGGGAGATTCGGCTCGGTTACCTCGAAAATCGGACGCAGCGGATTGGTGACCAACTTGGTGAACACCACCGCCAGGCCAAACGCCTCGGCAATCACCGCTCCGTCGGACTGAGTCGGAGCCCAGACGTAGTGGATCAGCAGCGAAAGCAGCCACGCCGCGAATGCAAGAATGGTGACCCAGAGCATGACGGGAATCTTGCCGAGATTGAGAAAGCGGAAGGGGACCAGGCCGAAGTCCAAGGCGCCCCCGTCGCCGTCCAGGCTGAGATCGAAGTCCCAGTCCAGGAACTCGATGTCCGCCGCACCGAACATCACCAGCGACCAGTAGACAGCCAGGATGGCGATCAACAGGCCAGAGGGCTGTAGTGCGGGTTCGGCAAAACATCTGAGGTAGATTCCGGTGAGGTCCAAGCCCATCAGTTTCTCCAAGCAGACCGTCTCACAGTTGAGCTGCGGTCTCGTTAACAACTATGTGGTAAGAGAGGCAAGCCTGCGAATCTAAAACGGATAAAAAGCGTCTTCGGTTCAGATAAATGGGGTAAGTTGTGCAGTTTTTCCGGGTTTTCTCGGTTTTGGGATGCTGAAATCGTCCTGTTTCAAATGTTATTCGCCATAGCTGACGAGATCTTGGTTGCCCTGTGATGGGGCGTTGGGTGTTGGTGACCCTTCATCTTGGGCACGGTAGCCTGTCATTCTGGGTGGAGCGAAGGATCTCAACCGTCTGGATCAGACACGGCTTGAGATTCCTCGCTGCGTTCGGAATGACGCGCGGGCCAACCTGCTCGGGGGCAAGTTCTTGTGGCCCAGCCGCCTGCGTTTCAGGCGATCACGTCGTTGACGACATCACCGTAGACGTCGGTGAGTCGGAAATCGCGGCCGGCGTAGCGGTGCGTCAGCTGCAGGTGGTCGAGCCCGAGCAGGTGCAGGATGGTGGCGTGCAGGTCGTGGATGTGGACCTTGTCCTGAGCGGCGTAGTAGCCGAACTCATCGGTCGCCCCATAGCGGAGTCCCGGCTTGGCTCCTCCGCCTGCCAGCCACATGGTGAACCCTTCGGGGTTGTGGTCACGACCATTTGAGCCCTGCACGCAGGGGGTCCGTCCGAATTCGCCGCCCCACCACACGAGGGTATCTTCGAGCAGTCCACGGGCCTTGAGATCTGTGAGCAGTCCGCCGATCGGCCGGTCGACCTCCTTGGCGTTCTTGGTGTGGCCGTTGAGCAGGTCGGAGTGCTGGTCCCACTGGACCTTGGAATCGCTGTGGGTGACCTGGACGAAGCGGACGCCTCGTTCGAGGAATCTGCGGGCCAGCAGGCACTGCCGTCCGAAGTCCTCGGAGATCTTCTCATCGAGCCCGTAGAGCCGGTGAGTTTCGGCGGACTCCTGCGAGAGGTCCTGGATATCGGGGATCTCGTTCTGCATGCGGAAGGCGAGTTCGAACGAGTTGATTCTCGCTTCGAGTCCCGAGTCGTCTCCGAAGCCTTCGAGGTGCCGGCGGTTGAACTGGCCGAGCAGGTCGAGCTTGAGTCGTTGGAGTGTGCGTGAGTGCCTTGAGTTTTCGAGGTAGGGCACCCGGGCGTCGGCCGAGGAGAGGCTGGCGTTGCCGATCGGCGTGCCCTGGAAGGGAGCGGGCAGGAAGGCGCTGCCCCAGTTCTTGACTCCGCCGTGAGCCAGTGTCGGGCAGATGGTGACGAACGCCGGCAGGTTGCTGTTCTCGGTCCCCAGCCCGTAGCTGACCCAGCTGCCGATGCTGGGTCGGACGAAGTTGTCGCTGCCGGTGTGGAGCTTGAGCAGTGCTCCGCCGTGTGCGGCGTTGGTGCCGTGGACCGAATTGATCACGCAGAGGTCATCGGCGTGTCGGGCGGTGTGCGGGAACAGCTCGCTGACGTGCAGTCCGCATTCGCCGTGCTGGCTGAAGCTCCAGGGCGACCCCAGCAGCTTGCCGGTCGCCGCGAATTGGACTCGCGGCTTGTCAAACGGAAGCGGTTGGCCGTGGTCCTTCTGTAGCCGGGGCTTGTAGTCGAAGGTGTCGACCTGCGAGGGGCCTCCCTTCATGAACAGGAACAGGATCCGCTTGGCCCGCGGCAGGTGGTGGGCCTCTCGAGGCGCCAGCGGGTTGAGCTCCGCGGCAGCGGTCTCGGAGTCGAGCAGTCCGCGGAGCGCGAGCATCGGGAAACCGACGGCGGTGGACTGCAGCAGGTGACGGCGGCTGAGCATGGACTTGGTACGTGCGAGGGGGGGGGCGAGGGGGTGCCGGGATTTTATTTCAGGTAGATGAACTCGTTACTGGCCAGCAAGACGTGGCAGAGTGCCGACCAGGCGTCGGCCGGTTGTGCGGCAACGGGCAGGACTGTGCGGACCCGTTTCAGGAATCCTCTGCATCGCTGCAGGTCATCGGGAGTCGCGGGTCGGCCGAGGATGCGTTCGCAGATCCGGTCGATCCGTTCGGCATCGTCGGCGGCGTCAGAGGCGAGGGTGGAGGTGGCCAGTGTGCGGCTGACCCGATCGACGAGATCGCTGTTGAGCAGGAACAGGGCCTGGGGTGCGACGGTGGTGGTGGCCCGGTCGCCGGTCATCACGCTGGCGTCGGTGTAGTCGAACAGGGTGAAGACGTCGTAGAGGTGATTGCGGACGACCGGCAGGTAGACACTGCGGCGGGGCACGTTGTAGCGGGTTTCGTCCTTGGAGGTGTGGTCGAAGAAGTAGCCGCGGTTCTTGACGTGCAGCAGCGAACCGTTCATCCGGGGATCGAGTTCTCCGGCGACGGCCAGCATCGCATCCCTCAGTGCCTCGGCCTCGAGACGCCTCAGGGGACTGCGCCACCAGAGCCGGTTCTCGGGGTCGGCCGCCATCGCGTCGGCCCGCGGAGTACTTTGCATGCGGTAAGTCGCCGAGCAGAGGATCAGGCGGTGCAGTCGCTTGATCGACCAGCCGCCACCGATCAGCTCGGCGGCAAGAAAATCGAGCAGTCGGGGATGGCTGGGTCGGGAGCCGAGTTGGCCGAAGTTGTCGGTCGAGGCGACCAGTCCACGGCCGAAGTGCCATCTCCAGATGCGGTTGACGAAGACTCGAGCCGTCAGCGGGTTGTCGGGTCGAGTCATCCAGTTGGCGAGTTCGAGCCGTCCGCTGTGCCGGGCCCCGAAGGGTTTCGAGTCGGCTCCGGCAATCACCTCGGGCACCCGCCGCGGCACCGTCTGGCCCAGTTCCAGGTGGCTGCCGCGGATGTGCACGGCCATGTTGGTGACGGTGCCGTCGACGACACCCATCGCGGTGGGCAATGCGGGGGTTGCGTTACGGAGTGTTTCGAGTTCGCTGCGGAGTCGCGTGAGTTCGTTGCGGGTCTCGGCGGGGAACTGCTTCTCGATCTCGCCGGGTTTTTGTGTGCTCGAGTCCTTGCCGGGGTCCTTGGCACCGAGCACCTTGCGGGCGGCGTCGACGAGTTCGTCGATCCGGGCCTTCTTCCCGGCCACCCGCCGCTTGTGGCTCTCGATTCGCTGCTGATCGGCCGCGGTGGCGATGGGATTCTCGTACCAGCGAGCGACCTTCGTGAAGTTCTCCATCGTCCGCGTGCTCTGAAAGACTCCGGCCAGGGCGTAGTAATCGCGAGTGGAGACCGGGTCGAACTTGTGGTCGTGGCACCGAGCACATCCGAGCGTGAGACCCAGGAAGGCGCGGCCGACGGTGTCGACCTGCTCGTCGACGATGTCCATTTCCATCTTGCGGGCATCGACTTCGGCCAGCACCTTGGGTCCCAGCGAAAGGAACCCGGTGGCGATCAGCCGTGCGTGGCGTCGATCGAGTGTTTGGCTGGAGTCCTT
>Ga0310125_10000683_pt1 | contig 16491 bp, 13 predicted proteins | sample CB11b_Tmax_Bot8__FD_203508 | JGI IMG/M metagenome (GOLD analysis project Ga0310125, IMG submission 203508) | Marine microbial communities from Western Arctic Ocean, Canada - CB11b_Tmax_Bot8 | ecosystem: Environmental > Aquatic > Marine > Oceanic | place: Canada: Western Arctic Ocean | collected... | reverse complement strand
TCCGCGCACCCCGGAGCATATCCACCCAGCAACTCGTACGTTTCAAGCGCTAAGAATTGCAGTAAACGACGAACTAAATGGCCTTTATGCCTTTATCGTAGGAGCTGCTCGCCTACTCGCTCCTGGCGGTCGCCTTGTAATCCTGTCCTTTCATTCGCTTGAAGACCGTCTTGCGAAACAAGCCTTTCGGTACCTGAAAAGTGACTGCGTGTGCCCGCCGCGTTTGCCGCAATGTGCCTGCACGAAGTTTACGGAAGTTGAAATCTTAACTAAGCGCCCGCTAACACCAAAAAACAATGAGATAGAGGCAAATCCTCGATCTCGGAGCGCGAATCTTCGCGCTTTAGTGCGACTTTAGGCTCATCAAGCACCAAATAATAAAAGGGAACTAAGAGTGTCCGGAGCAAGTGGTCCCGTCGCCTTAGCTAGACCAAAATGAGTTGTAAGATGCCTCCCTTTACAACCCTGGCTAGCATTCGCCCCTGGTTGTCGGGGCCACACTCCGGATTTCTCCTTTCCCCCGCTAACGGGAAGGGTTGAGTATGGGCCCAATTCGTCGTCCTAGAGTATTTAACGGACCCCTGGTAAAGCCGCGAGAGCCAGGGAGGTTCGGTGACCTAGCACGGATGATAGTTCTGGGCATGCTACTAGTGCTCCCCTTCTTCTTGTACGCAGGCCTACGAGCCAAATTACATCAGCATCGTGGCGAAGTCGTCGTCCTCGAGGCATACCTCGAAGAGCTCGACGAGCAGCGTCGGCGCCTCGATATCGAACTCGCCTCGGTAAGTAACCTGAGGCGGATAGAGTTACTGGCCCGTGAGACCGGCCTAGTCGAGGCTGAGGAAAACCAGGTCGTGTATCTGGCTCGAACCCCTGTTGTACCCGCCCGAAATTTAATCCTTCTAGCCGAGGCTACAGAAGAAACGAATGGTCGTAGACGACCATAAGATTTCTAGTGTCAGCCGTCTCCAGAGACGGCGCCTGTTCCTAGTGCTTGTCTGCGCTGGCCTATGGACCGGGCTGCTAATCGCTCGCCTCGCACACCTGCAGGTCGTACAGCATGCGTACCTGGTTGAGCGCGCCCGCATACAACAAGAGTACGCGGTCAGCATCCCAGCGACGCGCGGCAACATATTCGCACGCGACGGAAATCTTTTAGCGAGTACTATCGAAGAAACATCTATTTACGTCCACCCCCACCTCCTGGACGATCGTGACAGCGCACCGGCAATCCTTGCACCGGCTCTCCAGATGCCGGCCGAGGATATAGCACGCCTTTTGAATCAAGAACGTTCTCTTGTTTATTTGAATCGATATGCACCACCCGAGATCGTCAGTGCTGTCGAGGCGGTGAAACAAGAACACAATCTCCACCGTTCAGTAGGCAAACACCCTACTAACCGCCGTTACTATCCAAACCGCCAGCTTGCAGCCCACGTCTTAGGTTTCGTTGACATTGAAAATAAGGGCGCGGCCGGTGTCGAGTACCGATTCGACGACGTCATTCGTGGCCAGGATGGGAGATGGTTGACCCTCAAAGACGGCGGACAGAAGCCTATCGATCCTGATGGGGCTTTCCGTGAGGATCCTACTCCTGGCCACGATATTTTCCTGACTATAGAACCATCCATTCAAAGGGTGGCGGAATCGACTCTCGAGAAGGTCGTTCGTGAGCGTGAAGCTGACGGTGCGAGTGCTGTCGTCATGGACCCGCGCACCGGCGAGGTTCTGGCACTAGCCTCCTACCCGACCTTCAACCCTAACGTCCGTGACCAGGCGCTGGTCGATCTCTCGTCCGGGAATAGGGCCGCAAACACCATGTACGAACCGGGATCCACATTCAAGATCTTTACCGCGGCTGCCGGTTTTCGTGAAGACCTCGTCTTCGAGAACGAGCTTATCGACTGCCAGGGCGGCGCTTTACGAGTCGCGAACCACACGTATCACGACTGGAAGCTGGGGTTCGGCATCATGTCTTTCTCCGAAGTCGTCGCGAACTCGAGCAACGTGTGCATGATCAAGGTTGGCTTGCGACTAAAGCCCACACGGTTTTACGAATGGCTTAGGGCGTTTGGCTTCGGCGAACCCACGGGCATTGGCTTACCGGGGGAAGCCTCCGGCCTTCTACATCCTATAAGTCGTTGGTCATCACTTTCACAAAGCTCAATGATCATCGGACAAGAAATTGGGGTCACACCGTTACAGTTGACTACAGCCGTCTCGGCAATCGCCAACGGAGGCTTGTTGCTTCAGCCATATATTGTTTCGGAGATCCGTGACGCCAAAGGCAACGTGCAGTTCCAGCGCCAACCCAAGATTCGGCGTCGTGTCATAGACAAAGTCACGGCAGCACGTGTAATGGACGTATTAGAGGGCGTTATCGACCCAGATTCGGCAATCGGTAAAGCCTCGGGGATCCCTGGATATCGACTGGCGGGTAAGACTGGCACGGCCCAGAAGATCGGCCCTGATGGTCTATACAGCCAGTATGTGTCGTCTTTTATTGGAATTTTGCCAGCATCTGCTCCCGAGCTTGTCGTTCTCGTCACGATCGACGCTCCACGCAAGGGATATTATGGGAGTGAGGTCGCTGCTCCCGCTTTCCGGACCATCGCTAAGGCGGCGGTACGGGTGCTGCGTTTAGCTCCTGACACCGTGGTCGCTCCTTTGCAGATAACTGGCAGCTAGCGAGATGCTCGAAGAGCTTTCGTTAATTAAGGTGTCCTCAGTACGGGGCACGGGGTTAGTTATTGCCCGTCAAGGGGTGACGGGCGTAAACAGCAAGGGGAGGCCATGCCGACGAGGTCCGCCCTCGCGTCTCTGTTATCAGGGACCGAGACCAGCTACCGAGGCGACGCCGACACGGTCGTAACTGGGATCGCGTATGACTCGCGAAAGGTCCAGCCCGGCGACGTTTTCGTCGCCGTGCCGGGGTTCGTGCATGACGGACTTCGCTTCGTCACCGACGCGGTAGCCGCGGGTGCCGTAGCGATCGTTGCTGAAGCTGATCCCAACAGTGTGAATCTTTCCAAGGCCCCTCCTGTCTGGGCACGTGTTCATAATGCTCGTGCAGTTTTAGCCCCGATGGCCGCAGCGTTTTATAACAACCCGAGCCATGATCTCACCGTTGTTGGGGTCACCGGGACGAATGGCAAGACTACGGTTGCCGCACTCTGTCAGGCTCTACTCGAGGCACGTGGGCCGGTTGGAAGGTGGAGTACAACCACAGTAAATATTGCCGGCACTCCCTACCCCGCCCATCGCACCACCCCTGAGGGCCCGGACCTTCAAAATACCTTGCGTCAGATGGTCGACACAGACTGCTGGGCGGCAGCGATCGAAGTCTCTTCACACGCACTGACGCTGCGGCGAGTCGATGCAACGCACTTTGCCGCTGCCATCTTTACTAACCTCAGTAAAGACCATCTTGATTTCCACTCGAGCATGGATAATTACCTAGAGGCCAAAGCGATGCTGTTCGAACGTCTCGGAACAGACAGCATCGCCGTTTTGAACGTAGGTGACCCAGCCTCGGCGACACTGATTAAACGAACCAAAGCGCAGGTAGTCGGTTTCGGATGGAAAGCACCCCCGACTACCCCCAGCAAAGTTCGCTCAGTTTCGAGTCTCGATCAGCACGGTGAACCATCGAATACTCCTTCGATCAATTCCGTTTACGAAACCATGCCAACGCCAGTTATCACTGTTCCAACTTACCAGATTGCACGTTGGGAATATGCCTCAGGTGGAAGCACGCTGCACCTGGAGACCCCCCAAGGGAATCTTGAGTTTAAAAGCCCTTTGTTTGGGCAAGCAAATGGGGAAAACCTTACTGCCGCGATTGCTCTGGCATTAGAACTTGGGCTCAGCGCTGACGAGATTGCCGAACCGGTGGCTGCCTTCAACGGCGAAAGCGGTCGCTTTCAACAGCTTCTACACGGTCAGCCATTCACCGTCTTGGTTGATTTCGCTCACACACCTGCCGCTTTGCAGTCTGCTCTCGCCGCGTGCCGAGGCTTAGCAGGAATGCACAAGAAGGTTATCGTTGTGTTCGGCTGCGGTGGCGATCGTGATCGTGGAAAGCGTCCGCTGATGGGAAAGATCGCGGCCAACGGAGCTGACCAGGTGATCATCACCTCTGACAATCCTCGCAAAGAGGATCCGGCCTCGATCCTCGACGAAATTGAGGTTGGAATTCCGGAACATACACGGGCACAAGTCAAGTGCGAGGTCGACCGTTTTGCCGCCATTGTTCAGGCGTTGGAACGCGCCCGGGCGGGTGATTGCGTTCTGATCGCCGGCAAAGGTCACGAGACGAAACAGGAATTCGCGGACCATTGGATCGAGTTTGACGATGCAAAGGTTGCCGGCAAATGGCTCAAGGAACGTTTCGATCAACCCATCACGGCTGAGACGGAGACAAGGCCATGATCCCGCTCTCCGCTGCGCAGATCTCAGAAATCCTGAGCGCCCAGAAAATTTCTGGGAACCGTGAAAAAGTTACAGAGTCAGTAACCATTGACTCTCGTACAGCCAGCCGCGGCGACTGCTTTTTCGCCATCATTGGTGAAAGGCTCGATGGTCATGATTTCGCCTGTCAGGCACTGTCAGCTGGGGCTAGCATCGTGGTGGCAGAACGGCCGATTCACACAATTGGAACCGATAGTGCAGATATTACGGTTATCCAAGTCAAGGACACTACGGCGTCACTGCAGGGGCTTGCCAGCTGGCTGCGCCAGCAACTCAACCCAACTGTCGTCGGTATCACCGGGAGCTTAGGTAAAACTACTACCAAGGAACTCACCGCTGCCCTTCTTAGAATTCGCTACAACGTCCATGCCAGCCCAGGCAACCTCAACAATCAGTGGGGCCTGCCACTGTCACTTCTTGGTCTTGAAGAAAGTCACCAAGTAATGGTGGCTGAAATGGCAATGAGTCAAGCAAATGAGATCAGCTCGCTGGCCACTCTCGCCAATCCAAGTATCGGCGTAATTACTAACGTCGCACCGGCACACATGGAAAACTTCGTGGACCTGGCTGCCGTCGCAGCTGCCAAAGGCGAACTTGCACAAAAGTTGCCAGCTTCGGGAACACTAATCGTTAACGCCGATGATCCGCGCACCGATGCTATGCCGAAGAAACTAGCCCCACACGTCGCCCACGTGGTGCGTTTTGGCTATGATCCCTCGGCTGAAGTGCGGGCCACGAACCTAGTTTCAATTCCCGGCGGCTGGGCGTTCGATCTCCACATCGGTTCAGCATCGCGCAACATCGAACTGCGACTCCCTGGTGCCGCGGGGGTTCCGAACTTCCTCGCAGCGACAGCAACAGCCCATGCTCTCGATGTCACAATTGATGAGATCGCTGCCGAGGCCAGCAAACTCGAACCATTGCCGAACCGTGGGGCGATCCACCGAATCGGCAGCATCACCTTGGTGGATGAAAGCTACAACGCTAGCCCTATGGCGATGAACATGGCTCTCGAAGACTTTGCGACCTTGCCTACTGCTGGCCGCCGTATTGCTGTCCTCGGTGACATGCTCGAGATGGGTGATTGGACCGATCAAGTCCACCGTGATGCGGGCGGGAAAGCCGCTGAGATCAAGGTCGACCTTCTTCTCGCTGTTGGTACCTGCGCCGCGCTTATGGCTGAGGGTGCTACAGGGAACGGAATGATCCAAGAAAGAATACACGCGTTCGACACAGCCGAAGAGGCCGCATCCTGGCTAGCACCTCGCCTGCAAGATGGCGACACGGTGTTAGTGAAGGGGTCGCGCGCGATACACCTGGAGCGGGTGGCTCAAGCCGTGACCACCACGCCCGTGGGTTCAAACGGCGTCGTGGAAAACTGACATGTTGTATGAGCTGCTCTTTAACCTGCAGGACGTGTTCTCGCCGCTTAACGTGTTTCGCTACATTACGTTCCGAACAGCACTGAGCGCCGTTACAGCTCTATCTCTGACACTGTTGTTTGCCCCATCGTTGATTCGTTGGCTAAAGGCAAAACAGGTTGGTCAACGCATCCGCCCCGAAGGCCCTCCAGATCACAACGCCAAGGCCGGTACACCAACTATCGGTGGCATCCTGATCGTGGGTTCCATCACCATTAGCACGCTACTGTGGATGGAATTGAGTAACCGCCTAGTCTGGGTTGCTCTCGGATCGACGCTCGCTTTCGCAATTCTCGGCTTCATTGACGATTACCTACATGTAATCCATCCACGACGACGTGGTCTCTCAGTGCGGGCAAAATTTACGGGCGAGATCACCATCGGCCTGGCGGTTGGCACAGTTTTGTGGTGGTTGTCGAACCAAGACATGTTTTCAACCCAGTTAGCGTTCCCGTTCTTCAAAGAGCTATCACCATTTCTTGGCTGGATGTACCTGCCGTTCGCAACGGTAGTTTTAGTCGCCGCCTCAAATGCGGTCAATCTCACAGATGGCCTCGACGGTCTCGCCACCGGCTCGACGCTAATAGCGGCTGGAACTTTTACCGCTTTTGCCTACCTGGCTGGACACAACACCATGGCCGAGTATCTCAATATCATCTATGTGCAAGATGCCGCTGAGGTAACCGTCTTCGTTGGCGCTATCGTCGGAGCCTGTATCGGGTTTCTGTGGTTTAACTGCCACCCTGCGGAAGTCTTCATGGGAGACACGGGGTCACTCGCACTAGGTGGTGCGGTCGGCACTGTGGCTTTGCTGATCAAGCAGGAATTCAACCTGTTCTTCGTCGGCGGCTTATTCGTCGTTGAGGCCCTATCGGTAATTATTCAAGTGGGCTCGTATCGATTCACTGGCAAACGTGTATTCCACATGGCCCCGCTGCATCACCATTTCGAGATGAGTGGGTGGCCAGAATCGAAGGTAGTCGTACGCTTCTGGATACTCGCTAGCATTTTCGCCCTCCTCTCGCTCGCCACCCTAAAGCTTCGATGAACCCACCCGCGCACAACGCAAGCAATAGTAGGGCTGCCTGGAAAGATCGCAGCGTAGTCGTCGTTGGCGCTGGCGTCAGCGGAGTTGCCGCCGCTCAACTTTTGCTCGACTGCGGTGCCGAGGTAACGCTCACTGATGCCCGGCCAGAAAGTGAAATACCTAACCCGATCGAACTCACAGAGCGTGGAGTCAGGCTAGTTGCTGGCGGGCATCCCAGCACACTGTGGCCGAGTGTTGATAGTGCTGTGTTCTCACCTGGAATTCGACCGGATGCCCCCGTAACGATCGAGGCACATGAGGCCGGTGTGAAGGTTCTACCAGAGATCGAAGTTGCCGCTGATTTGACTGAGGTACCAATAATTGCCATCACCGGATCCAACGGCAAAAGCACTGTCACTTCGATGGTTGGTGCAATCCTTGAACAAGCTGGCCTCGATGCGCCGGTTTGCGGCAACCTCGGGACCGCCCTCAGTGAAGTAGTGCGCGCGGAATTAAATGGAGGAATCTCCCCTGATGCTTATGTCGTAGAGGTCTCGTCGTTTCAGGCACATTCAATTCGAGACTTCCATCCGCGGTTCGCTGTTATCCTCAACATTCAGCCGGACCACCTCGACTGGCACGGAACGCTCGATGCTTACACGAAAGCTAAGTTACGCTTGGTCCGCAACATGGACGCTGCTGACTGGCTAATCTATAACTCGGACGATCCCAAACTGACGTCATACCTGCCGCAAAATAATGTTCGGTTGCTCCCCTTTATGTCCGAGCCTTCTAACCCAGAGGCTCCCGCCGCCTGGGTCGGTAATGGCAAGGTCTGCTGGTGGACAACCGGCCTTGAAGCTGCGGGAATGAATGTTGAGGAACTTCGTGTCATCGGCCAGCACAACCAAACAAATGCCTGCGTCGCCGCCGCTGTTGCGTCTCTGCTCAACGTATCCCCTGGATCAATCCGCGCCGCTCTATCTACCTATGAAGGGCTCGCTCACCGCATGGAGTATTGCGGCGAGGTAGGCGGTGTACGCTGCATCAACGACTCCAAGGCAACCAACATAGATGCTTCACTTGCAGCCCTCTCGGGCTTCGATCGAGGTGTTCGGCTGATCCTAGGTGGCCGTGATAAAGGAGCCGATTTCGGTGAGCTATTGCCTGTCCTAGACGAGCGCGTCGCCTCTGTTTTACTGATCGGTGAAGCAAGCAGCGTAATCGAAGCCGCTCTTAGCCACCACAGGGAACTACAGCGTTGTGAAACTATGGAATGCGCAGTCGCGCGTGCCTTAGATGAAGGAACCAGAGGTGACACATTACTACTCTCGCCCGCTTGCACCTCATTCGATCAGTATCCCAATTTTGAAGAACGTGGACGTCACTTCAAAAGTTTGGTGGCGGCATACATGCTCGAAGAAGACCCCTCTCAGAACCTAACGGAGATCTAAGAATGGCAAGTCGCTGGCTGGCGATAGACAAACCGCTGTTCGCTACGACCGTCATGATGATTGGCCTCGGGCTGCTAATGGTCTATTCGTCGTCATATCACGAATCACAAGAGAACTACGGTAACGGTACCCACTACCTCTTTCGCCAGGCAATCGCGGCGGTGGTCGGAATCGCAGTCATGCTCCTTGCAATGCGTATTGATTATCGTTTGTACCGGCAGCGCCCGTTCGTCCTGTTTGCCGTAGGTTTGACTCTGGCTCTTCTGGTGCTGGTATTGATCATGGGCAGTGGTGAAGGAACGCGGCGCTGGCTATCTCTAGGGCCTTTGAACCTGCAGCCTTCGGAGATCGCTAAGTTGACAACAGTGTTGTTTTTGGCCAGCTATCTAAGTCGTAAAGACGGCAAGATTAATGACTGGTGGAACGGCCTCTTACCCGCCCTTGCGGTTGTCGGTTTGCTCAGTTTGCCCATCTTGCTCGAGCCTGATCTAGGTACCGCTGCAGCGGTAGTTATGGTTGCCGGCATTATGTTGGTTGTTGCCGGCATGGCATGGCGCTACATCATCGGCTTTGGCACCCTCGCGGTGGCGTTAGCCGGTACACAAATATGGATGACTGGCTACCAAACCCGCCGTATTATGGCGTTCTTGAATCCATGGGCTGACCAGCTTGACGTTGGCTTTCAAACGGTTCAATCGCTGATCGCCGTGGGGACCGGTGGTATCACTGGCGTCGGCCTAGCGGAAGGCAAGCAAAAGCTATCTTTCCTGCCCGAACCACATACCGACTTCATCTACGCCGTAATTGGTGAAGAACTCGGCTTAGTAGGTTCGATATTGGTCATCGCGGGCTTCTTAATGATTCTGTGGCGTGGAGTGCGAGCCACAGTGATGGTTTCCGATAAGTTCGGTTTCTACCTCGGCGTCGGCCTGACCGCGGGGCTGTTCATGCAAGCTTTGTTGAACATGAGTGTTGTCGTGAACTTAGTGCCGATAACGGGTATTCCACTGCCTTTGATAAGCCACGGCGGATCCTCGTTGGTCATAACTTGCGGGGCGATTGGCATACTATTGAACATGTCACAACATTCCTGAGAAATTGATGCTCAAAAAGATTCGACACCTACACTTCGTCGGCATTGGCGGTATCGGCATGAGCGGCATCGCTGAGCTGCTGATCAACCTTGGCTACGAAGTGTCAGGGTCTGACCTGCACGCCTCACCTATCACCCGACGGCTTGAGCAGCTCGGGGGCATCATCTATATCGGCCACGAAGCGGGGCAAACTAAAGGGGCCCACGTTGTAGTGACGTCATCGGCCGTAAGCAACGAGAATCTCGAGGTACAGGAAGCCATCCAGAAGGGGATTCCCGTCATTCCACGCGCTGAGATGCTCGCCGAGCTAATGCGCATGAAACACGGGATTGCAGTTGCAGGTTCGCATGGTAAAACAACAACTACTTCAATCCTCGGCACCGTGCTTGAAGGTGCCGGACTGGACCCTACCGTCGTCATAGGTGGGCGTCTGCAAGCCTGGGGGACCAATGCCAGGCTTGGTCATGGCGACTTCCTCGTCGCCGAGGCGGATGAATCTGACGGATCGTTCCTGCGACTATCGCCTACCTTTGCGATTGTCACAAACATCGACGCTGAACATTTAGACTACTACCGTGATTTCGATGAGCTACAACTCTCCTTTCTAACTTTCCTGAATAGTGTCCCGTTCTACGGTGCCAGCATTGTTTGCCTCGATGACCCCAATATCCAGGAGATAATTCCACACATATCGCGCAAGTTGGTTACTTATGGATTCTCGTCTCAAGCGGACATACGCGCCGCCGACGTGCTGGTGGAACCTCGGGGGACTTCGTTTTCTTGCTATATCGACGGCAAGCTGGCTGGCAAAGTATGCCTTCGGCTGCATGGCCGTCATAACGCCCTCAACGCCCTCGCTACGATCGCGGTTGCCTGTGAACTCGATATTGATTTCACTTCCGCAGCTGCCACATTAGCTGAGTTCGCCGGTACGGACAGGCGCATGCAACGCATAGGCACTGCTAACGACGTACTGGTGATTGATGATTATGGGCATCATCCAACCGAGATTCAGGCTGTGCTCTCGACGGCACGTGACGCCTGGGACCGTCGAACCATTGTCTGCTTTCAACCACACCGCTACTCGCGCTCACAGCTGCTGATGGAAGATTTCGGCCAAGCCTTCTATCAAGCTGACTCCGTGTTCGTTTTGCCAATCTACGCAGCTGGCGAGGATCCGATCCCAAATGTGACAAGTGACGCTCTTGTTACATCGATCGTGAAGCACGGCCACAAGGAAGTCCAAACTGTCGATGACCTTGAGCAAGCTACCGAAGCACTATCAAAAATTGTGAAGCCGGGCGATCTTGTATTGACGTTAGGCGCCGGTGACGTGTGGAAGGTGGCCCGTGATTTGGCCAAACGTCTCAGTGACGGCGCCATTCGTGTTGGTCCCGATTCGACAGAATCGCCCGCTAAAGCTTCGGTAAAGAGTGTCTGAGTAATGTTAATGAACGCACACGCACGAGATAAGGCTTGCTTCGGGGCAAGTTGGAACTTGGCCGCAGTAGCCGAACTGGAAGTAGTTTGTGCCACCGAGAGCTGTGAAACGGTGCGCGATGAAGTTCTCGGACGCCACACTTCGATGGGCGTCGGTGGCTCAACTCCACTGATGGTCTGGCCTAGTCACCCGGAGGCTGTAGCAAAAGTGTTGGAATGGTGTGCCGATCGAGGGCTAGCGTGGCGCACCCTAGGCGGAGGCAGTAACATCTTGGTCTCCGATGCTGGCGTCATAGAGCCAGTGATCAACCTGACGAACTTGGTTGACGGGGCCAATATTCAGGCCACGACGGCAAAGTTGCCCGCCGGTATGCCCATTGCGCAAGCTCTGCGCACCACCATTCGCTCCGGCCTCGCCGGCCTCGTTTGGTCGACCGGACTGCCTGGCACCATCGGTGGCGCTGTAGCGGGTAACGCCGGATGCTGGGGGGGCCAAATGGCCGACGTCGTGGCACGCTTAGATCTGATCGACGCGAATGGAAAGTGGCAAACTCTGGAAAACAACAAGCTGACTTGGAGCTATCGTCGATTGCAGCTTCCTGCGACCATCGGCCCCTCTGCCGTCATCGTCTCCGCCACGGTGAATTTGCGCTCAGAAGACTCTTCAGAACTGACCGGCCGATCGTATAAGTTGCAGCAACTAAAACGTGCGAATCAACCCATCGGCGTCCGCAACACCGGCTGCATCTTCAAGAACCCTAATCCGAACCATTCGGCTGGCTGGCTTATCGAGCAGGCCGCGTGTAAGGGGATCGGAATCGGCAAAGCCCAAGTTTCCACACTCCATGGCAACTTCCTAATCAATCGCGGCGGTGCCACCTTCGCCGACATCGAGACACTGATCACACGGGTTCAAACAGCCGTCCAAGAACAGTCCGGGATCGCCCTCGAAGAGGAAATTTGCAGATGGTGAGCAAACAATTTCGCCGGGGAGCCTCGACGCCACGCCGTTCGCGCCGAGCTCGACGACGGCAGAACCGTCTCGGAGCCACTTCAATAGGCAATGGATTCCGTAGTATCCCCCCTCAGTTCATGCGTCAGGTCAAGAACCGGCCAGCACTCCGTAGTCGGGGATATCTGCATGCTATGATCCGCCCAATCGTTGTTGTGAGCGTTCTCAGTACCCTCGCGTACGGCGTTCACTTTTTATATCAAAGAGCTCTGATATCGTCGGCCCTCTCGATTCAGAGCGTGAGATTGCACCAGGTACCGAATATGTTGATCGAGCCGGTGAGGGCTCGCCTAAGGCCGGCCTACGGTAAAAACCTACTCGCCCTAGATCTCGAGGCACTCCGCACCTCAATCGAAGAAATACCCGCAGTGCACAGTGCAGGTGTTCGTGGCGTGTTACCGGATGGCCTGATCGTATCCGTTGAGGCACGCGATCCCAAGGTGCGGGTCGTCAGCGACCAAACCACGTACATCATTGACCGTGAAGGGGTGGTGCTAGACACCTATGACCGGCAACGCCCACAGTTGCCCAAGATTCGGCTGATCGACGGCGGCAGCCTCAAGTCGGCACCTGGCGAACACCTGACGGATGACCCGCAGCACGGACGTTCATTGCTCTCTGCCCTGGCCATCGTCGACTGGATGGCGCAGGCCGATGGGAAATTCCCCAAGCCAGTGGACCACATACGGATCGATGCCTCCGGTATCGTTCTGGTTGCAATGTCCGGACAACTTAAGATCGTCCTCGGAGACGAACGCCGTATGGACGCCAAAATGGCCGCGGTGCGCAGCCTCCTTCATGCCAACCCCCCTGGGGGGCCTGCGGTCATAGATGCTCGTTACACCGACATGCTTGTGGTTCGCGCGTTCGGACCTGAAGAGGATTAGGGGGAGTCGTGGCGCGGCGCGATCCATATATAGTCGGTTTAGATGTTGGAACAAGCAAAGTTTGCGCTGTCATCGGCGAACCAAACGAAGACAACGATCTGGAGATCATCGGCGTTGGCGTCGCTGACTCCGATGGGCAGAAGAAGGGATCGATTGTTGATGTCGACTCGACAGTAGAGAGCATAAAATCAGCTGTCGAAGAGGCCGAACTGATGGCTGGAACCAGCGTGGACCGTGCCTATGTCGGCATCTCTGGTGCCCACATCCGCGGCTTCAACAGCCGTGGCGCAGTGACCATTAATGGGCGGGCCCGCCAAATCACCGAAGAAGATATTCGACGTGTCGTCGACGCTGCGCAGGCCCTAGACTTGCCGCCTGGTCGCGAGCTATTACACCTAATTCCACAAGAGTTCTCTGTTGACGAACAGGGTGACATTGTTGCTCCTCTGGGCATGTCTGGTAGCCGGCTTGAGGTTGAGGTCCACTTGGTGGTGGGTGCTCTTTCCGTCATCCAGACCCTTGTAACCTGTGTCAATCGAGCTGGCATCGAAGCTCATGCGATCGTACTTGAACAGCTCGCATCGAACGAAGCTGTGCTCACTGATGACGAACGCGAACTCGGCGTGGCCCTGGTTGACATCGGAGGTGGTACAACCGACCTGATTTGCCTAGTCGATGGCAGCGTCTGTCACACAGCAGTTCTACCAGCGGGTGGAGATCACCTCACCAACGACATCGCTGTGGGCCTTAGTACACCGATCACAGAAGCTGAAGTTCTCAAAGTAAGTCACGGCTGCGTCGAACCCAGCCTCATCGATCCAGAGCAGGCGATCGAAATTCCCGGCATCGGTGGCCGTGGCCCACGCTTGCTGGCCCGTGGCCGCTTGTGCGAGATATTGCAACCGCGCGCCATCGAAATTCTCGATCTTGTCGCCAACGAACTGCATAAGGCCGGATTTCTCGACCAACTCAACGCTGGCCTTGTCCTCACGGGTGGCGGCTCACTGGTTGACGGTTTCCCTGAGCTCACCGAACAACGATTCGGACTACCGGTTCGTTCAGGACAGCCAATTGGTATAGAAGGCCTCATCGATATCGTGTCGAGCCCAATCTATTCCACTGCTGTCGGATTAGTGCTATACGGACACTACAACCGTGATGTTGGCACCCATTTCAAACCTAACGGAGCCGGTCTCTTCGGCTACATTGGCGGCCGTGTCTCTGGCTGGCTAGGAGATCTCTTTTGATGGACCGTGGGTTGACTCTCAAACCGACCGGGATAAATTGGGGCCAACCCGGATTGAGCAAGGAGATTTGAGCATGTCGGCAGAAAAACCAAAGGGTTGGCAACCGGAGCTTCACGAAGAACTTCGCCAGCTAGGGGCACAAGAGTCAAAGGGTGGACCTAATAAATCCCGCTCTGAGTCAGAGCTCAAAGCGATCTCGCGTGAATCATCAGAGCCCAAAGGCTCCACGGGGTCACAAGATTACGAAAACAAGAAGCGGGCAGGCAACATTACGCCTGAGGTCATAGCCGCAGACTCCAAGAAACCGGTCAAAAAGGGCGGAGCTTCAAAGAAAGCACCGAACCAGGGCGCCGTTGCCAAGTCGGTGACCACATCGATCGAGCAACCACCTGAATCTTTACTACGAGGCGCTCACATAAAGGTGGTCGGCGTCGGGGGTGGAGGAGGAAATGCGATCAAAAGGATGATGCGCTCTGGGCTCCAGGGTGTTGATTTCGTCGCTGCCAACACAGATCAGCAAGCGCTACAATCCAACGACGCGCCCGAAAAGCTCCAGCTGGGAGCCAACTTGACCCACGGTCTCGGAGCCGGGGCGAACCCAGAGATCGGTCGCCAAGCAGCACTTGAAAGTACAGAACAGATAGCCGACCTTCTTGAAGGCAGCGACATGGTATTTATCACCGGCGGGCTTGGTGGCGGCACCGCAACTGGGGCGGCGCCTGTTATCGCTCGGCTTGCCAACGAACTCGGCGCCTTGACGGTAGCGGTCGTAACCCAACCCTTCTGTTTTGAAGGGCAACGGCGCATGCACCAAGCCAATCAAGGCCTTCAGGAGCTTGAGGATGCAGTAGATACCCTAATATCAATCCCTAACGATCGTCTCTTAGCCATGGTCGGACCGGAGACCCCTTTGGTCGAGGCATTTTCAGTAGCCGACACAGTGCTCCATCAAGGTGTGCAAGGCATTGCCGATCTGATCTTAGTACCGGGCCTAGTTAACCTGGATTTCGCCGACGTGCGTACCGTCATGTCTGGAATGGGCATGGCGATCATGGGCACGGCCACGCAGTGCGGCGAGGAGCGCGCCAGGCAAGCAGCGATCGCAGCGATTTCAAGCCCACTACTGGAGGACACTTCAATCGAGGGCGCTCGTGGCGTGTTGATCAATATCACCGGCGGCCCTGATATTACGCTACATGAAATTAACGAAGCAGTGTCGATCATCTACGAAGCCGCCGATGATGACGCGAACATTCTTTTTGGTGCAGTAATCGACGAGAATATGGGAAGCAACGTTAAGGTCACCGTCATCGCTACCGGGTTCGAACCCACGGCACCGCTCCAGTCACGTGTTGAGATCTACCCTGGCGCTTCCCGGTCGGCAACATCAGACGCCGGCCATTTTTATCGCCCGGGCAGCCAAGAGGGAAAAGGGGCTTCGCATGCTTTAGACGCCTCGGCCGAAGAGGACCTCGACGTCCCAACATTCCTGCGCGCCCAAGATCTGGAGATTAGCAGCGAGGAACATTAAGTCTCCGTCCTGCCGGATGGGATCTTCAGGGGAACGTGGAGTACAAGCCACCTTCGGGAGTCTTTCGGTATCCTGATAGTATCAGGCAACGCAATTCGCCCTGTCCGTTCCACTTCCCCCCCCCAAGTACCAATGCCGTTAGACTCCGCGCTTTATCTTCGACGTCGAGCCCGACAAGAAACTCGTCTGGTAGAACCCAACCAGGGCGGACGGCTTCGGGTTGTACTTGCCTATCCCAACACATATAGGGTTGGGATGAGCAATCTTGGTATGCACACAATCTACCGTCTATTTAACGACCATCCCAATGTGTGCTGCGAGCGTTCTTTTTTGCCCGACAACCACGAGATTGAAGAATACCGGCGCCGAGGCACCCCTTTGATGACGGTGGAGTCGCAACGTCCGGTCTCCGACGCTGATGTGATCGCATTTTCTGCCTCTTTCGAAAACGACTACGTCAACGTAGTGCGAATGCTTACCCTCGCCAATCTACCAACGCGCGCCGCGCATCGGGACGTGACGCACCCAATTATAATTATGGGGGGGGCTACAGTTTCGATAAACCCGGAACCCGTAGCACCGTTTCTCGATCTATGTTGTGTCGGAGAAGGAGAGGGCCTTGTCGGTCCGCTAATCGAGAGTATTCTCGGTGAAGCCGACGGAAAGAAAACTGGAAATTCCAGTAAATCATTAACTGACGGCGATCTACCAACCCGAGCTGCATTACTGCGAAGCTTAGCCACCTTGCCTGGTTTTTATGTTCCGAGTTTGTACGAGCCACGTTATGACCAGACCAGCCCATCCGGCTACCCGACGTTTACCGGACTTACACCTCAGGATGGTGCCCCACCTCACGTGACCAAGGTTCGGGCAGTATTCGGGGGCCCCGAGACAGTCGCGTCGACTGC
>Ga0310125_10000682_pt1 | contig 16492 bp, 12 predicted proteins | sample CB11b_Tmax_Bot8__FD_203508 | JGI IMG/M metagenome (GOLD analysis project Ga0310125, IMG submission 203508) | Marine microbial communities from Western Arctic Ocean, Canada - CB11b_Tmax_Bot8 | ecosystem: Environmental > Aquatic > Marine > Oceanic | place: Canada: Western Arctic Ocean | collected... | reverse complement strand
AATTCTAGTTGACAATTTAACTGCAGACACACCATGCCGCAGCAATATCTAGCCCAAGGCAGACTGCTATGGCAAGTGGGCACCATTTTACCATCACCAGCCACCTTCGCCCCGGTCCCACATGAGCATAATTAACCAGCTTGTGTTCTATGGCATCAACGTACCACCTGCCAAAACAGATGGCGGCAGATATGAGCTTTGGGAAAACTGCAATTTACAGCCTTCCCTGCCATTGAACTGACATTTCTCAACAAGAAACAAGCCTGATTCATGCCGGCAGAGGCTCGCCTTTATCCGGAACAGGCACCTGTTCAAGTTCAGGAATGGCGACTTCTCCCATTGGCTTGCTTTGTGCTATACGGTCCACATGCATAACCGTACAAAGACCTAGCAATGAAATGATATAACCACTTTCAATTGACTCCATCCCAATGAAGATGCTGCAGACCAAAAACCCACCGAGGCTAATACAGACCATATGACCGTAGTATCGTGGCCACACAAGCCGCCTGGCCGTGTCACTGGATGCCATTTTGAACGTTTTAAATATCGTGGCAAAGTAAAAAGTCGCCAATCCAATCATGCCCATGATCCCGTAGTCTGCTCCGGTCTGAAGAAAAAGGCTGTGCACGCTCTTATTACGAACCAAGCCATACTGATCACTAATCAGATTGAAGTTTCGTGGACCCACACCGAGCGGATGATCCTTCATGCATGCCCAAGCCGCAGACCAAGTTGTAAATCGACTTGCAGCAGAAGTATCCCGGTCCGCCGCATCATTGAAAATTGAGCTGAAACGATCGCGCACCTCGGCACCGGATAATCTTAGGCCCAACGCCACAAATACGAGCGCAATGGCAACTGTGAGTCCTTTACGTGGCAACCTGGCCAAAGCAATGAAAAATATCGTTGCAGTAACAATCACCAAACCCAGTTGGGCACTGCGCGAAAAACTGAATAAAACCGCGTGGACCTCACACGCAACGGCTAGAAACAGCGCCACCTTGATCCACCACTTGGTTGTATTAACCGCCAAGAAAAAGGCGACCGGGATCCCCATCACCATAATCATGGCAATGCCATTGTTATCAACACCACCAAAACCGATCGGCCAAATCCGATTCCAGCCCTCAAAGTAGTAAGCGCTATTGAACACCCAAGCTAGATAACCCAACGTACCTGCGATTAAATAAGCAAAGACATGAAGGTGCTTTTCATTCTTGATCAATGTGACTGTAATCCAGACCATCAGGCCGATCTTGAGTTGCAATAACAAAGCGTCCCAAGCACGCTCCTGGCTAACAAAACTTATCTGCATGGCGACAGCGCCACCCAGAAGATAAAGTCCCAAGCCAAGCAATGGCAGCCAGATTGCCCGCAAGCCAGCTAAATTGCCAAAACCTTTTCCCGCCCAGCCAATAATGGTCACCAAAGCAATACACAAACTGAGCCGTTCAATAGGCCAGTTGGTGATCCAAAACCACAACTGTTGCGGGCGCAAGATCGCAAAGGCATAGTAGACCATAAGCGAGAAGATCGGGTTAAATAACCCGGCCGCCACTGCGGCAATCGTTGCCAATATGGTCAGCGTAAAGCCGAATTCCATCGAAATAGAACCCTGCTGTCTGTACAGCTCAAATTAACGTCCGATATTTCTGAAAGGGCTCTCGGACAGCCAATTCAATGATAGCGCGTCAGCTAACTGTTTCGACCAGTTTGGTCGTACGCTGAACAACTTGGGCCCAGTCGTGATTCCAGGCCTTGAGTTGTCCCTGTCGACCCAGTTTCTGACGCAGGGAAGCATCTTCCAGGAGGGATCCCAGCGCCCTGCTGACCGCAGCCAAATCAGTGCCATCGACAATAAGACCGGTATGCCCATCATCAACAGCCTCAACCTGCCCACCCTCACAACCAGCGACCACCGGTTTTCCGCAGGCGCCGGCTTCGAGAAATACGAGCCCAAAACCTTCAATGTCCGTTCCATCACGGATTGCCGGCATTGCAAATACATCACAAGCACCATACAAGGCCGGACGCATCTTTTGATGCAAGGGGCCGATCATTCTGACATGCTGTGCGATTCCAAGTTCCTCTACTCGAGCTTGCAAATGTTCTTCTTCCCGACCTTCACCAGCTATGACATACAAGAGGTTTTTAAACTGATCAGCCATAGCGGCAACTACGTTTATAACTGCCATATGATTCTTGCGCAGATCAAGCCGGCCCACGGTTAATAAGATCAGCTTGTCATCAAAACCCTGTTCACGCCGCCAACGGGAACCTGCCTCGGTTGCGGCGTCAAACTCGGCCAGGTCAACCCCTGGATTGATTACATGGATTTTGGATGGCTCGATATGTTCACGTGCCATGTCTGCCGTGTTCTGGCTGTTGGCAATCAGCAGATCGACTTGACGGTATCCAGCCCGAAGCATAAAACGCAGTTGTTTACTCGAACAACACGCACTGATCTCCTCTCCGTGTGCATAACATATTATTGTCAGGCGCCGGCCGAATTGCCACTTCAGCGGTATTAGGCTGAATACTTCCGGCACCACATGCGTGCAATGGACACGTAATCGTCCATGATCACTTAAGCGCTCGCGAACAGCGCATGTCATCCGCCAGTATCGTTTTATATTGCCCCAACTTTGAAGGCCCCAGTCATGCAAAAAGATATCACGTCGATCAACCTGCAGATTAATGTCGGCCACATCATCCCCACTAGCTGGACGCGGGGGGCGATCAGGGAATTCCGGTGTTCGTGGAGGATTGTCATAGTAATTATGAGTAATCACATCGACCGGTCCGGGCCAGCGACGATAGCTCTCATACATCCAGCGTATTGACCCACCGTACTCCGGCAGAAACCGCTGAGTGAGAAGAACATCATGGATGCTGTTATCACCTGTCACAGCCAACCCTCTGGATCTGGCATTGTTTATATATTGCCATCAAGCGGTCTTGGTAAATTGATGGCGAGAAAAAATTACTTGTCCACTCGCCGGCAGAACGCCCGAACCGATCAACCTGTTTTTGGTTGTGAATCTCTTCCAAAGCTTGAGCCCAAGCATCTGCAGTCGGTTCAATCAACCAACCGGTTTCATTGTCTCGAATTGTTTCAGCTAATCCACCAATACGATTGGCCAAGGTTGGAATGGAAAATCCTGCAGCCTCCAATGGCACCAAGCCAAGCGGTTCAATCCGTGAGGGACAAACCATTGCAGTAACCTGCCCATACAACTGCGCCATGTCGTCGAGGAACCCAAGCCATCGAATTCGATCGCTTAACCCATAACGTTCGGCCATCTGTATTAATTTTTCCCTGTACTTGCCATCATTCTGTGTGTCTTGACCAGCAATTAATAGTTTCGGCCGCATAGACGGTGACATCCTAGCCATGGCCTCGATGACAAGGTCAAGCCCTTTGTCCGGAATGATCTGGCCGGCGAATCCGATTGTTGGCTCAGCAGGTGGCACAGAAGACCGTTGGGGGGTGCCTTGCAAAGGCCAGTCGACCGCATCAGCCAATACTTCTATCTGCGTGTCAGTAAGTGGCGTGTGGCCCGGATTGCCAAGCCTGTCACGAATCCACCGACTGATGCAAATTAAATATTCTGATCCTCTCCGCACAAACCAACCCGCTTCAACTGCGGTCATGCCCCAACGTACGTGGACCACACGTCCGATGCCATACTTAGCCCCGACAACACTTACAGTTGCAGCACTGGGGACATCATTTGCATGGATCACATCGGGATCAAACGCCATGACACGCTGATGCATCTGACGAAGCGATCGCCGCCACCTGAAGACGGAAGTTGCCGTCCTATTAACAAGCTTGATGAGATGAACCGGGATATCTAGCTTCTGCACCCTGTCAACCAGATCAGTCTCATGACCAACCACCAGTTCGGGCGTCACTTGGTCGCGGTCTAAATGGCGTAACATTGAAAGCATTGCTTGTTCGGCACCGCTAAAAAATGGCGCACGTGCGACATAAAGAACTCGTCCTTGAAATCTCCTACTACCCATTCCCGATGATATACCTGAGGGATTTTCGGAGGTGGTCATTGATAGGTACCCCGACCAAGGATTCGGTCGACATAATCCTTGGTCTTGTAAATCCATACCGGCCGCGATGCTTTGTCACGAACATCTTGAAATGCCTTGTTGCCTATTTTGATTTCATCTGCAAGATCACAGATTTCAAGAGCCGTAGTGAACTGCCGCCGCCAAAAACATGAATTTGCCCGCTGTAGCAAGAATGTTGCCGCGCGCCGCTTCACCTCTTTTTCGTCAATGCCAAACTCGCGCCCATAGCGGCGTACAAAGTCAATTTGAACCCTGCAGTGATAATCGTAGGCGGTTTTGATGTTATCTTTGGACATCGCGATATTGCTGTCATGTAGGCGGTAGCGAATCTGGGGGGTGTCGATATACGCGAACTTACTGATCCGAGCCATACGCAGTGCCATATCGTAATCCTGGGATCGAACCCACTTCGGATCATAAGGAAGGCCGTGCGGTTCAAGAGCTGCTGCCTGCATTAACGTTTGACGACGTACCATCACGGTAGATGAAATAACCAACAACTCATTTAGCAATACATCCACGCACGATCCAACACAGGGATTGTCTACACGTTGCGCCTGTGATCGATCGCCCAGATTAAGATGGCCCTGCTGGTCCACATATCGGAAGGATGCATGCACCAAGCCAACCTGGGGATCGTGATGAAACGCATCAACCTGAGCCTGCGTTTTTGTCGGCTCGACCAAATCATCGTCATCAATGAAGGCAATCAAAGGCGCAGTGGTTTTAAACACACCCGTGTTACGTGCCGCAGCCAAACCCTGGTTATCCTGAAAGATATATCTAATCGACAGGTTCCCAAAAGGGTCTGAAAAGCGGCTGCAATAGATGCCCACAACGTCGGCGGTATTGCCCGTTGACCCATCATCCACAATCACCAATTCGGTTCGGCCATCAAATTTCTGATTAATCACCGACTCAATGGTTTCAGAAAGAAACTGTGGACGATTGTAAGTTGTAACCACAACCGCAACATCAGGTGTTGTCGACAGACTGGTGGTCTGGCTCATCTCTTGGTTGCCATTGGACACACACAGTGCCAGCATTTGGATAGATTGAATATTGTCATCACCTGCCCAGAAAAGGCTGCAGACTGGTTCAGGCGAACCGCCCCCAGAAACCAGGTGCCGATAGACGTCAACGTTTGTACCAGTGATAGACGGTAGAGCCAAAGCGGAATACGGCCAGCGCCGCGTCGTGCCATCAGCACACTTACGCATCCCTGTCGCCAAGCAAATTGTCTTGCATAACAACGTGATGTTCGATGAGGTGGAACAGGGTGATGGACAACAGCATTAGCTGCATACCATCCTTTCCCTCCAGCATCCGAAATCGACTTGACCATGAGACTATCTTCACCGCCGAATGGTACTCGACCATGGTACCCAAGTATTGGATCAAAATAACCCGCCATGGCGACTGCCTCCACACGAAGCGCTAGGTTGGCCGTATAAAAGGGGGGATCATCTGCTGCATCCCAATCACGGGACTCTTGACCACGGTCGTACCGGACAACGGCGTCACCCAACATAGGGCAACGCTGTGGGTCATACCAAGACGGCGTGGGAATCGGCCAATCAGCAACCACACGCCCACCCCAAAATGCGTACTGCGGATGATCTGTAATTGCCGCCCACATCCAACTGAGCCACGTGGGCTCAAATATCACATCATCATCGGTGAATAAAACAATAGGAGCCGCCGCTTGGCGTACTGCACAGTTGCGTGCATGACTAATGCCCAACTGAAGTTCTTGTACGTAACGAATGGGAAGCCGGCTTTCAAAGACGCGGCTGATCTTATTAATCTCATCGCTGCACCCGTTATCAACCAGTAAAAGATCCCAACTGGCTTTAATTAGTTCACAACTGGCCAAAGACATGAGCGTGGTGTGCAACAAATCTGGTCGCTGGTATGTACAGATGGCCACGGTTAGATCTGTCACAGACAGTGGTTCCTATTGCATAAAAAGTCTTTGATATAAACTGACCAGTTCGGCCATCGTCCGCGCTTACGCCAAACATCAATCTGCGGATTGTCTAATCCGTGCTGATTGGCGTACGCCAGCAGTTTCCGAAAATCAGTTAAGCACCGTCGCCAGTAATAACTTTCCAGTTTAACAACCGTCAAATCAGCCATCGCATCATGAAACTGGCGAATTCCGATTTTATTGACCTGTTGCGGATGGTGTTTTATGAATTTCTTAATCGCTCGAAAGTGATTCTGGATTTGATCAAACCTGTCTTCGCTCATTTGCGCTGCGTGGTAACGGTAATGAACCATGGGTTCTTCAACGAACGCAAATATTCCCATTACGCTAAGGCGGAAGTACAGATCAATATCGCACGCTTGCTTGAACGTTTCGTCGTAGCCTTTGATCTGGCGCAAGATATTGCGACGGACCATAATTGAAGGATGGCTAATATGAGCTGGTTCCAGAAGCGCCTCAGTACACCAGCCGACGCGGCGGGATGGACCCGATAAATTCGCCACTTCGCATCGACCGTCGGAGAAATGGCGGATGATGCCCGTGTGGACGAGGACACAGCTGGCTCCCGAGCGATCCGCAACTGCCAGTTGCTTCTCTAGCTTTTCAGGTTCCCACCAATCATCCGTGTCAAGACTGGCAACCCAATGACCCGTGGACACTGCAATTCCCGCATTACGTGCAGCTGGCTCACCTTGGTTTTCCTGCTGGATCAACTTTATTCCTGCATCAGGATGAGCCTGTGCATATTCCTGAACACACAGATCACTACGATCCGTTGATCCGTCATCCACCACAATGATTTCAATGGCCCGATGGGTCTGGTGCACCGCAGTCTCTAGTGCCTTAGCCAAGTATGGCATGCCGTTATGACACGGTATCACAATGGAGACAGTCTTCGGCGGTGGGGACGTTAAAGGTTTCATCACATACCCGAACCGGGCTTCGCATTGGTTGCCCCTCGCAATATTTTCCAACGACTCACGATAGACCTACGTATCAGTTCCGGAAGCATACGGGCGACGTCGGCCAATGTTAGTTTCCGAGCTTGAATTATCTCTCGTTGGTGGTCGCTCTGTTTCCAACTGAAAATCTGGGGATGAACCAGATCCAACTGCTCAGGCCAAGTCTGTTTATAAGCATCCTGTAACGCAGAATGGCCTTCCAAAATATCAGAACGTGCAAATATAAAAATATTCTGGCGGTACCAACCCTTGATCAAATCATCACGCCAGATCTGGCGACGGAGCGTGTCGATTGCCACGTAATTGTGACCTGCAAAAATCTCTGCCCAATACCGTGGCCATTGCTCATTGACATGGTTAATGCCGCCTTGGTTTGGAATTGCTGCGGAAAACAAAACAACCGGCGCCAAATCAACCAGTGTTTTCACAAAACCGCCCGCCGATCCTGGCGGAAGATGTTCAGCAACTTCCAAGCTAATTGCTAGATCATAGTAACGACCAACTGCCACCTTCTGGCTCAGATCATGCTCTTCGAAATCCTTCGGGCTAATCTGCAACAGTGACGTATCTACCTCCCAGCCATCGATACCATGGACCTCGCGAATACCATGATCTTGAAACACTGAGAGCCAAGTTCCAACACCACATCCCAGATCGATCACACTCTTGGGCGAATACAGATCCAGAAGTAGCGGGACGATTCTTTCTGCGGCAGCTCGGGTGAAATCATCACGCTGCTGAAAGAAACGTGCGTCTTGCTTAAGGTAGCTGCGTGGTTGGTCAGCGGTTGTGTCCATCACCATGAGGCTCTACTACAGCCAAAATATTGCGTGCTGTTCGTGCGTTCCGCTGCGTACTGCGGTGTGATAAGGATTATCGGCTAATTGTGCAGCCCGATTGTCTTGCCCAAGAAATCTGGCCGATAAACATCCAATCTAATATGTGTGCCATATTGGGCTTGGCCTAAGAACCCAAGAGGACATTGAAAACCCCGTATTTGTTGGCTCCATCGCCGCGTATCCACGATATGCAGCAAATTCAACCACTTCGCATCCTTACCACTGAAAACCTCACCCGATCTTAGGGCAGCAATTGTCCACCGGAAGACCCTTAAATACAGGAAGCAGCATTTGGAATTAATCGCCGTTAGTCCTCATCCTCGGCATCCAACCCCACCCCCCAATAAATTCGTTGGTGAACAGGTCGATGCATATGACGGTACGCTGGAAAGCCAAAGACATGAATATGCCCATGCCACTGGCCGCATTTTTGGTATTCTTCTGAATTGGTCCTCTTCAAAGCTTGGCCGACCATCTTGGTATCAAGATGCTGGCCGAACACTGGTCAAATCCGGTATGCCTTGCCATATGAACCCGCTGACAGATCTAGTGATATGTACGCCATCGACACATTGAAAGACACCCTGGTTGATGTCAATCCCTGAAACGCCAATCAACGTTGTAATCTGCACACACGATCGGTTGCAGCTACTGCAACGAACGCTTGAAAGCCTACAACATGTCGAACAGCCACCCACGTTTGAACGTTTCTGGATAATCGAAAATGGATCCGATTCTGGTGCACAACAAATGTGTGCCGAATTCGGCAGTGCATTACCACTGGAATATCGAAATCTGAAACCTCATGGGAAAAGCCGGGCGTTACAGTACTCACTTGATGAAATTTGTCGGGGTTTGGTTATCTTCACAGATGACGATGTACGTGTCGCGCCAGGGTGGCTTAAAGCCTACGCCAAACAATCCGCACAATCAGGACCAAATTTTTTCTATGGCGGACCGCTGTGTATCGACTATGAAGTGGCTCCAGCCGATTGGATACTTTCTCATATGCCCCCATCCGTCAGGGGTTGGCAGCTTAACGATCCTACTGCACCGATAACCAGGTCTTGCTTCCTGGGTGCCAACTACGCTGCATACGTGGAACACCTGCAAGCCGTGGGGGGATTCGAGACGTCATTAGGCATGGGAGCAACCGGAAACCCCATAGGCGAAGAGTTTGAAATTCAGGATCGATTGCTGGCCAATGGCTATAAGGCAATGTACGTTGGCGATGCACCGGTATGGCATTATGTACCCCGAAACCGATCATCAATCCGCTGGGCACTAAACAGGTATGAACGGATTTGGTTCACCAACGGTATGACTGACAACAAACACCATCCCGGCCGCCGGATCTTCGGCGTACCGGGGTGGATGTGGCGTTCTCTTGTGTTCTATGCCACTGCAGCAGTCCGAGCAAACTTAATCGCAGATGCCGAACATCGCTTCGAAATAAAGAAATCTTATTACCAATGGAAGGGTTATGTGAGAGGCGTGAGAATGAGGCAACTGCACAGTGAGTGAATCACTTGTCGCAACCAGACCTTAAATTTCAACTTTGAGATCCTATTCCTCTATGGCAGATGTCACCGCAATCATCCCTTGTTACAACGCCGAATCGTTCATTGCTGCTACGATACGGTCGGTACTGAATCAAACCGATGCGCCACGGGAGATCCTGGTTATTGATGATGGTTCGACAGATGCCACCGCTACCGTGGTTCAGAATCTGATGGATCAATTCCCAGATAAGATCCATCTGATTCGACAGAGCAATTGCGGTGAATCTCAGGCAAGAAATACTGCAATTGATCTATCGAGTTGCCGTTTTATTGCTTTTCTCGATTCCGATGACTTGTGGGAACCCGCTAAAACACAAAAACAGATCCAGACAATGGATCGTCACCCTGATGTAGTCGCGGTATACAGTCGCGTGTTTAATTTTGAAACTGAATTGGGTGACCGAAACCACGAAGAAACCGAGCATACCAGAGATAATCCCACCGTTGAGGCGCTTATCGGTTATCACTATGTGACACCTTCATCGTTAATGGTCCGGCGCGCTGTCCTGGATCAGGAGCAGATCTGCTTCAACCCAGCCGTTCGCCACGGCGAAGATATGCTATTTGCAGCCGATCTTCGACTTGCAGGACCTATCCGGTTAGTCGACCAGCCCTTGGTCGCCAAGCGGATTCATCCAACCCAGCAGTCACGTTCCTCGTGGCACCCACTATGGTCACTGAAGAGCCGCGTTGAATGGTGCCAGTGTCATCACCAAAAACTGGGCCCCAATCGCCTTGATTCGTTGATGGAAACGCTGGGCCAACTTATGGTCGATCTACTCGAAGATCAATATTGGCGCCGGCAGTTGACAGGGTTTACCCAAGCTCGCCGTCTTGTTCGCCAGCTCTTCCCGGATCTACTTAAAAAAAGCGTAGTCGCCAACCGGTTCATTTACCCAAAGTGGGTGTACCGTGCTCGTGATCTAATTTGATCACACGCAAATCAGTGTAATTTAAATACTTATCACACAATAAGGATGGTATTATATTCTTTTTCCACAAACAGAAACGGCGTTCATCTTTGCGGTAGATATAAATCCCAGTGAATTGTATATTATTTGACATTAGTTTTTCTAATGTTATAATCACAGCTTATGCAGTTGCTCAAGCTTTTTCGATCAGTCGCCTTGCACCAGAGCATCAGTAAAGCCGCGGCGCGATATGGCGTAACACAATCGGCTGTGTCACAGCGTATCCGCCAGCTGGAGCAGAAATTGGGGGTTCAACTATTGGATCGTTCGGTGCGGCCATTAAAACTCACTGCTGCGGGACAGGTCTTTCTAGAAGGCTGCAACCAATTGCTTGAAGACTACGAAAGACTTGAACAAAGAGTCAGTGGTTGCCACCAGCTAGAGGGTACTTTATGCGTCGAGGCGATCTACTCAGCCGGCATCGATCTGCTGAGCCAAGCCAAATCGGACTTCGAACTACTTCACCCAAACGCTGAAATCATCATTGAATACAAGCATCCACAGCACGTGGCCAATGCGGTCAGAGAAGGCCGTTGCCATCTGGGAATTGTTTCCTATCCAGATCGATGGGCACATGTCAGTTTCATTCCTCTCCGGGAAGAACGGATGGGGGTGGTGTGTCGACCTGGTCACCCACTCACAGAAAAAACACACGTTGCCCCCTCACAGTTGAATGACCATGACATGGTGGCATTTGAATCAAGTCTGCCAGTCGCCCAGCACATCCGTAAGTATTTCCGCAAGCATGATGTAAACCCATCCATCGACAATGTGTTTGATAACATTGATACCATCAAAAACGCAGTTGCCGTCACCGATCACATCTCGATTCTGCCCATCCGCATGGCCAGGCGTGAAGTGACAACCGGCCAGCTATCTGTGATCCCACTGGAGCCTGCACTACTTCGGCCAATCGGTATCATCCATCGTCGCCACCATCATGGGCACGGGTTCACTCCACTGACCCAAGCTTTTATCGACTTTCTGATAAAACATTCTGGGCCGGAGGTGGATATTGCCAATCAGGTTGAGGTGGGAAAACGCAGTGATCTTGAGGGAGTCAAGGCATGAAAACTCCCCATCACCCAGAAACCACCGCCTTGGGCCACCAACCATTAGCACTGACAAAAGCCAAAGGGAGACCGGCAAAGGTTGGGCTTTATGACCCCGCTTACGAAAAGGACGCTTGTGGTGTTGGCTTTGTTGCTGACATCAAGGGGCGTCGCAGCCATCAAATGGTTGCAGATGCAATCGAGGTCCTCCATCACCTGAGCCATCGGGGCGCTTGTGGCTGCGAAGCCAACACCGGGGATGGAGCTGGCATCCTCACCGCCCTGCCACATGAATTTTTAGTCAGGGTGGTCAAAGAGAATCTGAATATCACCCTGCCGGATCCTGGCCAATATGGGGTGGGGATGGTGTTCCTTCCACCCGATATCGCACAGCGCGAACACTGCCGACAGGTCGTCGAACGAATCATAGCGGCGCAGGGCCAAAAACTTCTGGGATGGCGCCAAGTTCCCGCCGATGCGGACGCCGCTGACATCGGCCCATCTGCCAGAGCGACCGAACCCGCCATCGAACAGGTCTTTATTGGCGGAGCCGAGGGCATTGCGGGTGAAACACTAGAACGCCAGTTATACCTGATTAATAAACTAACTAGCCACGAATTACGCAGCAGTAACCTGGAACAAGCCAAGCGCTTTTATATCTGCAGCATCTCAACCAAGGTGTTGGTCTACAAGGGTCAACTCACCAGCGAGCAATTGACGCCTTACTTCCCTGATCTGACGGACCGTGAATATCAGACACACCTAGCAATGGTCCACTCACGATTTAGCACAAACACCTTCCCATCCTGGGACCGCGCACAGCCTAATCGCTTCATGTCCCACAATGGAGAAATCAATACCCTTCGGGGCAACATGAACTGGATGCATGCGCGAGAAGGCGTGGTGGCCAGTAAACTGTTTGGTGAAGATTTAGACAAACTGTTTCCTGTCGTCGAAGAAGACTGTTCGGACTCGGGAACTTTCGATAATGTCCTGGAGTTTCTTCTGATGACCGGCCGCACTCTTCAGGAAGCTGTCATGATGATGATTCCTGAGGCATGGCAGAACCATGAGTCAATGCTAGACGTGAAGCGTGCATTCTATGAGTATCACTCATGCCTGATGGAACCGTGGGACGGGCCAGCATCAATCGCGTTCACCGACGGGCACTACATCGGCGCAGTGCTTGACCGCAATGGCCTTCGGCCGAGTCGATATTACGTCACCCATGACGACCTTGTCATCATGGCCAGCGAAGTGGGGGTGCTCGCAGTACCGCCAGAAAAAGTCAAGATCAAGGGCCGACTACAACCTGGGAAGATCTTCCTGGTCGACTTTGAACAAGGGCGCATCATCGATGACGCCGAGTTGAAGCACAAAATTGCAACACGCCGACCCTATGCGCAGTGGCTGGGCAACCAGCGGATCGTACTGGATGATCTTGTCTCCAACCAGGCCCTGCAGAGTTTTCGCCCTGACACGCTACTATCACGTCTCCAGGCATTTGGCTATACGACCGAAACACTCCAATTCATGATCAAACCGATCGTGACCGAGGCACGTGATCCAGTGGGGTCTATGGGGAATGATGCGGCCCTGGCCTGTCTTTCTGATGAGCCGCGACTTCTCTACGACTACTTCAAACAATTGTTCGCGCAGGTAACAAATCCGGCTATCGATTCGATTCGCGAAGAAGTCATCATGTCGCTCGAGTGCTACATCGGGCCCGAGGGAAACCTTCTCGACACCACCGAGCGTCAGTGCCATCGCCTGTTGGTACCGCATCCGATTCTTTCAAATGAACAATTGGCTGCGCTTAAGAATATTAAACATCAGGGCTGGCGCGCAAAAACAATTGACATTACTTGGCCGAAGGTCGAAGGCAGTAACGGGCTCGTCAAAGCCCTGGAACGCATCTGTAACGAGGCTGAACAAGCCATCGCTGATGGCTACAGCCTGGTCGTGCTTTCCGATCAAAACATTGGTGCCGATGATGTTCCAATTCCAACACTCATCGCATGTGGTGCAATTCACCATCACCTGGTGCGGCTCGAGAAACGCACTCGCATTGGCATTATTCTTGAAACCGGCGAAGCTCGCGAAGTACATCACCATTGCCTGCTCATTGGCTATGGAGCTGACGCGATCAATCCCTATGCCGCCTTTGAAGCCCTCTGGCAGTGTCAGCGCGACAACCAACTTGCCACATCATGGACTGATGAAAAGATTGTTGCGGGCTATCGCAAGGGTGTCGCCAAAGGCATGCTTAAGGTGATGGCCAAAATGGGGATCTCGACCCTGCAGAGTTACAAAGGCGCCCAGATCTTTGAAGCGGTGGGGCTGTCAGAAGAAGTCGTTGACCGCTGCTTCTCGGGAACACCGAGCCGCATTAAGGGCGTTGGCTTCGAGGTACTTGCCCAAGAGGCGATCCGCCGCCACAACATCGGCTATCCAACTCGAAAAGAAAACAAACATTTGCCGGTATTGCCCAATGACGGCCAGTTTCATTACCGCCGCACCGGTGAAAAGCATGCATGGAACCCCGAGGCAATTGCTGCCCTGCAACAGGCTGCCAGGACTGGCGATCAACGTGCCTACATTGAATTTGCCGAAATGGTTAATGAGCAGAACACACGCGAATGCTATTTGCGAGGACTGCTTAAGTTCAAGAAATTGGGCACGTCTATTCCGCCCAAAGAGGTGGAACCAGCGTCTGAAATAGTCAAGCGGTTTTGTACCGGTGCGATGAGCTATGGCTCGATCTCAAAGGAAACCCACGAGACATTGGCTGTTGCCATGAACCGTATTGGCGGCAAATCCAATACCGGCGAAGGCGGCGAAGACTATGAAAGGTTTAAACCACTACCCAATGGCGACTCAAAGCGATCTGCCATCAAACAGGTTGCCTCCGGGCGTTTTGGTGTCACGAGCTGGTACCTAACTAACGCCGATGAACTGCAGATTAAAATCTCCCAGGGCGCCAAACCCGGCGAAGGCGGTGAGCTTCCCGGCCATAAGGTGGACAAGATTATTGCCAGGACGCGTCACTCGACGCCAGGTGTCGGCCTGATCAGCCCGCCGCCGCACCATGATATTTATTCTATTGAGGATCTAGCGCAATTGATCTTTGATTTGAAGAACTCAAATCCCTCAGCTCGCATAAGCGTCAAGTTGGTGTCTGAAGTCGGCGTCGGCACAATTGCAGCCGGAGTCGCCAAGGGACACGCTGACCACATTCTGATTTCCGGGGATACCGGTGGTACGGGTGCTTCGCCAATCACCAGCATCAAGCATGCTGGCTTGCCATGGGAACTGGGTATCGCCGAGACACACCAGACCCTCGTACTAAATGACTTGCGATCACGCGTCGTACTGCAAACCGATGGCCAGCTTAAAACGGGGCGTGATGTCGTAATGGCTGCGATGCTGGGTGCTGAAGAGATGGGTTTTTCCACCGCGCCGCTTATTACCCTTGGCTGTATCATGATGCGCAAATGCCACCTCAACACCTGCCCAGTTGGTATCGCAACTCAAGATGTCGCACTTCGCAAAAAGTTCGCCGGCCAGCCAGAACATGTCGTCAACTACTTGTTTATGGTCGCCGAAGAAGCTCGCCAGATCATGGCGGATCTTGGATTTTCCAAAATGGACGACATGATTGGGCGAGCTGATTACCTTGAAACCGATGACGCCATCGACCATTACAAGGCCAAGGGACTAGACCTAACACCGATCCTGACTCCTGCAGAAAAGCCGCATCCCGCAGTCGAAGTGCGTTGCACCATCAGCCAGGATCACGGCATTGACAAGGTCATAGACAACAAGCTTATCGACATGGCTGCTAATGCATTAAAGCATGCCCAGCCCGTACGGATCGACCTGCCGATTGAGAATACTGATCGCACCACGGGCACGATGCTCAGCCACAAGGTGTCGAAGCGTTACGGCCCGGATGGACTTGCAGATGACACTATTCACATCAAGTTCAATGGATCAGCTGGCCAAAGCTTTGGTGCATGGCTCGCACCGGGTGTCACACTAGAGGTTGAAGGTGACGCAAACGACTACATCGGAAAAGGCTTATCGGGCGGCAAGATTATTATTTACCCACCAGTTGCATCAACGTTTGTCGCCTCAGAAATGGTCATTATTGGCAATGTCGCGCTCTATGGGGCAATCCATGGCCAAGCTTTTTTCCGTGGCCTTGCCGCCGAACGATTTGCCGTCCGCAATTCCGGTGCACAGGCCGTCATTGAAGGTGTCGGCGACCATGGATGTGAGTACATGACCGGAGGGGTTGTGGTCGTACTTGGCCCAACCGGACGAAACTTCGCGGCCGGCATGTCCGGAGGGGTTGCTTATGTCTGGGATGAACGCGAAGAGTTCCTCGCCAACTGCAATCTGGATACTGTCGAACTTGAACGCATCGAAAATGAGCAGGATGCGCAACAATTAAACAAGCTCATTGAACTTCATTACAAACATACAGGATCGGCCGTAGCTGAACGGGCTCTTTCTACATGGCCAAAATGCCTAGAACGGTTTGTAAAGGTAATGCCGGTTGACTACAAGCGAGCACTGAATCAAATGAAAGAAGAAAAACAGATCGAATCATCCGCCGTCAAGGCCACGTTGTAGGTTCATCAACCATGGGCAAACCCACCGGATTTATGGAATTCGTGCGACAGTTACCCACTGATCGCGACCCTACCCAGCGCATCAAGGACTGGAACGAGTTCCATGATCACATGCTAGAGAAGGATCTTGCGGACCAGGGAGCACGTTGCATGGATTGTGGTGTGCCATTCTGTCATACCGGCACGCTCATCAACGGGATGGCCTCCGGCTGTCCGATCAACAATCTTATCCCCGAATGGAATGAGCTGGTCTACCGTGGCCATTGGCGCGAAGCACTCGACCGGTTGCATAAGACCAACAACTTCCCCGAGTTCACTGGCCGCGTGTGCCCGGCGCCATGCGAAGGTTCGTGTGTACTGGGTATCAATGACCCACCGGTCACCATT
>Ga0310125_10000681_pt1 | contig 16498 bp, 15 predicted proteins | sample CB11b_Tmax_Bot8__FD_203508 | JGI IMG/M metagenome (GOLD analysis project Ga0310125, IMG submission 203508) | Marine microbial communities from Western Arctic Ocean, Canada - CB11b_Tmax_Bot8 | ecosystem: Environmental > Aquatic > Marine > Oceanic | place: Canada: Western Arctic Ocean | collected... | reverse complement strand
TCACCCGGGCAGCCGCTCTCACTCGATTGGTCCATCAGTCAACTCTGGCCCTTACACGGTCCCTGGCAGTTTCACGAGTCGCCCAGTTCCTCATCGAATTCTCGACACAGTACTCTCAGACGATCCAGCACACGCGACGAGTTGACGTAAACCGCGTTGGCCGACAGACCCAGCCCATCGGCCACCTCAGCCGCCGGTCGGCTGCCGAGCAGGTGCTGGGCAAAACATTGCCAGGTCCTGGGTTCGACGGCTCCCTGCGCCTTCAACATGCCGAACTCCAGTATGCGACGTCGGTGCTCCAGCAGCCATTCTTCGTCGGGTTCCTCACCCAACTCCTCGGACAACGCCACCTCGCTGGCCCATTCGTCCTCAAATCGAGCCCTCCGCTGGCGGCGACGAACCAGGTCGGTCACCGCGTTGCGCGTGATCTTCCAGAGCCAGGTACGGAATCTCGCCCTGAGACGGTCAATCTTGAAGGTCGGCAGAGACCGCAACAACCGGATGAAGACCTCCTGCACGACGTCCGACACATCCGAATCGGGCATGCCCAGGCCCCGGATGTACCGCTCGAGCAGCGGTTCGTACAGCTCGACAAACTCCTTCCAGCTCTCCGTGTCATCACCCAGGCGGACCCGATCGATCAGGCTCGACCGTGTTTCGTCATCCCCGCTCATGCCTGGTCATCCCTCACGCCGGCAACTCCATTGGGCAGTCCAACCGGTGGTCCCGACCCTCACTCCTGCTGATCTTCGGCGTGCGACCCAACTCGCCGATCGCCTCAGCCCGGGGTCATTCGTCCTGGTCCACCGCATCACGATCGGCACCCGGTTCATCCACCGACTGGACCTCGGACTGCTAGTTGCGGCGGTGCATCACGCACGAAAACGATGATCACGGTGATCACCGGGACCCCGATCAACACGAATGGGATGGCAAGGACGATCAGGATTACACCATTGACCTCGAACATCGCCGTCCGCAACGCCACCACGTCCTGCTCGACAATGCCCCCATCCGGATCAAACAGCACCAGGTTCAGGCTCGGCGTGATCTCCTTGCGACTGGGCGTGACCGCCTTCGAGACCTTCGCCGCGATGGCTCCGACATCGGTCGTGTTGATGTCGGCGATCGCGATCACAAACGGAGGCGAGAAGTAGTGTCGAAAACGTCCCTTCTTGCCAGCCTTGATCGACGCCGCCTTCCCCGTGATCCCCGTGATCCCCGCCAGAGTCTTTCACAGAACCACCGCATCCGACTCGGACACCGCACCACGAATCGTCACCGTGATCTTGACTCCCTTCTCGGCGGCTGCAGCCGGCCCGGAAATCGCCAGGCCCAGCACGAGACCTGCCGCCACGAGGTTTGGGGTCTTCATCGCCAGGCTCCTGGTGAGATTCGAGTTTACGGCCGGTGACGCTAAACCTAGCCGTGGCGACGCCGCCAATCAACTCCAAAAATCCCACCCACTCTAGGCCTGGGCCAGGCCAGCCGAGAGCCTCGTACTGTGTTCTCGCGTTCGAGAGCACCGGCGATTTGCTGCCGAGGGGGCCTTGATCATCAACCAGACACTCACCCCGAAACACACCACGCTCAGCCCGATCAGCGTGATCGCGATGACACTGCTGGTCGACCCCGACCAGGCACCAAACATCTCGCCCAGCCGCAGCACATTCACGCTGCCGTTGATGAAGGCGTGACAGAGGACACCCGGCCAGATCGATCCGGTTCGCCAGGCCAGCACACCCAGGTACAGCCCGGCGATGAAAGCCAGGGCCATGCTGTGAGGCGTGATATGGAACAGGGCGAACAGAGACGATGAGACCACGATCGCGAAACCGGGTTTCCACCGCTGCAGCAACCGAGTCTGCAGGTAGCCACGAAACAGCAATTCCTCCATCAGACCCGGGGCCAGGGAGATGAACAGCACAAACGGGATCGCCCAGCCGGGTGTCATGCCTTCGAAGAGTGTCGCGACCGAGTTGTCCGGAGGAATCACCTCGGCCAGCGAAGCGGCAGCCAGGAAACCCAGCGACGCCGGCAGCAGCGAGGCGATCATCACGACCGGGTAGCCCCAATTCGGCAACCGGGCAGCAACCAGACCCAATCGCTGCCGCATCGGAGTTCGCGACAACTTCGCCGGTAGTACAGCCGCCAGGCCGATCAGCAGCTGCGATACCAAGCCCAGGCCGATGAAGCCGGCCGGATGACTGACGATTTTCATCAGACGAGCCCCAAGTTCCTGCGAGGGAACACCCGCCGCCGTCATCCCGATCGCCAGCAGCATCACCAGGCCAATCTGGGCCACCACGATCGCGCCGATCGTAAGCAACAAGGTCAGGAACACCGTTCAGACGCGTGGCACCACGCGAGTGGGCTCGGCCGCCGACACCGCAGACTCTGAATCCTCAACGGCTTTCACCGGTTCGACTTTTGCCGGGTCGGCCGACCGCTCGAATTCGACAAGCTTGGCCAGCACCGCTTCAAACTTGTCGTCAAACCCATCGTCATATTCCTCGTCAGAGACGTAGATCTCCGAAACGGGATCCGACTCGGGTGTTGGCAACAGAAGACAGACGGTCGAGTCATTGGCGTTGGTGAACATGGTTCTGGACCTCCGAATCCGGTTTTTCTATCGAGACGCCAGGCGGCCAAACCTCTCGGCTGCCCTCGCGATTCAATCTGGGATTGCGAAACCGCCTGGAAAATCGGCAGGGAAAATCGAAAAAACGGACCGGGACCGAGAATTCACGTCCCGTCTGACCAAGCACCCCACCGCCGCCGCTGGGGTCCCGATGCGAACCCCTTCCAACTGATAGACTCCACGGCAACCCGAGTCTCCGACCCCCTGATCAGTGCGATGCCTGAGTTCTCCATCGAATCGATCGACTTCGACTCGACGTGGGTCCTGCTGGCGATCGTGATTGCCGCGATCGTGCAGGACGACCTGACCTGCCTGGTGGTCGGCTCGGCCGTCGCAGCCGGAGAAGCCCAGCCGTTGCCGGCGGCGATCGCCTGCCTGGCCGGAATCTGGTTCGGCGACATCGCCTGGTTTGGCCTGGCACGGCTGATCGGTCAGCGAGTGCTCACGATGTGGCCGTTCCGTGTCGTCGTGTCTCCCGACAAGCTCGAGGCGGTCCGCTTGAGATTCGAACGACTCGGTCCGCGGGCCCTGTTCGCCAGCCGGTTCCTCCCGATCGCCCGCACCCCGTTGCAGGTCGCGGCCGGACTGGTGGTCCGCTCGGCAGTCCCCGGCTGCATCCTCCTGCTCCTGGCCGGGCTGATCTATGTCACGCTGTTCATTGGCACCGCCGCCACGGTCGGACAGCTCGACGTCGTTCGCGACTTCTATCAACGCTACGGAATCGTCGCGTTACTGGTCGTGCCGGTACTGATCTGGTGCGCGGTGGCCACCGTGAGAAGCCTGATGCTGAAGACACCCCGCGACCCGGACTAAGGCTCGCGACGCAGCAGGACCGGGTGACACCAAAGTCGCAGCAGATCCCACCCGGCCCCGACCACGTTGGCCAGGCTCGCAGCTCGTGGCGGTACTTCTCGCGGCAACCGTGATCCGGCATCATCCTCAGGCTCTCGGCCAACGTGTCGTCATCGGACGTCACCGCACCGGCGTCGCCCATCGCGGCCAGGTTCTTGCTGGGGTCATGCAGGTTCAGGCTCGCCAACTCGTCCCGCGACTGGGTCGACGACTGTCACCTGGCGGCGGCCGGCTGCCGCCTACCTCGATCCGATCGTCCGCGAGTTGTCCGTCGGCGAGGTTGCAGACGACTGATCCCGCCCCGACTGCCAACGCTCGTACTCCGCCTCGCAGTCCTCGGCACTGCTGAACTTCTTCCAGATCATCCGGCCACGGAATCCGTAGCCGCGGTCCGCCTCGACCCGGTGGATCACGTACTGGAAGTCCCACGCCGGACGACGTGACTCGGCCTTGACCTGGAAGCGGTACATCGCAAACCGGATCTCGTCCCGTGTGGTCACCATCCGGTCGAACATCATGATCAGCACCATTCCGTGGTCAGCCCGAGCGAAATAAAACGGCCGGGTGAACCGGGGGTACTCGTAACTCGTCACGCTCCACGGCGACTTGAGATCGTCATCTACGGGCAACCGGGCCGAATCACGACTGCGGTAGACGCCTCCGTGACGGTGCAGAAAATCCGTCTGGGGCGCCTGCACCGAGACCCACTCCTCCTCAGAGTTCGGGCCGGTGACACCCCGGAAGTGCATGTCGATGTCGGTCAACGGGTTCATATAGTTGGCCCAGAACAACACCGCGTACCCATGCCTGCCGAACAGCCCGGCATCGCCGGGCGTGCACGAGAAGCGAAAATCGATCGCGTTGGGCGGGGCCAGGCTCAACGTCATCGTACTCGCAAGTTTCCACGGACTGTCGGCCGCGCGACGAGTCCACTCGACGCTCGTCTCGTCGATCTGCCTCAGACGGTAAGGCCCATGCCGCGGGCTGAATTCATTCATCGGCCGGCGATGGCCGCTGGTGACATGCTCGAAGTTCAACGCCACGCGGAATGCCTCGTAATCCGGAGCGTCGCGGAGATTCAACAGCGAACGCACGCCGCTGAGCCGATTGGGAGAATACGAATTGTCCCAGGCGGCGACCCGCAAGTCGCCAGCCGTCATCTCCAGCACCTCGAAATCACCGCTGCCGTCGTCCTTGGGCACCTTCAACAGCGGCCGCGGACGCGGCGATGTCCGCTGGGCTCCAACACCGACCGATGAACCGGCTGTCGTGGCAGGTGGCCCGACAGTCCCATCATCCCGGCAACCACAGCCGCTTGAGCTGGCCGTCAGCCCCACCACAAGGAACGCCAGCACCCGCCCCAGAACCTGCGAGAACGACCTGATCATGGCGGCCCGCTCCGAGCCCCTGACAGGCGACGCCGCAGCGGCCCTCCCACGATCAAGACCAGGCACAGCGCCAGGGAAACCAGCGAGACGATCGACCCGCGCGAGAAACTCTCCGAGTCGTAGTACACGCTGATCGTGTGCTCACCCTTGGGACAGGGCACCGCCCGCATGAACAGGTTGGCCGGGACGACCGCCTCGGGACGTCCGTCGACAGTCGACTTCCAGTCCGGTGTCCACGTGTCACTGAAAACGACCAGTCCGGCTCGATCCAGCTTGACGCGGACGGTGACCCGATGAGCAGTCCGCTCGACAAGAGTCACACTCTCGGTGGCGTGGCTCTGGGCCACTTCGGGAACAGCACTGTCCGGACCGGGCAGGTCGACCTCGACAAACGTACCGCCCTCAAAGCCCTGTTCGATCAACGGCCGCAGCAACTCCTCCAGCGCCACCAGCAACTCCCGCTCGGAGACCGCGCCCGCCTCGAGACTCTCAAGCGATTCCACCTTCCGCCAACGATGCACGATCACCACCCGCGGCTGGGCCGATGCGTTTTCGAACAGGTCGTAGTCCACGCCCCGGTAGCTGAACACATCCTTCTTCAACGCCGGGTCACCGGCCAGATCGGCTGCGTAGCCCTGGTGAGCTCCCCGGGGACAGACATAGTACCGGACGCCCAGCAGATCGAGGAACTGCCGCTTGACCGGTCGGGGGGTGTCGGGTCCGAAGGCAAAGACGTGCTGCAGGAAGGGGGGTTGCCCGGAGATGGCAAACAGGAAGTTGCTGTACCGACGCGGGATCAGGTCCTCGGCCCCGCCGAGTGTCTCGAAGCGGTCAATCGCAAAGCGATTGAACAGCCTAGACGACTCGTCGCAGAGGCAGGCGATCCGAAAATCACCCGACCGATCGGCCAGAGTTTCGGCAACGCGGTGCGACGGCCCGGCCTTGTCCTTTACCGACGAAGACTCGAGCCACGGCGATCCCAACAGGAACAGCTCCAACGCCACCACCCCCAGCAATCCGGCCGCACCCACACCCGGCTGCTGCCTCCATCGACCCCACGCCAATGCCAATCCACCCACCAGGACCGCCCCGGCGACGACGACCACCTCATGAGACAACTCGGCGAATCGCTCGACCTGCAGATCCAACCGGGTCGCCAACTCGCCAGCTCCAACCGACTTCTGCACCAGCGTTTGCCACCAGGCAGGCGGCTCGATGAGCCCGGCCCAGCCGAGGATCCCGTAGACCAATCCCACCAGCCCCAGCCCGCTGGCGGCCGTCATCACCCAACGCCCTCCACGACGACTCGAGTCGCCCCGGACCGCGTCGCAGCCCAACGCCGCCAGCATCGCCACGGCAAATAGCAGAAACGGTCGCAGGGCCATCGGGCGCCGAAACAAGCTGAAGCCGGGCAGGTACAGGTAGCAGACCGAAAAGACCACGCCCCCCTGGCAATACGACACCAACCCCGCCGCAACCAGCGCCCACCACGCCGCCTCCAGCCGACGACGACTGAACAAGCCGCAGACCGCCAGCACCAGCCCGACCGCACCGGCGTGGAACAGGGCGTTCCAGTGCTGAGGGTCGCCCCAGTACGTTTCGCTTACCGGATCGCCAAACAGGCCCGGCACCAGGGCGCGAGGCCAGTGCGAGACCGGAACCGAGTACGACTCGGCCAGCGACAACGGCAACTCGCCTCGATGAGCCTGCTCCATGAAATCGACTACCGGCCACAGCACCGCCGCCACCAGCCCCAGTGCCAGCACCGCCGAGCCCGCCGCGACCGCGAGGCGGCTGAAATTGCTCCTGGACAACCGCTGGGACCAGTCGAGAGAAAACAGCAGCAGGTAGGCCGGGATCAACCACGCCATCACCAGCGTGAAGATCGGAAAGCCCGCCAAAAACTGCAGTGCCAACAGCACCGCCAGCCCGGCCAGACCCACGGCGGTCGGCCGCTCTGCCAGGCCATCCACTCGAGCCAGGATCCACGGCCACCAGGCGATCGCGAACACGATCATCGCCTGGCCTTCGTGTAAGTGAAACAGCCCCGTCCCGCCCCCCACAAACACCATCGCCGCCACCGCACACGCCTCGCTCGAATACCTGCGGCCGCGGCAGTACCGCCAGGTCCCGATTCCGGCCAGCAGGGTGTGGCCCACGATCAGCAGGCAAAACGCCCGCTCGGTCGAAACAAGCAGGTGGATCCAGTTGGGAGGATACAGCACTCCCTGCTGTACGCTGATCAGCAGCGGTACGCCGCAATCGGTGTAGGGGTTCCAGTGAGGTATCGTCCCCCGCCCCAGCATCTCGAACGCCACGTCGGCCAGCGGGTAGGCGAAGAGGTAAAAGTCGCCGTCCCGCTCGGCGGGTGCGACGCCGTCTGGGGCGAACAGGTAGCGGCCAAAGAGAGCCAGCCACAGACAAAAGGGGACCAGAGCCAGCAGCCAGTCGCGACGTGACATCACCGATGAAAGCTCCCGCAGATCACCCCGGTCAGCTCCGACCGCCAGAAACGACTCAATCCGCCCCCGGTGCGAAGACCCTGCAGGTCATCCCCAGCGATTCGGCCACCGCCGGGTTGGTGACCTGCCCCCCGTGAACGTTGACAGCCTCGGCCAGACCGGCGTCGGCGGCGGTGGCCATTTCGAGACCGTCGCTGACGATCCGCCGGATGTAGGGAAACGTCACGTTGCACAACGCATAGGTGCTGGTCCGGCCCACCGCCCCGGGCATGTTGGTCACGCAGTAGTGCACGATTCCCTGTTCGATATACGTCGGTTCCGAGTGCGTCGTTGGTCGAGCCGTTTCCACACAGCCTCCCTGGTCGATCGCCACGTCGATGATCACCGCGCCCGGCTTCATCCGGCCCAGGTCCTCGGCCGTGACCAACCGCGGAGCCCGTGCTCCGGCAATCAACACCCCTCCGATCACCAGGTCCGCCAACGCCAGTTGCTCGCGGATCGTGTGCCGATCACTGAACATCGTGTTGACGTTGGCCGGCATGATGTCCTCCAGGTACCGCAACCGGTCGACATTGATGTCCAGGATCGCCACGTCGGCCTGGAAGCCCGCGGCGATCTGGGCGGCGTTCTTGCCGACCACGCCGCCGCCGAGAATCACGATGTGAGCCGGCCTGACGCCGGGCACCCCGCCCAGCAGAATCCCACGCCCCTCCTGGGGCCGTTCCAGGAACTTGGCTCCCTCCTGGATGCTCATCCGGCCCGCCACCTCGCTCATCGGGGTCAGGCACGGCAGATCGCCGCCACGACCCCGCAAGGTCTCATACGCCACCGCCGTCGCACCCGACTCGACCATCCCGCGAGTCAACTCCTCGTCGGCAGCAAAATGGAAGTACGTCATCAGCAACTGGCCCGAACGCAACTGCTCGATCTCAATCGGCTGAGGCTCCTTGACCTTGATCACCACACCCGACTCGGCCCAGACCTGCTCGGACGACTCGACGATCTCGGCACCGCAGGCGAGGTACTCGTCATCGGGAATCCCGCTCCCCTGACCGGCTCGAGTTTCCACCAGGACGCGGTGCCCACTCTGAACCAGGTCCTCGACCCCCACCGGCAACATCGCCACGCGGTATTCGTCCTGCTTGATCTCCCGCGGAACGCCTACAATCATGACTGCCACTCCTCACCTTCCACTCTGCCCGTCATCAAACACCAGTTGCCGCCCCGCGACAAGGCGGCTTGATCTCTCGACATGAACCCAACACACCCTCCAGACCCCTCACCCGAAAGCCCCGGCCCGGACACCGCCGCACCCGAGTACGGCTCGGCCGAGACACTCGCTGCAGGCGAGTTGATCCGCCTGGCACTGGCCGAAGACCTCGGCGAAACAGGAGACCGGACCGCCGAGGCTCTGATAGACGAGTCGGCACAGGGACGGGTCGAGATCCGCTCACGCGACGGCGGAACCGTCTGCGGATTGCCCGTCGTGACTCAACTCTTCGAGAATCTCTCGCCGCAGGTCCAGGTCACTCGGTACGTGCGAGACGGACACCGTGTCGAGGGACCCGCCCGCCTGGCCACGCTCGAGGGACCGGTCCGCGGCCTGCTGGCCGGAGAACGCACGGCACTGAACTTCCTGGGCTACCTCTCGGGCATCGCCACCCAGACCAGGGCACACGTCGAAGCAATAGCCGGGACCGCCGCCGAAGTGCTCGATACCCGAAAGACCCTGCCCGGCTGGCGACGGCTGGCCAAGTACGCGGTCGCCTGCGGAGGAGGAACCAACCACCGCATGGGGCTCTTCGATGCGATCCTGATCAAGGACAACCACCTGGCCAGCCGCGGCAACTCGATTGATGTCGCCTCGGCCATCACCACGGCACAGGCCTGCGTTGACGTCGATGTGCCCGTGCAGGTCGAAGTCGATACGCTCGATCAATTCGCCAATGCACTCAAGGCGCTGCCCGACATGGTGCTGCTGGACAACATGACGCCCGAGCAACTGGCGCGGGCCGTGGAGATCCGCAACCAGCAGGCTCCCACCGTCCTGCTCGAAGCCTCCGGCGGCATCACGCTCGAATCACTCGCCACTGTCGCCGGGACCGGAGTCGACCGGATCAGCATCGGCGGGCTGACCCACTCTGTGACCAACTGGGACGTCGGCTTCGACTGGGTCGCCTGAGCCACCGCGCTAGGCCAGCAGCCCCGCGATCGGCTCGGCCTGGTAGACGTGATGCGGCTTGGTCTCGGCGTCGTACCAGGCTGCGGTGTGAGGGATCCCCAGCGAGTCGTAGATCGTCGCCGCCATCGACTCGGGCGTCTGCTTGGCTTCCTTGGGATGGCCGCCGATCTTGTCGCTGGCTCCGATCACCGTCCCGCCGCGGACCCCACCGCCGGCAAAGAACACGCTCTGAACCGCCCCCCAGTGATCTCGACCCGGCAACTCGTAGTGCTGAGGCAAACCGAACACCTTGGGAGTCCGCCCGAATTCACCGGCCATCACGATCAGCGTCGATTCGAGCAGGCCCCTGTCATCGAGATCCGAAATCAGCGCCGCGACCGACTGGTCCATCGGAGGCAGCAGGTTGTTCTTCAGGTTGGGGAAGGCGTTGCCGTGAGTGTCCCAGGTCTCGTTGCGACCCATGTTCACCTGCACCAGCCCCACACCGCACTCGATCAGCCGACGAGCCAACAGGCAGGAGGAGCCGTAAAGATTGCGGCCGTAGAGCGATCGGACCGGGTCGGGCTCGGTCGAGAGATCAAACGCCTTGCGGACGCCGCTGGAAGAGAGCAGCGAAATGGCACTCTCACGGTAACGGCCCAGGTCGCTGACCGAGGCGAGGCGATCGAGGTGACTTTGTTGACGCTCGACAATGCCCAACAACCGCGTACGGTCATTCAGCCGCCGCTGGGTCACACCCTCGGCCAACGCCAGGCTCGGCGGCTGGAACTCGGTGCTGCCCACGTGCTGCATCGGACGCCGCTGGTGGTCGAAGCAGTTGGGGCAGGCCCCGTACATCTGGCACTGGGGAGCCGCGTTGATCACCCACGGGTCGTGTCGCTCGCCCATCACCCCGCCGAACTGGCCAGGGATGATCCGGCCACTGTGGTGAGTCAGCATGTCGGGGATCACGGCGGCACCGGGCAACCGGCTGCGGTCCCGCAACAGGTAGCCGACCTGAGAGACGATCGAGGGATGGTCGGTGGCCTGGGGCATGTTGCCCGAAAAGCCTCGAGGAGTGTCGCTGCGGCCGGTCAACATGATGTGATGACCCAGCGAATGGCCGTTGGTCGTGTGCGACAGCGAACGGACCACGGCCCACTTGTCGCTGCAGGCGGCCAGGTGAGGCAGGTGCTCGCAAATCTGAAGGCCCGCTGTCTTGGTCGAAATCGGCTCGAACTCGCCCCGGATGTTCGCCGGAGCGTCGGGCTTCATGTCGAAACTGTCGTGCTGGCCAAGTCCACCCGAGAGAAACAGGTAGATCACCGACTTCGCCGGCGCGGTGCGATTGGCTTCCCGAGCCGCTTCGACGTCCGAGAGACTCAGGCCCATCAGGCCGATCGAACCCGCCTGCAACCACTCTCGACGAGACAGCCGCGGATGAGCAATCAGTGAAGGAGTCGTGACTTGCATGACTGTGATCCTACCAGATTCTCGAACCGAGTGACAAATCGAGTTCCCCACCCCACGGAATCCGCCGCACAGGCCTTGACCGATGACTGGGCATTTCAAGAATGGAACACACGGCAGGACCGCACTGCGGATCCCTGTTCTCCTTGTTCGGCATTCTTCGTACTGATTTGAGATGGGGCGGCAGAAAAATCATGACCGGATACACCGTCCACACCGGATCCAATGACAACTTCCGTGACGGCTGGGACGAGATCTTCAGCGACGGCAAGAAGAAACCGGCCAGGAAGAAACTGGCCAGGAAGAAAAAAACTCCCGGCAAGTCCCAGGCCCGCGGGAAGAAGTCGGGCAAGAAGAAACGCTAGTCGACGTCAACCCGCTCCAGGGACCATGACCCGTGCAGTCGTCGTTGGCGCGGTTGGAACAGGCGGTCGCCGACGGCCGGATCGACCAGGCTTCGGCCGATCGGGCCGGCCGCTGGATTGACGACCCGGCACTGGCAGAATTCTCGGATGACGTCAGAGCACTGGTCGACTCCGAGGACTTCGAGCGCCTGGTCGAGTTGTTCTGGGAGGAGATCCCGTTTGGCACCGGGGGCCGTCGCGGAGTGATGGGTCCGCTGGGGACCGCCACGATCAATGCCCGCACCATCGCCGAGAGCGCCCACGGATTGGCCTGCCACCTCAAGGAAGCCGGTCACCCCGACGGCCGCATCGCCGTCGCCCACGATACGCGACACCGCTCGAAGGAATTCGCACGGCTGACGGCCACCACACTGGCCGCTCACCAATTCGAGGTCCTGGAATTCGACGGCTACCGGGCCACACCCACGCTGTCGTTCACCATCCGACACCTCGACTGCGTCGCCGGAGTCGTGATTTCCGCGTCGCACAACCCACCCAGCGACAACGGCTTCAAGGCCTACTGGTCCCACGGCGGACAGGTGCTGCCGCCTCACGATCAGGGCATCATCGACTGCGTCGCCCGCAGCTCGGTCATACCACGGCTCGATTACCAGGAGGCCCTATCGCAGGGCCGGATTCTGAGGCTCGGGCCCGAGATCGACGGGGCCCACCAGCAGGCGGTCCTCGACGTGCGGACCACCTCCCTGGACCACCAGCACCTCGACCCCGCCCGACTCAAGGCACTCTACACGCCGCTGTGTGGTGTCGGAGCCCTCTCGGTCGTGCCGGTGCTGCGGGAAGCCGGCTTTGCCGCGATCGAGGTCTTTGCGCCCCAGGCCGAGCCCGACGCTGACTTCGCGGGAGTTCCCGACGGACTGCCCAACCCCGAACGACACGAGGTGTTCGGGCCGGCGATCGAGGCGGCTCGAGAATCCGGAGCGGTGCTGGTGATGGCCACCGATCCCGACGCCGATCGACTCGCCGTCGCAGCTCCGGACCCCGCCGGACACTGGCAGGTGATGAGCGGCAACCAGTTGGCCGCCATCCTGCTCGATCACCTGCTCCGCAACCGCACGTGGCCGCCGCAGGCCTACGTGCTGAGTACCCTGGTCACCACGCCGCTGCTCAGAATCCTCTGCCAAGCACACGAGGTCGAAGCCGTCGATGACCTGCTGGTGGGGTTCAAACACATTGCCGGGGAAATCGAGAGCCGCGGGCCCGAAGGGTTTGTGTTCGGGTGCGAGGAATCGATCGGGTACCAGGCAGGGACCTACTGCCGCGACAAGGACGCCGCGGTCGCCGCACTGCTGACCGCCGACATCGCGTTGGAACTCCAGCACAGCGGACAGACTCTCTGGCACCGACTCGACCAGATCTACGCTAACCACGGATCCGTCGACGAATTCCAGCACTCGGTCTACGCACACGGGCCCGGTGGCCGGCAACAGATCGATCAGGCGATGCACTCGCTGCGACACAACCCGCCCGAGGAACTCGGTCAGCACCGCTGGCGACTCGTCCGAGACTATCTCGCACACGAAATCCGCAGCCTGCCCGAGAACACCACCCAAGGCCCGCTGCCGAAACCTTCGAGTGACCTGCTGATCTTCGAAGCGGTTGCCCAGGACTCCCTCGAGGTCACTCTTGCTGTGCGACCCTCGGGGACCGAGCCCAAGATCAAGTTCTACGGCTTCGCCCGACAGACCACACCCGGAACCGGCGACACCCAAGCCGCCATCAAGCAGCTCGGCGAGGGACTCAACACCCTCCTCGAACACCTCATCTCCTGAAACCCACCCCGCCAGCCACCCAGCCACCCAGCCACCCAGCCATGCCCGAGTCCTCAACACCTCCGCCGTCGAGTTTCCCGCTGTTGCCTTTGCTGCAACTGGTCCGGCTGCCGACGGTGTTCACCGCGTTGGCGGACATCCTGCTGGGCAGCCTGCTGGTCCCGCCTCCCGGAGAGGGCTCGAACAGGCCGGCCCTCCTCGGCCTGCTCCTGGCCACCTCCGCCGGACTGTACCTCTCGGGCATGGTCTTCAACGACGTCTTCGACAGGCATCTCGACCTCCAGCAGCGTCCGGGACGTCCGTTGCCGTCGGGGCGAGTGAGCCTGGGGGTGGCGGTGAGCCTGGGCGTGTTGCTGATGGCCGGTGGAGTGGCCACCGCGGCGGTCGTCTCGAACCTGGCCAGCTCGCCGGCGAGCCTCGTCGTCGCCCTGGCCCTGGCCGCGTGCGTGCTGGCCTACGACGGACTGCTGAAATCCACGCCACTGGGCCCCCCGGCGATGGGGGCCTGCCGCAGCCTGAATGTGATGCTGGGGGCCACAGCCGCTGGGTCATTCGATGCACTGGCCCAGGGACCCACGCTCGTGGTCGCCCTCGGCATGGGACTCTACATCACCGGCGTCACCTGGTTCGCGCGGAACGAGTCGGGGGCCAGCGAACGACGACAACTGACCGCCGCGGTGATGATGATCAACGTCGGCCTGGCAACACTGGTCACCTTCGCCGGCATGGCCGCCTCCGACCTCAAGCAAAACGCCTCCACGTCGGTGCTGCTGCTGATGGCACTGATCATCGTCTCGATCAATCGACGACTGATCGCAGCCATCCGAGATCCTCGACCAGAACGGGTCCAATCCGGAGTCGGACTCCTGCTGCTCTCACTGGTCATGATCGACGCCACGCTCGCACTGGCCGCATCAGGTAACACCAACGCCGCACTGCTGATCGCCTCGCTGCTGATCCCCGCCCTGGTCCTCAAACGCTGGATCCCGATGACCTGATCGTCAACACCAGGACGACCGCCGGGGGGGTGAGAGAGGGCGGGAGGTCAAATGGCAAGCAGCCCGCACCCGGGCATCGATTTGCCGGATGAGAGCTGCTTGTTGTCCGAAGTGACCCCGAGGGGATTTGAACCCCTGTTGCCGGATCGAAAGTCCGGAGTCCTGAACCTGACTAGACGACGGGGCCAAGCCGGTTTCGGGCCACACTCTAGGTACATCGCACCGAATGTCAAGCCGTCGTACCCGCAGCGAATCGCTCGCTCGATCGGGCCCCGATCACGAATTGATCACGAATTGATCACGATTTGGTCACGAATTGACCACGCGGCGGACCCCAGCCTCAAACGCCGGCCTCAAACCTCAGGCGTCGTAACCGTCGCTGCGTCCGCGCCCGACCCCTCAGCCTGCTCGATGGCAATCGCCTCGTGCACTTCGCTGCGGTGAATCGGAACCTCCCGCGGAGCCTCGATCCCAAGGCGCACCTTGTCACCGCGGACCTCTACCACGGTGATCACGATGTGCTCGTCGATCACGATGCTCTCGTTCCGCTTTCGCGACAGAACCAGCATCTACAGGTCTCTCGTGAGGATTCGATCGGCCCGCTGATGACCGCCCCATCGGCGACCACCTGGACCCTCTCTGACCCCTGTTTCGAGACCCACACCACTTCCCGACCCGATGCGATCCCCCAATCGGGGCCGCAAGACCGATCCGAACGTAGAATGAACCTCCAACTCGAGGCACAAGACATTCTACGGAGCGGGGATGCGCCGGTCAACTACCCGACAAGCCCGCCCTCGATCGGCGCGCAGCACCAAAACCGTGAAGTTACCGGATGGTTCGCGAGCCGACCAGTCATCGGATCGAAAACCTTTCCGGAAACATCATGTCAACAACGACTTACGTCACCGGTACGTCCGCAGACAGACCTCTCGGGACCGACCCGACGGACCGATCACCAACCTGGCAAAAAATCCGCAAAAAGTCGGCCTGCAACGCCCGATGCCGCCGGCTAGAACTAAGACGTCTCGCCAGCAGGCTCGGCCGCGGGTGCTGCCGGAGCCGTCACCGAGTCCTTGAGCCCCTTCAGAGGCCGGACCTTGACGATTGTCTGGGCGGGTTTCGCTTCACCCATCTTCGACTCGCCGGTGAATGGATTCGTCCGCAGTCCGGCCGGAACAGCCGCCTTGATTCGTGTCGTGACCTTCATCAGGCCGGGCACGTTGAAGGGATTACCTGCATTGAGTTCGCTGCCGATCAGCCCCCCCATTGCTTCGATCACGTCACCAACCTGGCCCTTGGACAGGCCTGTGGATTCAGCCAAGCTCGCCAGAACCTGGGTCTTGGTCATCGCCTTACCAGCCATACGTCAGTTCCTCTCTCGTAGTCTCGACTTCCGCGCAGACCGCCAACGCAGCCCATATGGTGGCGTAGTAAACTCACGAAGCCCGAAATTGTCAACGAATTCTCGCAGTTTTTCCGTGAGTTTTACTGGGTTGGTGGCCGGGGCACCTCGTGTGGCCCTGGGTCAAACCCGCCCAATCGGACCGCAAGTTGACCTCAAAACCGTCCCCACGGCCTCCGAATCTTGCCGCGCGGACTTGCTGAGGCGGCTGCCTGCCGTCAACTTGGAGCGAGATTCGGAACGGTAACGGGAGAAACAGAATTGAGGATCGTGGCCGGACAGTACCGACGCCGGAAACTGGTCACTCCGCCCGGGAACACCACCCGCCCGATCCCCAACCTACTCAAGGAGATCCTCTTCCAGAGACTCGAGGACCTCGACCTGCTCGAGAACCGCAAGGTGGCCGACCTGTTCTCCGGAGCCGGGACGATCGGCCTGGAAGCGCTCAGTCGAGGCGCCCGCTCGGTCGTGTTCGTCGAAACCGACCGTCGTGCCATGGAGTGCCTCAAGAAAAACGTCGAGCAGATCGGAGTGACCGATGACTGCCTGTGCTGGAAGGCCGATATGCTCCGCTGCTCGTTCCGTCCCAAGAACGTCGACCACCTGCTCCCCTTTGACCTGATCTTCTGCGATCCCCCCTTCGCGATGATCCCACGACTCAAAGACCGCTCGCCGCTGTTCCGCTCCCTGCAACGGCTCGCCCGCGAAGACACCTCCAGCCACGAAGCAGTGATGCTGCTGAGAACTCCCGCTCACTCCACCTTCGACTGCCCCGAGCACTGGACCCTTCGGGACCAGTGGACGATCCAGAACATGGACGTGCATCTCTTCGCCAAGACCACCTCGACCACACCACTTGATCCAAGCGATCCAAGCGATCCAAGCGAACCCGCGGCCTCGGCACCGCAACAGCCTCCTACCCCCGAA
>Ga0310125_10000680_pt1 | contig 16499 bp, 15 predicted proteins | sample CB11b_Tmax_Bot8__FD_203508 | JGI IMG/M metagenome (GOLD analysis project Ga0310125, IMG submission 203508) | Marine microbial communities from Western Arctic Ocean, Canada - CB11b_Tmax_Bot8 | ecosystem: Environmental > Aquatic > Marine > Oceanic | place: Canada: Western Arctic Ocean | collected... | reverse complement strand
TAAGTCGAATACTTGGCTATGTAAGAGATATTTTAATTGCAATTTTTTTGGGAACAAGTTTTTTTGCTGATGCCTTTTTTGTTGCTTTCAGACTACCAAATACTTTTAGAAGACTATTTGCTGAAGGATCATTTAATGCCGCTTTTATTCCAAGTTATGCCGGTGAGTTGGATAAAGATAAAGAATGTGCAAATTATTTTGCACAAAATGTTTTTAATTTACTTTTTATTATTTTATTAGTTTTCGTTTTGGTGGCTGAAATTTTTATGCCACAGCTAATTTATTTGATAGCTCCAGGTTTTTACAAAAATCCTGAAAAATTAAATCTTGCTGTTGAATTAAGTAGAATTACCTTCCCATTTTTATTTTTTATTTGTTTAGCTTCATTTTTTTCAGCAATACTTAATTCACATAACAAATTTGCCGCAGCTGCAGCAGCACCAATTATTTTAAACATTATTTTAATTGGATCGTTGTTTTTTTCTCAATGGCTTAACATACATGAAGTATTAATATTATCCTATGCTGTTTCTTTTTCAGGTTTATTACAATTATTAATTTTATTATTTTTTGTTAAAAAGAATTTCAAACCAATTTTAAGTATTAAAATAAAAATGGATGATAAAATTAAATTTTTTTTTCGTAAACTAATTCCAAGTATTTTTTCTTCTGGAGTAACACAAATTAATATTTTAGTTGGTACAATAATTGCTTCATTTCAAGCAGGGGCAGTTTCTTACCTTTATTATGCAGACAGGGTTTATCAAATCAATATTGCAATTGCCGGAATAGCTGTTGGCACTGTTATGCTTCCAGAATTATCAAAACATATAAAAAATAATAATTATGACCAGGCAGTAAACTTACAAAATAGAGCATTGGAACTTTGTTTATTTTTAGCTGTACCTGCCGCAGTTGCATTATTTTTAGCTTCTGAAGAAATTATTACTTCGTTGTTTGGTTATGGTTCTTTCGATATTAAAAGTGTTAATAATACAGCCATTGCGCTCATTTTTTTTTCATTGGGAGTGCCTGCTTTTTCAATATTAAAAATTTTTTCAAATTTCTTTTTTGCAAGAAATGATACTAAATTACCTTTCTACTTATCGGCTGTATCTGTGATTTTAAATATATTAATTAGCGTTTCTTTATTTAACAAATTTGGTTTTGTGATAATACCGATAGCAACTTCTATTTCTTCATGGATTCATGTTTTTCTTCTCTATTATTTTATTAAAAAAATGGATTTACATAATTTTGATAGTGAATTTATTTATAAATTTCCTCGTATAATATTATCTGTGGTTGTAATGGGAATAATTTTGTATTCATTGTTGGGCTTTTTTTCTGATAAATTTAGTTATAATGAAAGTTGGAAATTTATTTATTTATTTATTATAGTAATAACAAGTTTGTTAAGTTACTTATTATCTTCAAATTTTTCTGGAGCCTTTAAATTTAAAGATATTAAATTAAAATAGTAATTTTCATATATGTATGCATAAAAAAAGAGTATTTTCAGGAGTTCAACCGACAGGAAATTTGCACCTAGGAAATTATTTGGGTGCAATAAAAAATTTTGTTGATTTACAAAATAAATTCGAGTGCATTTATTGCATAGTTGATTTACACGCAATTACAAATCGTCAAGATCCACGAAAATTAAGATTAAACATTTTAGAAACTATAGCCAGTTTCATAGCTTCAGGCTTAAACCCAAAAAAAAATATTATATTTAATCAAGCTAGTGTTGCTGCGCACAGTGAGCTAGCGTGGATATTTAATTGTGTAGCAAGAATTGGTTGGATGAATAGAATGACTCAATTTAAAGAAAAAGCTGGAGCAAATAAAGAAAATTCTAGTGTGGGTTTGATGGTTTATCCAAACTTAATGGCCGCAGATATTCTTTTGTATAAAGCTACCCATGTACCTGTCGGTGAAGATCAAAAACAACATTTGGAATTAACAAGAGATATTGCGCAAAAGTTTAATAATGATTTTAATTGTGAAGATTATTTTCCAATAGTAGAACCATTGATTCCAAAAGAAATATCTAGAGTAATGAGTTTAAGAAATGGTAAAAAGAAAATGAGCAAATCGGAAGATTCTGACTTTAGTCGTATAAATTTAAAAGATGATAAAGATCTAATTGACCAAAAAATTAAAAAAGCCAAAACTGATGCCGATTCTATTCCATCAGAAGTTAATGGACTTAAGAACAGGGAAGAGGCAGCAAATCTTATATCAATTTATGCTAGTATAAATAATATCAAGGTAGAAAAAGTTCTCAATGAATTTGCTGGAAAAAATTTTTCAACCTTTAAATCTAAATTAAGTGAATCAGTTGCTGAAAAAATTTGTCCTATAGGAAATGAAATGAAAAAACTATTGAAGGATACAAATTATCTACACAATATTTTGGAAAATGGATCGAAAAAGGCGAATTTAATTGCTAAAAGTAATCTTAAAGAAGTATACGAGATCATTGGCCTTAGGAAATTCTCTTGATATGAGAATTTTGTTATAATATTAATAATTTATGATAGTAGAAACAGAACGTACGCCTAATCCGGACACATTAAAATTTTTACCAGGAAAAAAAGTATCTGACATAGGTCCGGTAGAATTTTTAAAAAACGAAAAAAATATTAAAATTCCATTAGCAAAAAAAATATTATCTTTAGAAGGAATAATTATGATTTTTTTTGGTGAAGATTTTATTACGGTTAAAAAAGAAAAAGATGTAAATTGGGAAAATCTAAAACATGGAATTATTTCTGAAATTAATGATTATTATTCCAATAAAAATGGTGTAATTGTAAAAAAAGATTTAATTAAGTCTGTTTCAGACTTGAAGCCAAGCGAATCTAATGAAGTAATAAATAAAATTAAAGAAGTCTTAGATGCAAAGATTAGACCTGCGGTAGCAAAAGATGGAGGAGATATTAAATTTAAATCATTTGAAGATGGGATAGTTACAGTTGAATTAAAAGGCAGCTGTTCGGGCTGTCCAAGTTCAATCATGACCCTCAAACAGGGAGTTCAAAATCTATTATGTCACTATATACCTGAAGTAAAAAGTGTAGAGGCAGAGTAGAAAATGTCAAAAAAAATAGAAAAACTTTTTCACTCTTATAGGGATCAATTACTTCATCTAGCTAAACTTTATAGTGTAGTTGAAGTAAAGAGTTATAAAAGAAGTTCAAAAAGACTTACAATTTCACAACTAGAATTATTATTAATTAAAAATCATATTAAATTACCTATTAATAGGTCAAGCGATAAAGCAATTGCAAAACAGGAATTAAAAGAAAATTCTATAAGAAATCTTTATTTGTCATGCGCATTTATTTTTTTTATAGCATTCATGATCGTAATGAGGCCATATATTAAAAATGTAGTTAATGAAGTTAAATTTACCTATGTAGCTGAGGAATATAGTGAACCTAAAGTGAAGAAATCTAAGAAAACCAAAAAGAAGAAAATAATAGTAGAACCAGAGTTTGTTCAAGAACATGATAATACAGTAAGTTTAAATGCTGAAACTACCATAAATCTTTTTAATGATTTAAATTATGATCTTAAAGGTGTTAGAGCTGGTCAAAAAGTAAAACCTATATACCTAACAAAACTACCAAAAGATATTAAAACACTAGGCGATACAAAAAAGAAAAGAGAGTTATTTATTAAAATCGTTTTACCTTTAATACTTGATGAAAATGAAAAAATTATTGAAGATAGAAAAAAACTTTTTAAAATATTAAGTAAAAATTTCAATACTGCTGGTGAGAGGGTTTGGCTTAAAAGAAGATTTAAAGAATATAAAATTGGTGATCAAGACCTAGCTAAGCTAAAGATGAGAATGGATATTATCCCTCCTTCTATGGCATTAGCTCAAGCAGCGAACGAAAGTGGATGGGGAACTTCTAGATTTGCTTTAGAAGGAAATGCTTTATTTGGGCAGTGGACTTGGAGCAAAAAAGGTATTTCTCCAAAAAATAAAGATCCCGATCAGAGTCATAAAATTTTACAATTTCAAATTCTTAAAGCTTCTGTAAGAGCATATAAAAATAATTTAAACACTCATAATGCATATCAAGAATTTAGAGAAGCTAGAGCAAAGTTAAGACAAAATGAAGATCTGATTAGTGGCCTGGAGTTAGCCAAATATTTAAAAAATTATTCTGCAATTGGCACTAAGTACGTTGAGATTCTCGAGGATATTATAGAAAGAAACTCATTAACAGATTTTGATAAAGCAAACTTGCTACCTATAAAACAAAAAAAAGGAGTGTCTTTATAAAAATTTAATTTCAATATTCTGCAATAACATATTGAATACCCAACCATCTCCATTTTCCAGCATCCTCCCAAAGAGAGCAATTTATTCTACCTCTTTCACTTTTGAATTTATCCTTTAATAAAATTATTAATTCGTTTTCATTTATGAATTGTATATCAGATTTTCTCCAAATATTACCTTCATTGGAGTAGCAATTTGTATTTTTAATATTAATTAAATTTTCAAAAAATTTAATTTTAACTTTAGGCGGGTTAGTGTTTTCTGTAAGATATCTATTTTCAGGTGTAATTCTTTCGTATGGAAATGGTAATGTTTGTAGAATAGATTTAAACCTTTTTATATCTCCGTACTTTTCATTTATTGGAAATCTTGGTAATTCAAGAAAATCTTTTGTTGGATCTATCACTCCAGAGTGTTGTCCAAATGCAAATTTAAATTTTAAATCAGAAACAATTTTTTTTAAACTGGTGCTGTATTCACCAAAAGGATAAGAAAAAATCTCGGGAGAATATCCAAGCTTATTTTTAAAAATTTTTATAGAGGTGTTCAAATCAGATTTTATTTTGTTATCATCCCAATCAATTAGATACTCATGGGTGTGACTATGATTTCCTATTGTTACTAAATCACTTTCTATAATTTTATTAATTTGCTCCCAAGTCATATATCCGTATTTACCTATTTCCCTGGTAGAAACAAAAAGTATAAATGGAATTTTTTTCTTTTTAAGAATAGGCCAAGCGTTCAAATAGAAAGATTCAAATGCATCATCAATTGTTAAAAGTATATAATTTTTGTTCATTCCAGTTTTGATAATTTTTTCAAATTCTTTAAAACTAATAAATTCAATTCCCGATTTATGAATTTCCTTTAATTGTTCCATAAAAATTTCATTTCTTACATTAGTTGATGGATATTTATTTTCATTAAACCTGTGGTACATTAAAGATATTACGCCAGCTTTTGTATTAAGGTTATTTATATCGATGCCAAAGGATTTACTTATTGATAATAATAGTAGTATCAATACTGATATTATGAATTTTTTATCAATCGATTGTAGCACGGATGTTGTCTCATTGTTTGTAAAAGCTAAAAATAAAACATTTAGTAGAATTTTGCAAAGCGATAAATCAAATAATGATTTATTAATGAAACAAGTTTTAGGTTTTTTTGAAGGAAATAAGATAGAATTTGATGATATATCGCAAATTTTTGTAAATCAGGGTCCAGGAAATTTTTCAGGATTGAGAGGCTCTTTAGCTATTGGCAAAGGTATAAGCTTATCAAAAAATTTAAAATTATTTGGTTATAATACATTTATATTATCAAGTGTAAAATTTTTTAATAAAAAAAATATAATTTTTAGTCTTATTAAATTCAGAGAAAAATATTTTGTTAAAAAATTCGATAAAAATCTTAATAGCATTTCAAAAATTCAAGAAATTACAAAAGAAGAAATAATTAAAAATTGTTCTAATGAGTTTAAGGTAATTCCAAAAAATTTGAAAAAAAATTTTGATAAAGAAATACTTAAACTTAATAATATAAATATTGTGGATATGGATCATAATGAGCTAGAATTTCTTAGATTAAAGGGCCTGTTAGATGAAAATTTGATTAAACCACTATATTTGAGTTAAAGTGTTTTTAAAAAGAAGTATTTTATTTGTAATGTAATGATATGAATTCGAGCGTTAATATAGAAAATAAATGCCTTAAACAAGGAGTTAGACTTACTGACCAAAGAAAATTAGTTGCAAAAGTTATGTCAGAATCAAAAGATCATCCAGACGTAGATGAATTACATAAGAGAGTTAGCAAACTTGATTCTAAAATTAGTATTGCAACAGTTTATAGGACAGTTAAGCTATTTGAAGAAGCTGGCATTATATCAAAACATGATTTTAAAGGTACTAAAGCAAGATACGAACAAACTACGCAAGAACATCACGATCATTTAATAGATATAAATACAGGAGAGATAACAGAATTTGTTAATGCTGATATTGAAAAATTACAAAAGAAAGTAGCTGAAAAACTTGGTTATAAACTTGTTGATCATAGATTAGAATTGTATGGTTCAAAAATTAAAAAATAAAAAAATTGTCTAAAAAAATTTTTATCAAAACTTTCGGGTGTCAAATGAATGAGTACGATTCAAATCGTATTTATGATTTAACATCAATGATTGGTTTTACCAGAGCGAGCACAAAAGAAGAAGCTGACTGTTTTGTCTTAAACACTTGTCACATACGCGAAAAAGCAACTGAAAAAGTTTATGATGAAATTGGAAGAACAAAAAAGTACTTTAAAAATTTAAAGAAACCGTTAGTCATTATTTCCGGTTGTGTTGCGCAGGCAGAATCAGAAGAAATGATTAAACGAGAACCATATATTGATATGGTTATAGGCCCGCAATCATATCATAAAATTACAGATCTAATCCTGGCACATGAAAGAAAAAAATCAAAAATTAGTGAAACAGAATTTGATGTGATAGGAAAATTTGATAAGTTAGAAAAAATTTCTAATTCACAAAGTAAAATTTCCTCTTATTTAACTATTCAAGAAGGTTGTGATAAATTTTGTCATTTTTGCGTAGTTCCATATACAAGAGGACCAGAGTACTCAAGATCTTTCGAGCAAATTATTCATGAGGCTCACAATTTAGTAAGAAATGGTGCTAAAGAAATTATTTTACTTGGTCAAAATGTTAATGCATACAACTATAAAAATAAATATCGACTTTCTTCGATAATATATGAATTAAATAATATAAAAAAATTAAAAAGAATTAGATTTACCACTTCACATCCTAAAGATATGACGGAAGATCTCATTAGATGTTTTCAAGATTGTAAAAAACTTATGCCTTTATTACATCTTCCTGTTCAAAGTGGATCAGATAAAATTCTTAAATCAATGAATAGAAAACACAATCAAGAATATTATTTGTCTATTATTAGAAAATTAAAAAATGCTAATAAAAAAATTAAAATATCGAGCGATTTTATTGTAGGCTATCCAGGAGAAACCAAGGAAGATTTTAAAGCTACAGTTGAGATTATTAAAAAAATAGGTTTTGTTAATTCCTATTCATTTATTTTTAGCCCAAGAATCGGAACTCCAGCAGCAACTAGAAAAATAAATAATTTAGCAGAAAATCAACAAAGGCTCGAAGAACTACAAAACATTTTAAAAAATTTTCAGCTTAAAAATAACAAATATTTTTTAGGTCAATATTGCGAGGTATTGATTGAAAATAAATTAAATAACCAAGAAAAATATTTTGGTAGAACAAAGCATCTGATCCCAGTTATATTTAAGGCAAATAATTGTAAACCTGGCGAATTAGTAAATGTAAAAATTACTTCTTTTAATCAAAAAAATTTATTTGGTATTTATAATACAAATAAAATGAAAGCAGCATAGTTTTGGTGAAAATAAATAAGGAAAATAATAACGGTAAAGAAGTTTCTATAATATATGGAAAGGATAATTCAATAAATGTTAATATATTTAATAACCAAATTCTGATGGAGATAGTTGGTTCTTTTGATAATAATCTAAAGGAATTAGAAAAAGTTAGTGGTTCAAAAATTTATTTTAGAGGCAATTCAATTGCAATTAAAGGTGATAAATACGCAAATGAAAAAGTTAAAGATGCTATTGAGTACTTAATTTACCGTTTCAGATCTGACAAAAAAATAGATAGAAATGATATAATTGCAGCATTAAATACAAATATGATACAAGATGAAAAAAATCAATCAACTGTTCAGTCTTTGGGAGAAATAATTAAAACTCCAAAAAGGTCTGTAATACCTAGATCAAAAAAACAAAAAGAATATGTCAGGTCACTAAAAACAAATCAAATAGTAATTTCGTTAGGTCCAGCGGGAACAGGAAAAACTTATTTAGCAGTTGCAGTAGCTTTATCCATGCTGTTAGAAAAAAAAGTTGAAAGAATAATATTATCGAGGCCAGCCGTTGAAGCTGGTGAGAGATTAGGTTTTTTACCAGGTGATATGAAAGATAAAATAGATCCTTATTTAAGACCTTTATACGATTCTCTCTACGATTTATTAGATTATGATAAAATTCAAAGAAAAATTGAATCCGGATCTATTGAAATAGCACCACTTGCTTTTATGAGAGGACGCACACTAAAAAATTCATTTGCTATTCTTGACGAAGCTCAAAATGCAACTGAAACACAAATTAAAATGTTTTTAACTAGAATAGGAGAAAATTCTAAACTCGTTGTAAATGGAGATCCGTCACAAGTTGATTTACCAAATAAAAATCAATCTGGTTTAATAAAATCACAAGGTATATTAAAAGGTATCAAAGAAATATCTATTATAAATTTTGATCACCAAGATGTGATGAGGCATCCATTGGTAACCAAAATTGTTGAAGCCTACCAAAAGAATAAAAATGATAAAGGCTAATGTCGAAATTAATAATAAATCTTGGTGTAAAAAAATTAAAAATCCAAAAAAATACTTTAGCAATAAATTAAAAAAAATTTCAAAAGCTTTACCGATTTCTAACGAAAAAAATATAGTTTTTACTATTTTGCTAACTAATTCATTAAATATAAAAAAAATTAATAAAAAATTTAGAAAACAAAATAAATCTACTGACGTATTGTCATTTCCATATTATTCCTTGAAGAACGTAAAATTATTAAAAAGAAAAAATATATATGTAGGAGATATAGTGACATGTTACGAAATCATTAATACGAGATCTAATAAAGATAATTTTCTTTTAGAATTTGATAAAGCCTGGATTCATGGTTTTTTACATCTGTTAGGTTTTGACCATATAAAAAATAAAGATTATTTAAAAATGAATAAAATTGAAAAAAAAATTTTAAATTTAATTGTATAAATGGCGATTTTGATTTGACCTCTTTACTCAATAGTAAATTTTTTGTTATATTTCTTGCACCTTTTTTGCTCGGAGGATTAACCATATTAGGTTTTTCTCCATTTAATTTTACATTTATAAATTTTTTTTCATTTCCTATTTTATTATTTCTAATTTTAATTATCAAAAGAAAAACTGAATCTAAATATATAAAAAAAAAATCTAATCGATACTTTTTTTATTTAGGGTGCGCGTTCGGTTTTGGATTTTTTTTATTTGGTAATTATTGGATTTCCATATCTTTAACTCACGACGAAATTTTCATAGGTTTTATTCCTTTTGCTCTTATATTGATTCCTTTATTTTTATCCTTATTTTTTGGATTGACGGTCTTATTAATAGGACCATTTTCTGAAAAAAATATTTTTTTTATTTTACTTTTTGCTTTAATTTTTTCTATATTTGAGTTTTTAAGGGGAAATTTATTAACAGGTTTTCCTTGGAATTTAATTGCTTATACTTGGTCATGGTCATTAGAATCTATACAAATACTATCTTTATTAGGTACATATTCATTAAGCTTAATCTCTGTTACTATATTTTGCACTCCTTTTCTTTTCTTTCAAAAAAAAATCCTTAGAAAAAATGTTATTTTTCTTTTAACTATTTTAATTATTTTTGTTGGAAATTATGTATATGGAATTTATAAAATTAATAACAGCGTTTATAAATTTGATGAAAGCATCTATGTTAAAGTAATTTCACCTAATTTTTCACTTGGGGATTACAATAGAAAAAGTGAAGAATTTCAATTGAAACAGCTTATAAAAATTAGTGATCCCGAGAAAGATAAGAAAACCTTGTTTATTTGGCCAGAAGGAATATTTTATCAGTCATATTTAGAAGATATAAAGAAAAAATATCAAAATTTGTTCAAAGATAAATTTTCTGAAAATCATTTAATTGCTTTAGGAATAAATAATTTTACAAATTTTTATGACGAGAATAATAAAGAATATTTTAATAGTTTAGTAATCTTAAATAATAAATTAGAATTTCTATCAGTGTATAATAAAATTTATCTTGTTCCATTTGGAGAGTTTTTGCCTTTTGAAAAAACATTATCTAAATTTGGAATAAAAAAAATTACTTCAGGATATACTTCATTTACCTCTGGAAATATAAGGACAACGATAAATTTGGGTAATAAATTTAATGAAAAATCAGTTTTTCCATTAATTTGTTATGAAATAATTTATTCAGGGAAAATTAAAAAAAAAAATCAACTTCCTGATTTAGTAGTTAATATTTCTGAAGATGCATGGTTTGGTCAGTCAATAGGTCCTCATCAACACTTTACAAAGGCAATTTATCGTTCAATTGAAGAAGGAGTTTTTATCGCTAGATCTGCTAATAGGGGAATTTCTGCATTTATTAATCCCAATGGTAAAGTAATTAAATCCCTTTATACGGGAGAGTCAGGCAATATAGAGTTCAATTTTCCCTATTTTTACCAATCGACTTTATTTTCAAATTATGGAAATAAAATATTTTTTTTAACAATATTGTTGTATATATTTCTAACTTTAATTTTTAAAAAATTCAAAATCTAATGAGCAAAAAGTCATACTTATTTACGAGTGAGTCAGTTTCAGAAGGACATCCAGATAAAGTTTGTGACCGTATATCAGATATGGTTGTAGACACTTATTTGTCTAAAGAACCTTTTTCCAGAGTTGGGTGTGAAACATTAACTACTACAAATAGGGTTGTTTTGGCAGGCGAAACAAGAGGACCTGAAATTAAAAAAGAAGATTTAATTGAAAAAGTTCGAGGCTGCATTAAAGATATTGGGTATGAACAAAAAGGATTTCATTGGAAAAATTGTAGTGTAGATGTTCATTTGCACGCACAATCCACGGATATTGCAATGGGAGTTGATTCAAAAGGAAACAAAGATGAAGGAGCTGGTGACCAAGGAATAATGTTTGGTTATGCGTGCAATGAAACTGAAGTTCTGATGCCAGCACCTATTTATTATTCACACAAAATTTTAGAATTAATGGCAGTAGATAGAAAAAAAGGGAAAGCAGATAAATTAGAACCTGATTCAAAAAGCCAAGTAACATTAATGTATGAAAATGGAAAACCCATTAAAGTTACTTCAGTTGTTATTTCTACTCAGCATTCTTCCGAAGTAAATCAAGCTCAAGTTAAAGAAATTGTTAGACCATATGTGGAAAAATCTATTCCTAAAGAATTGTTATCAGGATTAAAAGAAGAAGAATTTTATGTAAATCCAACTGGTCAATTTATTATAGGAGGACCGGATGGAGATGCAGGTTTAACGGGAAGAAAGATTATTGTTGACACTTATGGCGGAGCTGCACCTCATGGAGGAGGAGCTTTTTCTGGCAAAGATCCAAGCAAAGTAGATAGGTCGGCTGCCTATGCGGCAAGATATGTTGCTAAAAATGTAGTTGCCTCTAAAATTGCTGATAAATGTTTAATTCAGCTTGCGTATGCTATCGGTGTTTCTAAACCTTTATCAATTTATGTAGATCTTTTTGATAGTGACGATGAAAAATCCAAACATGTAGAAAAATTAATAAATGATAATTTTGACTTAACTCCTAGAGGAATTAGGGAGATGTTATCTTTAAATAAACCAATCTATGAGTGTACAGCTGCATATGGACATTTTGGTAGAAAACCGGGTTCTAATGGCTCTTTTTCCTGGGAAAAAACAGACAAAACTGCAGTTTTTAAAAAGTAGATCTTGAAAAAAGACTAAATATAAATTAAATAATCATTAAGTTACTTGAAAAATACAAATGGGCTTTTGCCCATTTTTTTTTAGAGGGGATTAAATAAATTATGCTGAATCAAAGATCAGATAAAGTGGAACTTTTAAGAATTGCTGAAGCAGTTGCTTTAGAAAAATCTATTGATAAAGAAATTATTATAAGTTCTATGGAAAATGCCATACAAAAGGCCGCAAAAACTCGATTTGGATCTGAAAATGATATACGTGCAAAAATTAATCGAGAAAGCGGAGATATTACCCTTCATAAAGTATTAACAATTGTTGAAAAACCAGAAAACTTAGACACTGAAATTGCATTAAACCATGCAGCAAAATTGGAGAACAGGGAAAATGTTAAAGTTGGAGATGAAATTTTTGAAGAATTACCACCAGTAGATTTTGGAAGAATTGCCGCTCAAACTGCTAGACAAGTAATAACTCAAAGTGTCCGTGCTGCAGAAAGAGAAAGACAATATAATGATTTTATTGATAAAAAAGGGGAAATTCTAAGTGGTATTGTAAAAAGATTAGAATATGGAAATGTAATTATAGATTTAAATAGAGCGGAATCTATTATTGTAAAAGAAGAACTTATACCCAGAGAAGTTCTAAAAACTGGAGATAGAATAAAAGCTTATTGTTATGATGTGATTAGGGAAAACAAAGGACAACAAATATTTTTGTCTAGAGCCCAACCAAAATTTATGGAAAAATTATTTCAGCAAGAAGTGCCAGAAATTTATGATGGGATTATTGAAATTAAATCGTCAGCTAGAGACCCTGGTAGTCGAGCAAAAATTTGTGTTCATTCAAAAGACTCTTCCATCGATCCGGTTGGTGCATGCGTTGGTATGAGAGGAAGTAGAGTTCAATCTGTTGTAAACGAACTTTCTGGAGAAAAAATAGATATAGTACACTGGTCAGAAGACGTGGCAGCGCTTGTCGTAAGCGCGTTAGCACCTGCAGAAATTCAAAGAGTAATAATTGATGATCAAAATAGGAGGATAGAGGTAATTCTTACTGAAGAAAATTTAAGTAAAGCAATAGGAAGAAGAGGACAAAATGTTAGATTAGCGTCAAAATTAATTGATTTTGAAATAGATATATTGACTGAAAAAGAAGAGTCAGAAAAAAGACAATTGGAATTCAAAGAAAAAACAGAAATTTTTGTAAAAAATTTAGAAGTTGATGAAACCTTAGGGCAACTTTTGGTAGCAGAAGGATTCTCTTCGATTGAAGAAATTTTTAAATCGCCTGCAGATGAAATTTCAAAAATTGAAGGCATAGATGAAAATACAGTAAAGGAATTAAAAGAAAGAGCAGAAGAATATTTGACTAAAGAAAAAGAAAATATCGGAAAAAAATTAAAGGATCTTGGAGTTAATGATAATTTAATAAACCATAAAGGTCTCACACCTGGAATGTTATTAACACTTGGTGAAAAAAAAATTAAAACTTTAAAAGATTTTGCAGATCTTTCTACTGATGAATTAATAGGTGGTTATGATGAAAAAAAAGGTGTTAAATTTAAAATTGAAGGATATCTAGAAGAATTTGCTTTATCAAAAAATGAAGCAGATGATTTAATTATTAATGCTAGAAACATTATATTTAAGTAAAGGAAATGTTTTATTATGGAAGAAAAAAAAATAAAAAAAAAGAAACTTACATTAAGTGTTTCTTCAAAAAAACCACATAATGTACCACATTATGTGCAAAGTGCAGGAAAAACTTCAGTTGTTATAGAAAAAAAGCCTTCAAGGAGATGGGGTGAAAAAAAATTTCAGCCACGCACCAGTAATTATAACAAGCCTAAAGTTTCCGGAAATTTTATTCCAAAAAAACCTTTAATAAACAAAAATTTTGATATTAGAAAAATGGCTGAAGAACGAGCCACTAAAAGATTTAAAAATACAAAGGAGGAAAATTTACAAGCAAAAAAAAGCACTTTAGGAAAAGATAAAAGTTTTACTTCCAAAAGAGAATATAAACTTACATTATCAAAAGCTTTAGATGATGAAGCCTTAGATGGAAGAGAGCGGAGCTTGTCTTCGGTAAAACGAGCTAGACTTAAAGCAAAAAAAAATCAAGACCCTGATAAAATAATAATTGAGACAAAAAAAATTATTCATGAAGTAAATATTCCTGATAAAATTACTATACAGGAACTTTCAAACAGAATGGCTATGCAAGCAAGCAAAATAATTAAGCAGCTTTTAGATATGGGAGTTGTCGCAACAATAAATCATACTATAGATGCTGATACTGCCGAATACCTTGTAAAAGAATTTGGAAATGTACCTATAAGGGGAAAAAAACCAGATTTAAATATTTTAAAATCTGAAAAAAAGGATAGCAAAAATTTAAAATCAAGATCTCCAATTGTAACTGTTATGGGTCATGTTGATCATGGAAAAACCTCATTACTAGATGTTTTAAGAAACACAAATGTAGTTAAAGAAGAACATGGAGGAATAACCCAACATATTGGCGCCTATCAAGTTGAAACAGAAAAAGGAAAAAATATAACTTTTATTGACACTCCAGGCCATGCTGCCTTCACCGAAATGAGAGCTAGAGGATCAAAGGTAACAGATATAGTTGTCCTTGTTGTTGCTGCTGATGATGGAGTTAAACCTCAAACAGTAGAAGCAATAAAACATGCAAAAGCTGCAAAAGTTCCAATTATAGTTGCAATTAATAAAACTGATTTGCCTGCAGCAGATCCACAAAAAATAAAAAATGAACTACTACAATATGAGTTAATTGCAGAAGAGTTAAGTGGAGATACTTTATTTACAGAAGTTTCAGCAACAACGAAAAAAAATTTAGATCAATTAAAAGAAAACATTATTCTTCAATCAGATCTTCTTGATTTAAAGGCAAACTTCGATGGATCTGCTATTGGTGTTATTTTAGAATCAAGAATTGATAAGGGCAAGGGTCCAGTATCGACTGTGTTAGTAATTAATGGAAATTTAAAAAAAGGAGATTTTTTTGTAAGCGGCAACACTTGGGGAAAAATCAGAGCAATGATAAATGACAAGGGGGAAAATATTGATTCCGCGTTACCATCAACTCCAGTTGAAATTTTAGGTATGAATAAATCAGCTTTTGCAGGTGATGATTTTGTGGTTGTAGATTCAGAGGAAAAAGCTAAGGAGATAAACGATTATAGAGTTGAGCATAGCAAAACAAAACAAGCACCACTAATTATGGCAAATAAAGAATCTGCTTTTGATAGTAGTTCTGGACCAAAAGAATTACCGATAATCATAAAAGCTGATGTTTACGGCTCTAGTGACGCGCTTAAGAATACAATTGAAAAAATTAAACATGCAGAAGTTGCGCCAAAAATAATTTTATCAAGTATTGGTGTAATTACAGAAACGGATGTCACTCTTGCAAGTGCATCTAATGCCGTCTTAATAGGTTTTAATGTAAGGGCAAATAAAGAAGCTAAGCAATTAGCAGAAAATCATAAAATAACAATAAAGTTTTTTAATATAATTTATGAAGTTTTGGATTTTGTAAATAATTCATTATCAGGCCTATTAAAACCTGATGTAAAAGAACAAGTTGTAGGTTCAGCGGAAGTTAAGGAAATTTTTAAAGTTTCAAAAATTGGTAAAGTAGCCGGATCTAAAGTTATAGATGGAGAAATAGTGAACAATCTGAATGCTAGGTTGATAAGAGACGGAAATGTATTATATACAGGTTCAATTGATAGCATTTTTAGAGAAAAAAATGCTGCAAAACAAGTCGCCGCAGGTCTTGAGTGTGGTATAACCCTTAAAGATTTTGCAGATTTTAAAGAAAAAGATGTAATCGAAGTCTATAAGATTATAGAAACAGAGAGAAGAATTTAATGATTAGACAGAATAATAATGATCCTTTCTCGCAAAGACAATTAAGAGTAGGAGAACTAATAAAACAGTCTTTAGGACAAATTTTTTTAAGAGACGAGGCAAAAGTACCACTTTTAGAGACAAAAAATATTACTGTTACCGAAGTTAGAATGAGTCCAGATCTTAAAAATGCTAGAGCGTACGTGATACCATTAGGTGGAAAAAATACAGAAAAAGCAGTTGATACTTTAACTGAATTTTCTCATCTAATTAGAAAAGCCTTGTCAAAAAAAGTTGATATGAAGTTTCTACCAAAAGTTTCTTTTGTAAGTGATAAGTCATTCGATTATGCCGAAAAGATAGAAAAACTAATAAAAAAAAATAATGATTTTGAATAAAGAAAAAATAAAAATAATTGAATCACTAAAAACAAACTCAAAAGATGTGGGATCTTCTGAAGTTCAAATTGGTTTATTGAGTGGAAAAATAGATAGTTTAGCTGAACACTTTAAGAAAAATAAAGGTGATAAACATTCGAAAAGAGGGTTATTAAAAGCAGTAAATCTAAGAAAAAGTTTACTAGAATATCTTAAAAATAATAATCCTGAATCATATAAAAATATATTATCAAAATTAAATTTAAGAAAATAAATGTTTAAAG
>Ga0310125_10000679_pt1 | contig 16503 bp, 16 predicted proteins | sample CB11b_Tmax_Bot8__FD_203508 | JGI IMG/M metagenome (GOLD analysis project Ga0310125, IMG submission 203508) | Marine microbial communities from Western Arctic Ocean, Canada - CB11b_Tmax_Bot8 | ecosystem: Environmental > Aquatic > Marine > Oceanic | place: Canada: Western Arctic Ocean | collected... | reverse complement strand
AGATGGAATAGAAACCTTGATGGAAAATAGCAATTTGCACGACATGGGAAAAAGGGCACACGATACAGTCAAGAAAAATTATTGTTGGGAAGCGAAAGAAGACAAATTATTGAGAATAATCGAAAAGCTGACTAGTTAAGTTCTCCTCTAACAAACATAATGTATCTCTGTTCTTCATTTTCTTCAAAAGGATGCTGACCCACGTTACGTTGGTAAGCTATACCCACCCACGAACCGTCTGGTGAAATAACCGTCTCAAAGAAATCATGTAACGCATGAACATCACTATTAGATTCTTCATAACTTGTAACTGTATGCAAAGGTGTTGGATCTGCAATCTCAAATTCCCAAGTATCATTTAATTGTGGATTATCTAAATATGCTGAGTAAAGATGCCAAGGTGTACCTTCTGTATAGCCTGTAGAATTACCTGTTGCATAATCTAAGCCATAAAAAGAAACTGCTATGCGATTTGTTTCACTTATAGATACAAAGGGATACATTGTTATTCCATCCCAATCTGGTGTTATTTCCCAAGTTGACCAATTGACTCCATAATCATAGGACAAGGCTATATTCATCTCCCATGCACCTACATCTCCCTCTGGACAATCAGCCCATACTACTGCAACCGTTCCTTGCTCATTAGTATTTACAACAGGATATCCTTCAGGAGGATTTCCTTTTTTCTCTCCTATAATAAGAGGTTCCTTCCAAGTGCCATCGGATGGGCCAAAACCAGTACCTCTACCATAATCATCACTTATACGGATATGAATATTGCCTGTAGGATTATCATTGCTTTCTTGGGCGGCATATACATATGTTCCATTTCTCTGTGATGCGATAGTGCCCCAACCACCGGGCATAGGGTAGCATTGAGAAAATGAATCTCCACCATCTTCTGAGTGATAGTACCAATATCTTCCAGTTTGACCAGAACATCCTGTTATTGAAACTCCAGAATTACCAAGATAATGGATTATGCCGTCACCTTGGGCAGCCACCCATGGTCTGTCATCGGCAGCCATGGAATTCATTCGTTGACAAACTGATGGGGATTCATAGACATTCCCGCCATCTGTGAATTTGTGCCACCAATTGTCTTCTAAGGTAGTATCAAGATAGTAAACAATATCATTCGCATCTACAGATATATCTCCTTCATCACCTAAGCATTCAGACCCTGCTCCAGTAACTGAACCAATAGCCGAATTTAACATACTACCTGGAGTCGAATCAAAATTATCACCATGATCCCAAATAAGTCCACCATCATTTGTCTTCCAAAACCATGAAGCCCAGTAATCCCATGAAGTTGTCTCACCATCCGTACAAGCATACCACAAACCGGGATCATCAGGGTCAAGAATAAGAGGAATTGGTGCATCTTCTCCACCCCATCGGAGATCTTTGTGTGCTGTAACAAACATATTTCCTTTTGAATCGAGTGAAAGACTAGGTTCATAACCTATAGCAAATTCTGGATAAATATATTCGCTAAGGGACTCGTCTGAATCATAATTACTGTCATCAATGCATTCTTCATGCCTTGGCATGAATACAGGTTCAAGCCATTCAATTCTCTCTTCAATTCCAAAGAAATCGTCTATCTCATCTGTACTGTCGTCATCAAGCCAAATCAAGACACCAGATATAGTAAGCATTGAAACAACCAATAGAGCAAACATTTTTTCTGGTTCTTTTATAGTGGCCATGACTGCTCTGGATTTCGTCTGGTTATATAGAATATTGGTATGCTAATATTTTATACACACAGAAAACTATACTAACTCCAATAAAGCTGGGGCGGGTCCAGTTAAGGTGAATAATAAACTGATAAAGGAGAAAAATGGCGGCACAACCACAAAGATACGGGTCTATACGTGAGTTTCTAGACAATCTGCCAAGTCAACCCTGTATCTGGCAACCAGAGAACCCCAATATTTGTGTCACCTGTCTGAGAATAAATGAACCTGTTGCAAAGGTCTGCTCAGTCTGGTCTCAAGCCCTAGATGAGGCACCATTAGAGGAAATTGACTTTGAAGAAGAGGTTAGATCCTTACCTTCTGTAGTTGAAATTGAAGATGATTTTGAAGTGGTAGATAATCAGGATCAAATACAAGAAGCTGAACAGGTAGTGGCTGAGATTGATATTGTAGAAACCAGTAGTGATTGGGATATTCCTGCAGAAGCTGTCATTGAAGCTGAAACAGTAATAGAAGAACCTGCAGAAGCTGTCATTGAAGCTGAAACAGTAATAGAAGATCCTACAGAAGCTGTCATTGAAGCTGAAACAGTAATAGAAGAACCTCCAGAAGCTGTCATTGAAGCTGAAACAGTAATAGAAGATCCTACAGAAGCTACAGCAGTAGAAGTTGAACTTGTCCAGGATGCTATTGTGGCTGAAGCTATAGCCACAGAACATGTTGAAACGGCCATTCAAAAAGAAGAGAGTGCGATAGAGACTGTGGCCGAAGCTGCGGATGTTAAGGCAGAAGCTATTGAAGGCCATACAGAGGCTATAGCAGATGAAGCTAGAGCGGCTGAATCAGTAACCACGGCTGTGGAAGCTGAAGCCGTTGCCACTGAAGCGGTTGTTGAAGCTACAGAACAAGTAACTGAATTAGTGGAACAGGAGGCTGATGAAGGGGAAATAGAAGAAGCCGTAGCAGATCTGGAAGAAAGTGTTGAAAAACAAGAGGATGCTGAAGCCGTTGTAGTCGAAGCTGTGGCTGTAGAAGGTATAGCTGCAGAAGAGGTAGAAACCACAGCAGAGGAGGAGGAGAAAGCCACTGATAAACTTGAAGAAGCAATAGTAGCGGTAGAAGAATCCTCTGAGGAGCTGGCCGAGGCGCTGATTCAGGAAGAAGAAGCAATTGAAGAAAAGGAAGAAGTTATCGAAGCTACTGAAAAATCTGAAGATGAAGAAATCGATAGAGGTGATAAACCTTTTATTATTAGAGATGAGGTTTTTCATGGTGTTTATGGAAATGGAACTGTCACTAATGTGATAGAGATTGGAAAACATTGGTCAATAAAAGTTGATTTTGAAGAAGGACAGAGAACAATCCTGAGTACATTTTTAACTTTAAAAGATGAGGATATCCCTGATGAGAAAATAGAGGAAGCTCAGGTGGATACCGAAGCTTATCAGAGGCCATCCGAAGAAGAAACCGAGGAAGAGAAACCTGAGGATCCCGAAGAAGAAACCAAGGAAGAGAAACCTGAGGATCCCGAAGAAGAAACCAAGGAAGAAGAACCTGAAACTGAAGTATTGGAAACTGTAATGGCCGAAGCTGTGGTTGAAGAACCAGTAGATCATGGTGACTATGAACCAGGTACCAAAGTTTCACATGCAATATTTGGTGTTGGGGAAGTTAAGGACAGTAAACCCAAAGGTGAGAACTATAGGTTGGATATAGACTTTGAGGATGGCACTAGTAAGACCTTGTTGTCAACCTTTATTGAAATTACGAGTGATGATTCAACTGAAGGAGAAGATGATGATAAAATGAATGACGGGGATGGTGAGAATGAGGTTGTGGAAGCTGAGGCTATAGCTGTTGTTGTTGAGGCTGAAACTGTTTTGGACACTGATGTTGTTTATAGCAGGCCTGAAAAAGACGATGCAGAAGCAATAATCGATCTTTCAAAACCTGAAGTTCAAGACGCTGAGATAGTTGACAAAGACGATTGATGGAACTTCATAGTAGAAGACTTATTCTTCGTCAATACACAAAAGATGACAAAGAATCTCTGATAAAGTTATTGAATGATAAAGAAGTCAGTAAGTGGACCGAAAGGATACCCTTTCCATATACTGAAAAACATGCTGATTGGTGGATTAATAACAAACCTGAAAATGATTATGTATATGCCATTGTTAAAAAAGATAACAATTTTCTAGTCGGAGGCATTAACATTACTACCAAGGGAGAAATTGGGTGTTGGATTGGCAAAGAATATTGGAGAAAAGGTTTTGCCTCAGAAGCTGTGGAAAGAATAAAGAAATTTGGATTTGAGGAATTGAAATTAGAAAAGCTGTGGGCTGCGACGCACGAAAAAAACAAGGCGCCAATGCAGGTCCTAGAAAAAATCGGATTCTACAGAGTAGATAACAGACCCTATTATGTTGAAGGTGTGGGTGATACCAAGATGAGACCACACTTTGAATTGACCAAATAGGTCTTAAACCAACCCCCTCAGTGAAATCTTAGTGGCCCTGTGGGGTAGTTTGGTATCCTTGTAGCTTTGGGAGCCATAGACTCCGGTTCAAATCCGGGCGGGGCCACCACCATAAATCGAAATTAGTATGCAGATTTTGTTGTTGTTATTATTACTGAGGCTATTTTGTAAGGATCCGCATTTGAGGCTGGACGCCTATCTTCAAGTCTGCCCTTCCACCCCTCTTCTACAGTCCCAATAGGTATTCTTATCGAAGCTCCACGATCGGAAACTCCATAGGAGAATTCATTAATTGACTGAGTTTCATGAGCTCCAGTTAACCTTTGATCATTATCAGCACCATAAACTGATATATGTTTTTCAATATTTTTACCGAACGACTCACAAACCTTCTGGAAAATCTTTTCATCACCACAAGTTCGTAATATGGTGTCCGAAAAATTTGCATGCATTCCCGAGCCATTCCAATCTCCCTTAATTGGCTTAGGATGATACTCAATGTAATATCCATAATTTTCAGTTAATCTATCCAAAAGGTATCTAGCAATCCACATCTCATCACCTGCTTTTTTAGCCCCTTTAGAAAATAATTGGAATTCCCATTGGCCACAAGCTACTTCCTGGTTTACACCCTCAAAATTTATTCCTGCTTCCAAACACAGATCTGCATGTTCTTCAACAATATGTCTACCATGCGTATTTTTTCCACCTACTGAACAATAATACAACCCCTGAGGGCCCGGATATCCACCAAGCGGGAAACCTAAAGGTAATTGCGTATCAACATCCATAATGAAGTATTCTTGTTCAAAACCAAACCAAAAGTCGTTGTCATCATCATCAATTATTGCTCTACCATTAGACTCATGCGGTGTTGAATCTGGATTCATAACTTCATTCATTACTAAATAACCATTTTCCCTCATTGGATCTGGATAAATTGCAACTGGTTTCAATAGACAATCCGAAGAATTACCTTCAGCTTGTCTTGTTGAACTCCCATCAAAACACCAAATAGGACAATCTTCTAATTTACCACTAAAATCTTCTGCAACTTTAGTCTTACTCCTCATATTCTGAGTTGGGATATAGCCATCTAACCAAATGTATTCAAGTTTTGCTTTACTCACAATTACCACTAAACATTATTTGAAACATAGTATATAAGAAAAACGCAAGTATTGATACTATCAGTCACTAATTATATAATAAATAGGACTACACCTATTAATTTATATATAGGCTGAACAAACGTTCATTTAATGAACCTTAAACCTAAAGATATTGAACTTTTACGTTGCTTAAACCAAAATGGAAAAGCTTCACAGAGAGAACTTGCAGCATCAACAGGTGTTGCGCTAGGCACTGTAAGTAATCATATCAAGAACTTGGAAAATGAAAAAATCATACGCGGTTATTTTGCAGATATAGATCCTGAAAAAATCGGGTTCACCTTGACCGCAATAATAAATCTCAGAATAACCAAAGGCAAGATAATGGATTTACAGGCTACCATAGCAAAGCATCCAAGAGTCTTTGGAGTGTATGATGTGACTGGAGAATGGGATTCTCTGGTTCTAGCTCGATTTCGTGGAAGGGAAGAGATGGACTCATTCATCAAAACTGCGTTATCACAAAAGAATATTGAGAGAACCAGCACCTCTCTGGTTCTGAATACCGTAAAAGAAGAACGAAGAGTTTTGCTATAATAATTATTATATATGTACTCAATTAGCAAAAGAATATGACCTCTTATGATGTAATTGAATATTGGAATAAGAGAGACAATCCAAATAGCAAAAATCCCAATGAGCGGAATACACTGAAACATATCTCTTTTGTAAAGGAAAATATACGTCTGAATGATAAAATATTAGATTATGGACCCGGTATTGGAAGAATCTTGCCAGCTTATAGTGAGAATAATAAGATTACAGGTTATGATGTTTCTTCAAAATATAAAGAAAGGCTGTTAGAAACTGCAAAACAAAAGAAAATTGAACTGGATCTGATCATTGACAAAGCAATCTTGACCGAATTTTCCTTTAATAATAACGAATTCGATGTGGCTGTAAGTATCTCTGTTCTGTTGCATCAGCCCCCAAAAGACATTGTGAACATTATGTGTGAATTAGCTAGAGTCGCTAAAAAAGTAGTGATTGTCTCATGGCATAACCCAAATATCCCTTATGATTCTATTGATGAGAAACCAGATAATTCTAAATTTTGTTTCAATCATGATTATAAGGTGATTTGTAAAGAAAATAATTTGAAAATAGACTCATGGCAGTATGACAGTGAGGCGAAGCAGACTTATTTTGTCTATAGGCACGATTAAAAATCGTAAATCATTATATTATAGTGTATAATTAAGTAAAACAATGAGGTGGATTACCTTACTTCTCATTTTTGTATTTGGCACCTTGGTTATTTCCACGAATGTTGAATCCGCGGAACCTGAACAAGTGCATCTTGCCATGAATGGAATCCCTGGAGAAATGGTAGTGCAATGGGGAACTGAAGAAGATACAACCGCTTTCTGTAATTCTGACAATACTGTAGAATATGGTACTGGTCAGGACAGCCTGAATTTCTCGGAGGAAGGAGATGATGACATGTACCTATGGACAACCTGTACACACACTACTATCCTGTCTGGACTGACTTCTAACACCACATACTATTATCGAGTGGGAGGAGGAGGGGAATGGAGTGACGTCTTTTCTTTCAATACTCTGGAAAAAAATCCAGAAAGTATTCGAATCGGGGCGATAGCTGACCATGGGACCTCGAGTAATGCCCAGGAAACAACTAGCAACATGGTTCCAGTTGATTTTGATCTGGTAATACATGCTGGAGACATATCTTATGCTAATGGGGCCGGCTCAGGAAATGGAATCGGAGATCAAAGTGTATGGGATGAATATCAGAACCAGATTGAAATGATTGCCTCAAAGTCACCTCATATGTATGCACCAGGTAATCACGAAGAAGACGCTGAACCATACGGGTTTGATGCTTATGAAAGTCGATTTTACAGTCCTGGAAGCAACAGTTTCTGGTACAGCTTCGATTTTGAATATATTCACTTTGTTTCGATATCAAGCGAACACGATTATGAACCTGGAAGTTCACAATATACCTGGCTAGAGAATGATTTAGAAGAGGCAGATGGGAATCGGGAAAATGTACCTTGGGTAATTGTCTTTGCACATCGTCCCATGTATAGCTCAAACGGAGAAGGTGATGGGCATGGAAGCGAGATTGAATTCAGAGATGCGATGGAAAGCCTACTTTTCGATTACAATGTCGACTTGGCAATCTGGGGTCACGACCATCATTACGAAAGGACACATCCTGTTTTTGAGGAACAGGTTTATGCCAATAACACCGGAAGTTATGATGACCCCTACTATCTTCCAGACGCACCGATTCACATAGTGGCAGGGATGGCGGGGCGATCCATATATGATGGCTTTGAGGAGCCGCAACCCGAGTGGTCAGCTTATCGAGAATTGTCATACGGTTACACCCAATTCGAAGTCACGAAAAGTGGAACTCTGCACTACGAATTCGTAAGGAATTCTGATGGAATAGTATCTGACGAGTTCTGGATTGTGCAATCTTTGGATTATAAACCCTCTGGAACAATAGATTATCCTGAAACTGGAACCAATCAGACGAATAAAACCGAAGATAATATAGTTGACAAAATCAAAGAACTGGATTATACTAATGCGCCAATTTCAATCTTAATTGTGACCGTTGTAGCTATCTTCAAATCAAGACTTAGAGAAATATGAGTTCACATCTTCAATTTGATCAATGCTAAGACCACGCCCCAAAATACCATCCCAGCGTTTTTGTAGAATCCCATCCTTGAAAACCGCCATTGAGGGGACTATATTGAGGTCAAAGCCTTCCCATAACTTGGAATCAATACTTGTGAGATCTGCAATCATTACTGAAGAAACACGGCTATATTCTCTCCAATTATTAAAAAACGAAACGCAGTAGGGACACCACTCTGCAGAGAAAATTATAACTGACTGGCCTGAATGATTCACAAGTCTCTGTTTATCAAAATCTTTATCAGTGAGCCTTGGCAAATCCTTCATTTCTTTTTCCAGATCATCATGACTTCACGATTGGCACGTGGCTCTATGGATTCTTTAGGCATTTCTTCAGATTCCAAATTCCAATGTAGGCTAAATAGTGCATGTAATTCAGAAATGTTGACACCCCATGGAGGACCGCCTTCACCGATATCCTTGTCCAGCGGGAAAAACAATCCCAAGAGTTTACCCTTAGGTTTGAGTAATTGCCAAATCACCCGATCATACTCGAATCTGCGTTCAGGACTTATCGCACAGAAACAGGTGTACTCCAGAACATAATCAAATTTGCCATGCAATTCATCAGGCAAGTCAAAGAAATCCTCACGACGGACACTCATCTCAACCTCTTGCTTTCTAGCGTTTTCTCTTGAAGCCAGAACTGCAGTCTGGGCAAAATCAATAGCTGTTACTTCAAAACCAGCTTTAGCGAAAGTTACGGCATCATATCCTCTACCACAACCGATCACACAAATTCTGCCTTTGGGGACCTCAGTTGCTAATCTTTCAAAGACGGGAGTAGGGCCTCCAATATCCCAACCATCCATTTCGGATTCATAACATGCTTCCCAGAATTCTGCTGTATTAACGGGGTCTTCCACAATGTTCGCAAAAAGAGGTGTTGTTAAAAGATAGGGTCAAACTTTTTGGAGACCTTTCCTCATTGTACATAATATGACAACCGTACTAATGAAAACCAGTGCTGGAGATATAAAAATTGGATTATTTGATGACAAGGCCCCTAAAACGGTAGACAATTTTCTTAGCCTAGTCGATAAAGGATATTACAACAGATTACACTTTCACAGAGTAATAAAGGACTTCATGCTTCAGGGAGGATGTCCGAATTCCAAGGATCCAAATAACCCTCGGGCTGGAACTGGGGACCCTGGATACAAGATAAATGACGAATTTCACCCTGACCTGAAACATGACCGGCCAGGGATTCTTTCAATGGCAAATGCTGGACCAAATACAGGAGGCTCCCAGTTTTTCTTGACGACTGTTGCCACTCCCTGGTTAGACGGTGCTCACGCTATATTTGGTGAAGTCACGGAAGGAATGAATGTTGTTAAAAAGATAGAAAATTGTAAAACTGGCCATCAGGACAGACCAAACAAACCTCAACAAATAATATCAGTTAAAAGATCCTAAATCAGTCCTCAGAGACTGCCAAATTAGTACCAACATAGGGAACATCTAAGTCTAACTGCACAATGTACAATCCTGAGGTTATACAAGAAAGATAGACATATCCATTATGATATTCCGCAGTCCAGAGAAAAGGAACCCAGCCAAAATCGTAGAACTGTGAATCTAGTGGTACACCATCGGCTCCATGTGGCAAGTAATAGCCAACCGTAGCTTCTCTATAGGTATTATCGAGGTACCCATTTCCTACCATCAAAGTTTCCACATCCAGAACCCAGAGGCCCGAGTGGTAATTACCCATGTAGATTCTACCATCCCATGTTCCTCCATGTGATGTATCCCCACCTCCTGATGTATCAAACCAGACCGTGTCTGCGTTATGAGGAGAAAACAGAAGCCATTCCTCTCCTCCAGGAATATGATGATCTGCTCCAAACGGATTTTCCCAGGCACTCAAAAGTTTGGGTTGGAAAGTAAATGAATTACCATTAATTGAATAATCAGTGGTATCCAATAGATAAGACAGCCCAGTACCATTAGTTGTTTCTAGAACCTCGGTCGCAATAAAAGTCAAATGAACGGGATCATCACCCATTCCCAAATGACTGGCATCGACCATGACCGGATATGGTTCTGCATAATGAATGTAACTGGCTCGTCCACCATTAACTGAAGAGGAATTACTAGCAGTGCTAGAATCAGGCTCATCATCGCCATTAAGGTCTGCAAAGTCCATCCAGTAGCCGACCTCAGGTGCTCTCCAATTACAGATCACTACAGTGTGGGTGTAACAAGCTGTAGCATATGCAATGTAATCTGGGTCGTCTGGATGTGGAACATCACTAACATCGAATATCCTAAGTCCTGCTTCCCAATAAGCACCGTAAATGAATGTTCGACCAAAACGTGGATCATTTGTATCAATTCCGGGCCATTTTTGAACAGTCATATCGTGGATATAGATCCATCCACCTCTAGTGGTCTCCCAAGACACCTCTGCCTCGCCTACTTTGAAAATACGAGGTAAGTCAGAATTGGCATCAAAATTTAGATGCGCAATCGTGATTCCGCCACAAGCATCACCAGTTCCAATATCGCAGTCCTCGTAATCAGGATTTGCAACAAAAATATACCACTCATTCTTAATCATGTAGGTGTAGAGATTATGTGGCCCTGACGGATGGTCCGTATCATACCATGAATCAATCCATTGAGGGTCAGACTTGTCTGTAACGTCCACCAGATTCACAGAGACCTGAGCTGGATCGTCCCAATCACCAACATTAGGGTCTGACTGGCCTGAGTCCACTATTTGGTTTTGACATATGATATACTCGCGACCATTATACTGAAGATATTTGATATCCAAGACTTGGGTATAAGGATCATTGTACCAAGCTGTAACTGTGGTGTTGCTAGGGTCTGTAACGTCTATGATGTGAAAACCCTTCCAACCAGCCTGATAGGCGTATGTATTGCCATCTGGGGAAGCGGCAACTTGAATTTCTGCATTGCCCGGCTTGGTCAACTCATTATAACTGACAAACTCGATATTATCTGTCCAAAACTCGTGCTCGGATGCATTTCTATGATTATGGCCCTCATCCTGAAGCAGAGGATCAAACATATTATTCAAATTGATTTCGTCATTGGAATTATTATCAGTCGACCAATAATAGGATACTGCTGTTACTGAACTAATGACCAATAATATCGCAAGAGCTACCTCTTTGGACTGCATTATTCTTGCAATATCAGCGCTTATTTATAGAGTATCTTATCTTCAAAAATATGCGGTGGAAACTAACTTCTGTCATAACAATCACACTTTTGATTCTAGCATTGGCATTTATTGGTCCAAATGTTTCAGCTCATTCTGGTGGTATATTTACCCTTATAATTTCAAAAAATGGAATAGCACCAACCAATGCGAGCATGATAGTGAATGACACGGCTCGATGGATAAACGTAGATGATACTGAAAATGTGACTCATAGAATATTCGTGGATGCAGATGGTGATGGTGACTATTTTGGAGATGATGACTGGGAGTCAGGAAATTTAACAAATTCTTGTGAAACTGACGCGAATGGGACAAAATTAGATGAAAATTGCAATGCCTTTTTTGATATACCTTTCAACTATACTGATTCTGACGGGAAATACCCCTTCATGGACATATCTTCAACAGGGGAAAGAACATACGGTAACGTCACTGTTAATCCTGATACTCACTTAACACCAGGCTTCCAGCAAGAACCTGAAGAAGAAACAGAGAACTCAGAATCATTAGATACTAAACCAACATGGTTACTTGCCATCGCAGCAATATCGGGAATAGGTGCCGTAGTTTTGGGTGCCATGATTGTCTTTGGTAATAAAGATGAAGATTAAGCAGAACCAAGATCTTCTAAAAGGTATTTTCTTGAGTCTGATTTCGGTAATGATCCTGACAAGCGTTTACTATCTTAATATTCTTGATAAAGACGATACGATAGAGAGCAACGAATACCTGAAGAGTGAAATTTGTTACTACACGCTTCAGGGAATTAAATCCGATTATCATTACCATTTCCAACTCAATATAACCATCAATGGAGAAAGAATCGAGATTCCCACCAACATTGGTTTTGAGAAGGATGATAACGGAGAAACTCTATTCTTGCATCCTATTCATACATATGACAATAGTGGTAGAGTACATGTAGAGACGACGAAAAACGCTACTGCCAAACTTGGTTTTTTCTTTGATATTTGGGGAGAAGAATTCAATAACGGAAAAATACTGGACCACTCAGTTGACGACAGCCACATACTTGAAATGACAGTAAACGATCAGAATGTCGATACCTTTGAAGAAACTGCTCTTGAACCTCTAATATACGTTGTCATTGAATACCAAAAAATTGACTGAAAGTTTTTCTTACCCTCCCAGACTGATGAATTATGGCATCCATAGTTGATGGCTTTGAACCTGGGAACGTGTGGAAGTACTTTGAAGAAATAACCAAAATTCCCCGACCCTCCAAACATGAAGAGAAAATATTGCAATATCTGAAGGATTTTGCTTCTGAAAGAAATCTCGAAATGAGAGAGGATTCAACCGGAAATATCGTTGTTATCAGACCTGGAAGTAATGGGGGCGAGAACGCACCAACGATTGTAATTCAGAGTCATGTTGACATGGTTTGCGAGAAGAACCGTGATTCCAATCATGATTTTATGAAGGATCCACTGAAATTATACACCGACGGGGACTGGTTGAAAGCTGAAGGAACAACTCTGGGGGCTGATAATGGCATAGGGGTTGCAGCCGCACTATCTCTGCTTGATGCCCCTCAAGATAGTAAATTACCTCCATTGGAATGTCTATTCACTGTTGATGAGGAGACTGGCTTAACAGGAGCTTTTGCATTGAACGGAGAAATAATCAAGGGCCGAACAATGTTGAATCTAGATACGGAGGATTGGGGAGAAATCTGTATTGGTTGTGCAGGTGGAGGAGATTCCAGTATTGACCTTAGTGTAGATTATCGAAACGCACCTTCTGACTTTCTATCATTCCAGCTCTCAATTGAAGGGTTGATGGGGGGACATTCAGGAGTTGAGATTCACGAGGAAAGAGGAAATGCGATTGTTTTTCTAGCTTCAATACTGGATGCCCTACAGAATTCAATAGATTGCAGGGTTGTTTCAATGCAAGGAGGAGACAAACATAATGCAATTCCAAGGGAGGCCTTCGCCACAGTCTTAATCAGTCCAGAGGCCATGGCTGATGCTCAAATAATTGTTTCAAAGCGTGAACAGGGATTAATCAAAGAATTCGGTTCAAAGGAAAAGAATATGAAAATTAGTTTTGCTGGCCTTGATGATTCTCCTGAAGAGACTCTAACTAATGATAGTCAAACTGCACTAATCGGACTTCTAAGAACTATACCACATGGTGTACTGAAATATTCACATGACGTAGAAGGGCTAGTAGAAACCTCTAACAATTTGGCAGCTGTCAAATGTGATGGGGGAAATTACAACCTTGTATCCTCAACAAGGTCATCGATATCTGATGCTCTGGAACTACAAAGGGAGAGGATTGCACTAATGTCTAAGGCATATGGTGCAAAAGTAGAGCAAGATGAGGCCTATCCTGGATGGGCTCCTAACCTGAATTCTGCAATCTTGGAAACAACTTCTAAGATTTACGCTGAAATGCTTGATAGAGAACCCAATGTTTGTGCTATCCATGCTGGCCTAGAATGTGGTGTGATTGGTGAGAAAGTGAGTGGCATGGATATGATATCTTTTGGACCAACAATAAAAGGTCCACATTCACCTGATGAAAGAGTTGATATTCCATCTGTAAAAAAATTCTGGGATCTTCTGCTAAGAATTCTGGAAGAACTTGCCGAGAAATAGAAGTGATCGATAAAATCAAGGCCAATCTAGAAGGTGAGCTACCAGGAGTCAGATCATGGGCTAAAATGACCGTGAGAGCTGTAAATGATGAAAAGGAAAATTTGCAAATTCTAAACGACTGGGTATCGAAAGAGAATCTGGATGCTTTGAAAGATGCTGCAATCCTAATAGCCTTGTTCGAAAAAGATGGTGAATATTGTTTTCCTATGATAAAAAGGCCTGATAATGTGAAAAATCATCCTGGACAGATTGCCTTACCAGGTGGTTCCAAAGAGGAAGACGAAAGTTTGGAGGAAACTGCACTGAGAGAAGCTCAGGAGGAAATTGGAGTTGATCCCGACAAAATAGAAATTATTGGAAAATTGACACCAATACCAGTCCCTGTATCGGGATATCTGGTACAAACCTATGTAGGCGTAATGGATGAAGAGCCTGAATGGAAATTATCAGAAAACGAGGTTGCTGATTTTTTTGTTTTGAAAGTATCTGAACTTCTTGATTCTGATAAAGATTATTACGAAACATGGGACCTCAGAGGATTTGAAGCTAAAGTTCCGATATTCAAAGTTGGGGACCTGAAGATATGGGGTGCTACGGCATCCGTTCTTAGTGAATTTATAGAACTAACCAAATAGAGAATTTAGGGGAGCTACAAGATAATGTGAGAATAGATCTCCAAATATGGCTGAAAGAATAAATGCAAGTGCCAAAGGTATGATATACGGAATCTTGAAGGTAATCCAAGGATTATCAACACCAGATTCTTCCAATTTGTCCCACTGTGTATCTGAATCGTCCTTATTCTTGACAAAGGCAACCATCACCACTTTACCGCCTATAATCTGCTGCATTGGCCAGACAAAACTTTCACGGGCCTGATCAATCTTCATTTTCGTACCGAAGAAAATCTGGAAATATGGTTTCTCAAGATTTCTCTTAAAGATGTTGTAAACTGCTAAAGACAAGGGAATTAGCAGATAAAGTAGAAGTGAATTCATGAAAACAACAAATGGATAGGGGAATCCACGTGTTTCAAAGGCAGTAAAAGTATCGCCGCCAAACGATAATGTAAACGGCGCCACAAGTCCTATGGTCATTATTGCTTTTACATCGGCCCCTCCAATAGTAGGGCCCAGATAGAACCAGACGTACATCAAGAGTATCAGAATAGAAATAGAAACCACATCTACCAACTTGTAGTCCTGAGCAGACAGCTCTTCCGATTCTACTGAGAACAGAAAATACGCTGCACAAAGGATTCCAAGAACCTGAACTGCCCTCCATAACATCATCTGGTTATTGTCCAGAACATATTCATCTACAAAAGCATTGTAGAATAGCACAATTGTGGCAACCAGCAAAGCCCAAATGTGTAAACTGTATTCTTCAGTAGTGAATTCATAGGCCAAAAGTACCGAAGCTATGGTACCAGAGATTAACCAAGTCTGATTAGGAACTCTGCGTGTTTTGTGATCGGTCCAGGCACCATAACCCAACATTGAGGCCCCTAGAACAAAACGAAGCGAATCGAGCAGTTCCATGTGCTTGCAATACTGAGGGCTTTATCTGCCCTTTGTAACTTGCCACTCTTCAAAAAAGACTTTTGAAAATGCTTTAAATAAGACTAATGTGACTAAACCTCGTGGATCTAACTGAAAAATTCCTGCCAAGCGAGAAATTGCTTAAAAAATACGAAAATATTACAGTAGACCGTAAAAGAAATGGAAACCTGTTCCTAACTAACCTTAGGGTTTTTGTCGGAAACCAATTCAATCTATGGGATATACCTTGTGAGAATATTGATTATCTGGAGAGGGGCTTCGTGCCAAGATTCTCAGCCTGGTGGCAACTACTGTTCATACCATTAAGTCTAATCTTTATCGGCAACCTGGTTTTATTTTTCTTATTCGTGCTATTATCCGTGGCAAGACAATACATCAAAGTTAACGCATTGACCATTGGTACTCCTGCCAGAAAATGGAGCATCTGCGCAGAACCTGAAATATTAAATCAAATAGCGACCGATATCAGACTCAACTCTCTAGTTGGAAATAAGGAAGATGGAAAATTGATACTAGAAGCTGAGAGCATAGATGGTTCTGATGTGAATCTAAGTCTGACATTGATCGGAGAAAATGAATCCGGACCACTCAAAATAGCATGGATGGCATCAATCTTCGCCTTTTTTGCATATTACATTGGTTCTTTTGGTGTAGGAACTGGATTCTGGGTTTTCCTATTCTCAGCAATGGCTTTTTGCTTCTTTGTAGTACATAGAGATAGGAAAAAGTCGAACGAATTAAGGGGTGTTGAACCAATAGGTGGATGGATTCGACAAGGCTGGTATTTTGTTCTTAGAAAGTTGAATATCAAAATAATAGAGACTAAATGGTCTTTCAGATTATGGGGGACCCATATCAGGATTAGGAATGCTGGATATATTCTATGCTCTGGATTTTTATTTTTAGGATTATTGATAACTGTTGCAAGCTCAAATATGATACCACTGTTTTTAGGTATAACCATAGGAATTCCAATCTATCTAATCGGAAGGACACTATCTGGAATCCCGAGACCCTGGAAGAGAATGGCTTTGAGGTCAGCAACATGTTTTGCAATAGCAATTATTGTTGTA
>Ga0310125_10000678_pt1 | contig 16509 bp, 16 predicted proteins | sample CB11b_Tmax_Bot8__FD_203508 | JGI IMG/M metagenome (GOLD analysis project Ga0310125, IMG submission 203508) | Marine microbial communities from Western Arctic Ocean, Canada - CB11b_Tmax_Bot8 | ecosystem: Environmental > Aquatic > Marine > Oceanic | place: Canada: Western Arctic Ocean | collected... | reverse complement strand
GGACACGAACATCACACCGGCTCTTACGCTGACCAGGTGCATCAGGATTCCACAACCAAATGCCAGCCATCCAAAAGACGTCGAGCCACGGGTACGGTTTGCCGGCAAACCAACACGTCGATAAATAAAGAATGAAATCACCAAGCTAACCAGCGGCACAAGCGGGCCATGGGTGTAGTATGAATCCCCCTCAGTCAACCGTTCGGACAGACTCATGTTCTGTCGCGTCCATGCGGGGAACCACCGCAACCACATCTCAGAAAAGGTGTTCCACCATGCCGCACAGACCAACATAAGACTAATGAACAGGAACCATACGGCACCACCCTGGCTGCGATCACTCACACCATGACCCGTAACCTTCTGAAGTAAATGCACCGCTTCCTCTGCCTTGCGTCGCGCATGGTCCTTATCCTGTAGCGTCTGGTCATGGGATCGATGGACCATCTCAGGGAATTCCTCGAACAATCGGCGGCCCGATCAATCGTGTCATCCATACTGGTAGCCGCTGCCAGAGGGCGATACGCCTTTTGAATTGTGGGCTGTCGGGGCGCACAACGTTAATGTCACCGTGTCGGACATAGTATTGCCATACCGTTGCCAATGGCTTGGCGCCCCACTGTTCCTTAAATCGATAGGTACCCGAACCCTCGCTGGATCGGCCAAAGTCAAACCTCCGACTGCCTCGATCAATCGCCCGACACAGAAGTTTATGGTACATCCACATGTTAGCGCATGTCGCCGCATAATGCCGCAAGCTACTGGCTGAAGGCACCTGTGTCGTGCCTCCCATAGTGATTAATATCGCCCCAGCTACCGGCCTATCGCCACACCGCACAACCGCTATCTCTGCCTCTTGTTTGAACTGTGTCATAATCAATGAAAAAAAGCGGCGCGGATAAACCGGAGTACCAAGATCTCGCATGTTGATCGCGAAGACATTATAAAACTCACCAATTAACTCCTGGCCACCCCAAACGATACTCAAATTGTTCTTTTGTCCTTTACGGATCTGATTACGAACCTTGGAGCCGATCACAGACCATAGATCTTTCTCACCTGATGGAAGGTCCAGAATCATAAGCGACTTGTCGTCTCGCTGGACAGCCAATTGATCACTTGACACCGGATCGAGGTGACGCAGTTCTAGATATTGGACATCAAGTCGGTCAGCCAACTTCACTGCCGCATCAATCAATGCCGTGCTCGTCTTTACATTGTTGCTCACCACCCCACAGTGATTGAGATAAGGCAAACTAACCAGAAAACTGCCGAACAGGCGACCTGAAACAAGTACCAACGGAAGATAGCCACACAGTTTCCCATTGCTGGATCGATCCAATAGCAGATATGGACGCTGGCCGAGCCCAGACTCAAGCACAGTAAGCCAACGGGGGTCATACTCGCCCAGCAAATGACCCAATGACGTCAAATCATTGCGCAGTCGCTGGCAACAAGCGGCATCGGGTTTTTCAAAAACCTCAATCATCTCTTTGGGGTGATCGGCAGTACAAAAATCGCATCGCAAGACGTCAAGAGGTAACCGAATCTGCGTCTGTTATCGACATCCACAAGCCCCAACTACGCCGGAAACGGCGAATTGGTACGCATAACTGGACACGGTCACCACCTCACCCCTCATGACGAATTAATCACACCCTAACCCCCACATTACCGGCCCCACTTTAGGCCATATGAACCTAATTCCCTGTACGTGCCGGTGACCTCTACTTAGGTAAATACCCGAGCATCGCCAGTAATCCCCAATGGCTTGGCTGGAATACCGCCAACACGGACAGTCGCGGCAATAGGCTTGGTGACTACAGCACCAGCACCGACAATCGCATCAGCCCCAACATCAGCCATCACCACCGCACCGGCACCAATCCATGCGCCATCACCAATGGTGACCATGCCAAACTGTGGCTCTTGCTTACCTTTTCTGCCTCGGTGTTGGTTGCCACCACTAAGTACCTGTACACCATCAGCCAACAAAACATTGTCGCCAATGTTCGCCCATCCGATCGTGCAGAACCGGCCAATATAAACGTGATCTCCCAACTGAGCCTGCTGTTTACTAAATAAACTCATGAATCCAAATGAAACATCCCGACCAACCGAGTTCAATAAGACCGAGTAACAGACTTTACGGGTGTAGATCCCAAAGTTCCCAGGAATCAGACCTAACCATTCGCTGGTAGAAGCGAATGACTTGGATCGCCCCACAACCATACCGCCCATGTAGTAGACGCAAAGAAACGGCATGCCGACACACCAACCAAGCAACAGGCCAAGGCATTTAAAACAACTGCTCATGTCATGACCTCTTCTCAAGCACCAGACGGACCATCCGCTGAATTCGGCTTCTGAATTCCCAGTACATTGTCATAGATATGGCGAATCCGATCCATTCGTTGGCCAAAGCTGTAATGCGACTCAATCGCCTTTCGACCAGCAGTTGCCAAGCGACTACGTAATATTTCATCGGTTACCAAACGTCGACACGCCTCAATCAGCGTATCTAATTCACCGGCTGGACAAATTAATCCTGTCTGCTCATGTTGAACCAGGTCACCAACCCCACCAACCTGTGTGGCCACAACGGGCACATGCATACTCATCGCCTCAAGCACAACGTTGGGTAGCCCCTCGCGCAAGCTGGACAGAACGAATAAATCCAATGCGTGATAGAGCGATATAGTATCATCCACAAACCCCAGAAGACGAATGCGTCCTGCAAGATTATACTGCGTAACCATATCTTCCAAATCGCCACGTTGATCACCTTCACCAGCAATCCATAGTTCCAAATCAAGTCCCTGCTCAACCAATGCATGCACTGCACGAATAAGCAAATGAAAACCCTTTTCGGTGCTTAGGCGACCGACGGCACCTATAACCATCCGTCCAGGCGACACTTGATATTGTTGTCTTAGTCTTGCCTGGTCGGGCGGGTGATGACGTTTGAACCAACTTTCATCAATCGCATTGGGAACCAGACTCAGACGTTCATCTGGCACGCCCAATGTTCGAGCCCGGTCAACTAAATCCGGTGAAACGCAAATCACATGGTGATAGTAGGGCAAACACCCGCGATCAATTGCATAATACAACGGTGTTTTAACAGTACGCTTGACCCAACCATGAACAGTGGTCACCAACTTCATATTCCAAAATGGCCGGACCGCCAGACCAAGCAGGTTGGACTTGTAATCGTGACCATGCCAGATCCGTACTTTGTACCGCCGACACAAGTCAAGCAGAACACGAAATACGGAGCAATCAAGGGGCCCGGTATCCGGAACTGCAATCAGCGGGCAACCAACCTGCACAGCTTTTTTTTGAACCTCATGGAAACCGGGGTCATCAGGCGGGTGTAGATACGCAGCCACCAGCCAATATGGCGTATCACTCATGAACGGAGCCGATAACAAGATTGTCTTGTCGGGACCACCTCCGGTGCCGGTAATAACCCGAGTATGCAGCACGACATGTTGACCGCCGGGGGCACCGGGAAGCATGGAATTAAGCTCTTGTGTCGCGTTTGTCATCCTGCCCGACAAGCTCGTATCTAGTCAAGAATTGCCATAACCGATTTGTTATTGTACACCCGGATCATCCTAAAACCGCCAAGGACGCCGGGTATCGGTTGCCACAGCAGCACGAACGCATAAGATGAATCGGGCAGGTAGGCATCCGAATCAACCCCGGGCCTACCGCCAACACTCGATAGCGTGGACAATACATTCAGCGGCGGGAAAGTGGATCGACGACATGGGCCTTGAAACAGCACTCCCACACGAATCTTTCATCACCACCCAACTCAATAAGGTGGTCAACTGGGCCCGCAAATCCAGCCTGTGGCCCATGCCATTTGCAACTGCGTGTTGCGGAATTGAGCTTATGGCCACGGGTGCCAGCCGTTATGACTTGGCGCGATTTGGGGCCGAAGTGATGCGGTTCAGCCCACGCCAAAGTGATTTGCTACTGGTTGCTGGACGCGTTGCCATTAAAATGATGCCGGTTCTGCAACGAATCTATCTACAAATGCCCCAACCCAAATGGGTCATCTCGATGGGTGCCTGTGCGTCGACCGGCGGTGTATTCGATACTTACGCCGTTGTCCAGGGTATTGACCAGTTCATTCCGGTTGATGTCTACGTCCCGGGCTGCCCCCCACGTCCGGAAACATTACTCGAAGGCATCATGGCCCTCCAACAAATCGTGGACAATGATGGACAACTGCCCTCCGACCACCCACGGCGGCCCCTGCAGATTGCCCTGCAACCCACCCACAAAGTCAGTCCCCAACCGGTACCGCTGACCATATCGTCGTAAATTGACGCCCCGGCCATAGAAGATGGGACCAGAGGCAATAGGGCTTTAGCACGATGCCCACCTAGTCCAATGCGGCCGAGAGGACTCGAACCTCCACGGGATATTACTCCCACCAGCACCTCAAGCTGGCGCGTCTGCCAATTCCGCCACGGCCGCTGCATGGCTTACCCCTGCCACGGAAAGTATAAGCGTCCTGCGGTGCTTGTCGATCTTCGACCATTTGTTGCCCATGAGCCATTTCCCCATGGGTAGCGAAAAATAAATTGTCAAAAAGCTATAATATATCACGAGGTAAAAACCGCGATTCCGTGGAGTCTTCACCATGGCCAAAGACCTAACACCCCACCAGCGGGGGATTGTCAAACGCTACTACGAACATCACGACACGATCCAAAGCAACAAGATCTCGGATCTTGTTGCCGAACTTTGGCTGACCGATGATCCCAAGACACAAACCAAACTGTGGAGCCGTGCCCAGGTTGCCTTAATGCGCATGGGTGTCGATGCAAATCATGTGGCAAACATCGTCAAACAACGGGATATCGAAGCGTTTGCCGCCCTTGTTAGCCAAGTTGATGCGGGCAAAACACCCACTTTATCAACGGGCAAGAAAGATCCCTCACCATCCGAAAAGCGAGCACGAGGTGCAATTTCCGTATCTGACGGACGGACAATCGGACAAATGCGTGCCCAGATGGCTACCGAGGCAGGCCATGACTCACTGGAAGAACCAAATTTAAGAAGGGCCCTCAAAGCCTTTCGGCGAAAACTCAAATCACTGCGTCGAGAAGATGAATCAAAAATCGGCAGCCGTTATGTCACAATGGGACGCGAGTCCAATATCTGTGCCATTACACCACCCAGCAACTTTTCCATGACCGTATGGAACAAACTCGCTAAACTCGGCCGCCTTAAAAAGGCAGGCAGTGGAACATTTGAGCTACCATAGCCCTCGAATCATCTGCCATTTAGCGCGACAACCCTCGGCCAATGACCCCATAGCGCACCAGAAGATACAGGCAACCAGCCATCTAGTTGCAACGGGGCAGCCAGAAAAAATCATGCTCCACCACCGTGTAGACCAAGGCCATATTTGCCAATAGCGTACCGCTGATCACCTAACGTTTTACGATCTACGCCCGGTTCGTTAGATTACACAACCGATTAAAACACCGGAACATAATTCCATGGGCACAAAAGTCTGCAAATTTGGTGGTACTTCCCTAGCCGATACCGGCCAGATGCAGAAGGTTAAACGCATCGTCCAGGACGATGCGGATCGTCGTTTTATCGTCCCCTCGGCACCGGGCAAGCGAGAACCATCTGATTGCAAGATTACTGATCTATTGTATCTATGCCATTCAACGGCCAGCCAGAAGACATCGTTTGACGAACCATTCGAACTGATTAGCGACCGATACAAGCAAATCGTCGATAATTTGGGGCTTAACCTGGACCTTCAATGCCACCTTGGTCAGATACGCAATGATATTAGTAGTGGTGCCACTGCGGACTATACGGCCAGTCGCGGCGAATACCTGTGTGGCCTGATCATGGCCGATTGGCTTGAAATGCCATTTGTAGATGCCAAAGAGGTCATCCATTTCGATTCGAATGGTCAACTTAATATGCAGCGCACGGATGAAGTATTTCAAAACAGGTCAAAACAACTGAAACAAGCCGTCATCCCGGGCTTCTATGGTTCGACTCCCAATGGGCAAATCAAGACATTCTCCCGAGGCGGGTCAGATATCAGTGGTGCCATCGTTGCACGCTGCGTTCAAGCCGATGTATACGAAAACTGGACCGATGTCTCGGGATTGCTCATGGCAGACCCCAATATCATTGAAAACCCACAATCCATTGACGTACTTAGTTACCGCGAGTTGCGCGAGCTGGCCTATATGGGCGCCAGCGTTCTGCACGATGAAGCCATCTTCCCCGTTCGCCAAGCAGCAATCCCCGTCAACATTCGCAATACCAACCAACCTGACGATCCGGGGACCATGATCGTCCCCGAAGCAACACCTATTGCCCACACCGGTACGATCACAGGTATTGCAGGACGTAAAGATTTCACGGTCATCGCCGTGGAAAAGGCGCTAATGAACGCTGAAATCGGCTTTGCACGCCGGTTGCTCAGCATCCTGGAAACGCATGATATCAGCTTCGAACATCTACCCAGTGGCATTGACACCATGAGCCTGGTCATCGCCGACGCCCAGTTGAATAACAAACTGGATTCATTGCTTGTCGAAATCCACAATTCGTGCCATCCTGACTCACTTGATGTTTACCCAGATATGGCATTGGTTGCCACGGTAGGACGTGGGATGTCACAGACACCAGGCATGGCCGCCAAAATCTTTGCCGCTTTATCCTCGACCGAGGTTAATATTCGGATGATCGATCAAGGTTCAAGCGAGATTAACATCATCGTGGGCGTCCATACAAGTGATTTCGAAAAAGCCATCCGCGCCATTTACAGCACTTTCCAGGAATAGGCAATACAGATCTGCGTGTGCCTATTGGCACCCGCAAGCGGCCTGCCATCCAACCACTTTGCCCGCAACCAATACCATAAACGCATATTTCGCATGACAACCCACCTTGATGCGATCATGGAATCGGCCAGTAACGCGTTGTCTCGCATGGACTACCTGCAATGCGAGAAGGACTGCACACACGCCCTGTCGATGGCCCGCAAGCAAGCCAACTGGCCCTACTACGCAAGGATTCTTCTCCCCCTACAGGAATCTCGCCGCCAAAGACGTATGATCGCGGCCGAATCAACCATTCGCCTCGGGACCACCGATCTATCCCATGACCCGGCACGATGGATAAACCATCTAGCTGCTGGCTGCATCATCATCACCCAACCGCACAGGCCAGCCATGGCCCGCTTGATTGCCGAACAAATGCAGGATCGTTTTATTCTCGCCCTCTATGCCGAAAATCCATCTGACTGCCCCCGCTGGACACTAAGCTCATCCCCGGGCTCGACCCTCACCGTAACCATCGATGCGCCACCACGCGCCTGTGTTGACCGCTGGCTGAAACCAAATGATTTCACCAACTTCAACAACGATCCTCCAGGCCACAAGGCGACTCTATCATCACCGCCAGTAAGTTTGGCGACCGTAGCATCCAACTGGTTTTTGGATGCATGCGAAGCCATGGGGGATGCTGCCCTGACACGGCTGGACCCACAGGATATCGACGTGGATCGGATCAAAATACTTGAAGGCCTGTTGCTGGCCATGCCCGCCCACGAGTTGCTGCATCAGCAACTAGGGCGAGAAGCACGTCGTGTAGAGAACCATTAATATCGAAAAAGCCCACTTTTACAGTAGTTACCACTAACTCAAAGTAGAACACTAAAACGAAAAATCCAGTTGCAACTTGATACATTTGAGCATGACATGTAACGGATTTCATCCGAACCGATCCCGGTTGCGACCATTGATTCAATTTCACCCGGCCTGACCCCTGGCTTCCCACAATTTTCCACCGCAGCCTGGTGACGTACAATTGGCGAATGGCCGCCACAAGAAGACTGGTCGTGGGTATCACCGGTGCCAGCGGAGCACTTTACGCACAACGCACGATTCAACTGCTTACCGCAGCCAACATCGAAACCCACCTGGTTGTCTCACCACTAGGCCAACGACTACTCCATGACGAATTAGGCATGGAAGGCGTTGACCTTGATGCCTTAAGTGGAACGCCAGACCGGAGTCACCTGATCAAGTACCACCATTTCAAAGATGTCGGTGCGCCACTGGCAAGCGGCTCGTTCATCCACGACGGAATGTTGGTCGTACCATGCTCATCAAACTCCCTCTCAGCGATTGCCACCGGATCCCAACAAAACCTGATTCACCGTGCAGCAGCAGTCACACTCAAAGAACGGCGCCGCCTCGTTTTGCTCCATCGTGAGATGCCCCTTGCCCTCACTGATATCCGGAATATGGAGCAGGCCACAACAGCCGGCGCCATCGTGTGTCCCGCATCACCAGGGTTCTACATGCTGCCATATTCGATTGATGACCTGGTTGATTTTGTGGTTGCGCGAATACTTGACCTGGTCGGCGTGGATCATGGACTTGACATGCAATGGTCGAACCAGAAATCCGCTCCCAGCACCCCGCATATAACTCCACGCAACTAACCGCCACCATGGCGAACCCTGGCAGACAAACCCAACGGGGACCAAGGATGACACAAGCAACCGTAACATCAAACAATCAACCACACTGCACTGCCGACGAAAAATGGCTCAGTTCACTGGGACATTTAGCACGCGACATCAAGATCAGCCACACCGTTTTTGCATTACCGTTCGCTTTACTGTCATCTTTTCTTGCAGCATCACACATGGGCGATCTACCTCAAATCGGCGAAGTAGCCTTAGTCATCATGTGCATGGTTTTTGCCCGCACGATTGCGATGACCACAAATCGGATGGCCGATGCTACCTATGACAAACTTAATCCCCGCACTGCGAACCGCGCAATCCCCACTGGACGTCTTGGCCAGAGATTCGCATGGCGGACAGTGGTGGTCTGTAGCGTCATGTTTGTCGCCATGTCGGGCGGGTTTTGGCTGCTCTACGCCAATCCATGGCCGCTAGCTCTCAGCCCACTGGTTCTAGCATCGCTATATAGCTACAGCTTTACCAAGCGCTTTACATGGTGCTGCCATCTTGTCCTAGGTGGCGTACTGGCGATCAGCCCATTGGCTGCGGCCCTTGCCATTGAGCCACGGTATCTCACCACGATCGAACCCTATCTTCTGGCTGTCATGGTGGCGTGCTGGGTTGGGGGATTCGATATTATTTACGCACTTCAAGACATCGAAATCGACCGAATGACAGGTACCTTTTCAATGCCGGCCAACCTCGGGACAAGTCGGGCGATGTGGATCAGTCGGATACTGCATGCGGTAAGCATCGTTTCATTAGCCTGGCTTACCGGGAACAGTCACATCCTGGGCACCAACTTTACAATCGCAGTTACGATCGTCGCCATCCTCTTGATAATCGAACATACGCTGGTCTGGGGAGGGAAAAGGCAACATATTCATATCGCCTTCTTCACAGTCAACGGAATTATCAGCTTGGTACTTGCAGGCTTGGGCCTGATTGACATTTTACAGCCATAGCCGCAAGAAAAACTACTACCTCACGCTCACTGCCGGACCAAATCACTAATTGCCAATAACGAGGGCATGATCTCCGCAAGCACCGTGGGCGTAATTGACTGCGCGCCATCGGTCATCGCGTGCTCAGGGTCACTGTGAACCTCAATAATCAAGCCATCGGCACCGCCCGCCACGGCGGCCCGGCACATTGGCGGAACCAACCGGGCATATCCCGTCCCCTGTGATGGATCGACCACTACCGGCAGGTGACTACGATGATGCAGTTCGGGCACAGCAGAAATACTCAGCGTGTTTCGCGTATGGTCTTCAAATGTACGAATACCCCGCTCACACAAAATTACGTTGAGATTGCCCGATGCAAGAATATATTCAGTTGCCTGCAAGTACTCATCAATGGTCATTGACATACCGCGTTTGTACAACACGGGCTTGGTGCTCTTTCCCACTGCCTCAAGCAGTTTAAAGTTCTGAGCATTACGCGTTCCGATCTGGAAACAATCGGCATACTTCTCGACCAAATCAACTTCTGATGGCGTGAGCACTTCAGTCACAACAGCCAACCCGGTCATGTCACGCGCAGCGGCAAGCATCTTAAGTCCATCCTCACCAAACCCTTGAAACGAATATGGGTTGGTCCGCGGCTTAAATGCCCCACCGCGCAGGGCTGTGGCACCTGCGTCCTTGACCTGCTGGGCCATATCCAGAATCGCCTGCTCACCCTCCACGCTGCATGGGCCGGCAATCACCGGCACTTGTTTGCCACCCACTAGACAATCAGCGCCGATTTTTACCTGTGTGCGGTCCGCCTTGGCCTCGCGAGCGGCAATCTTATAAGGCGCCAATATGGGCACAACACGATCGACGCCCGGAGCCTGCTCCAATGTCCCTTTGTCCTTACGACGATCCTCACCGATCACGGCAACCACCGTCAGATCCGTGCCGACAATCACATGATCCTTAAGTCCCATTTCTTGCACCAAATGAACCACATGCTCCACTTGCTTTTTTGTCGCATCCGCCTGCATCACCACAATCATGCTGAGTGTCTCCTGTCTACCGTCAATTTAAAAACCCCGACACTGCCGCATCGGGGTCGTTTGATATCAAATGAACGGATATCCTATGATGACGCACCCGCCGCAGCTATTGGCCGAGAAAATGCTAAAACGGGGATGAAATAGAACTTCGGCAACTTCATTGCAAATAATATTTTGCCGCCCAAGTGCCCCCACGTCAACCGCCGATCTAGTTCTAGATAGTTTGACCTCAAATTACCTATGTTAATATTTATCGGATCATCCCAGACGAAAGATAAACGCTTCTAAATAATGGACTTTTAGTGAATGACCCCTAGCATGACACGAATCAGCTAAAACCATGGTGACGACATCATGGTGGCAAGCTTTCCAAAATTATCAATACGAACATTAATGGATTCACCCATGATCAGATTATTCTCAATTCAAGGGCAACCAACTGTACCTGTAACTCTCATGATTGCCCTCATGGTTCTATGTGGTATCGCCGCCAAACCGGGCATCTCCCTCGCAGTTGATGAGTCAACCGTCAATCAACCAACCGTGGACACCACCACACCAATACTGCCGGATATTACTGACGCCCAGCTCGTTCAAGCAGTTACCCAACAGGACCAGATGTACGACACCCTGCGGGTCTCGTTCACCACCAAGGTGATCCGCAAAAAGGTCAAGGTTATGCGGCTACCTGGTGGACACCAGTTTCATAGCCCCAAGAAACAGCGGCTTAAGATCGAGTTCCACGCAGATGCAGGTAAATACCGTTACCAGTTGCAACATGAGCACCGCGAAAAAATCGACCCCGTTCACCTCGTATTGACCTATAACGGTGTCACAAGGTACGAATGGAATCCCATAAGTAACGAAGGACAAATGTTTCGCTCGAACGCAGAATTGGCATGGCCTGACCCACGTGAATTTGGCTGCTCGTTGGGCCGCCAATACCGATCTCAACTAATTGGGGCATCTCTGGCGGAATCCAGGATCACGGTTATCACGCCCCAAATCACTGACAATCATCCTTGCTACCGCGTGGAGGCTTTGCTTCCGGATGGGGCTAAAGTCCATGCTTGGATCGACCCAAATGCAGGCTGGCGAGCACGTCGTGTCGCGGTATGGAATGCCGATGGCACACCAAGCCACGAAACATCGGTCAAACTCAGCGAAATCACGCCCGGTGCCTGGTTTGCATCCACCGGCGAACAGCGGCTTATTGCCACACACTCAGATGGCCAACCAGACAGCCGATGGAAATTTTGGCTGCACGACATTGATCTTGATATTCAACCAACATCACAACAATTCGCTATGGAGTTCCCCGCGGGCACAACCGTCTTTGACCACCACAAACGGTTTGGCTACATCGCAGGCGAGTGGGAAAGCCGCTACCAACCGCGTGACTTGCAATTTGATTCGGATCGTTCGATTGGAATGGTATATGTACAAAGTTGGCATGCACAATCCGGTGGTGGCCAGTGGACCTGGCTGGGACAGGCCAAAGGCAAGTTGAAGATACAGGCTAACAAACGCGTCCGACTTGAAATCCAGACCGATGACCCGGCCAGCCTGGCCATGCTGACCAACATTGAGCCCGATGCGATTCAACAGATCAAGATCTGGCCCATGCATGCCACTGATGAAGCAATGGGCCACATCGCCAATCTTACCGGCACAGAAACCCTGGACCTTTCCGGAACGGATATCACTGACGCTAGCGCCAAGTATCTATCACGAATGCGAGGCCTGCGTGAACTGCGTCTTACGGCCACTGCTATCACCGACAATGCTCTCACCGCTCTCGCCTCCATGCCCACGCTGAACAAACTATTTCTTAATGAAACCTCAATTACCGACCATGGCATTGCTCACCTGTCCCGTGTCTTGTCACTTAATACGCTTGACCTGAGTTCAACCTCGGTCACCAATACCGGCTTGGTTGACCTGAGTGATCTCAACGGACTAACAGCACTCTATCTAACCGCAACGAACATCACCGACCCCTTGCCCGGCACATTATTCCTCTCAGCCCTGACGAACCTTGAGTATCTGTCCCTAAATAACACACGTATCGGCAATGCAACAGCAGCCCACCTGACAACACTCAAAAGACTTCGGGCACTAGAGCTACTCAACACCGCCATCAGCAACGATGGCTTACGCCAGTTGAGAAATCTCACTTCACTGCAATCTTTAAAATTGTCGGCAGATCATTTCACGGGAGATGCCCTGCAGTATCTAGAGCAACTAACGTCACTACAGCATCTCACGGTGCGGTCATACCAGAATAATAATGACAAGGGGTTGCCTTCCTTGGTCCAACTTCGGCGACTTTCATCACTGGAACTAAGTGGGCGTGGCATTACGGATATCGTTATGGTACATGTCTCAAGCATCCCCACACTCACATCACTGTCACTGTCAGATTGTGGCGTCAGCGACACCGGGCTGGCCATGCTTTTCCGCCTTATCAACCTGCAACGACTCACATTAAATCACACCGAGGTATCCAACCTGGGACTGCGTCAACTTCGGTACCTGCCTAAGCTCGTTGCCCTTGATATCACCACAGACCAGCCCGCCATCACCAACATCCAGCACCTGCAAGCACTAAGCCAACTCAGGCAACTTCGAATTGCAATCAACAACCTGGACGACAAACAGATCGCCCACCTTTCAACCATGATCAACTTGGAACATCTCGAATGGAATGTTACAGGTTTGTCCGACAATGCCATCAAGCACCTGGACAGACTCACCAACTTGACTGACCTTACGATCTTTGGGCCAACCACACTAAGCGATGCCGGATTAGCTCACCTCTCAAAACTCACAAATCTACGTAGACTGTATATTGCTGGCCAGTTCACAGATGCTGGCATCAAACACTTGTCTACGCTTCGCTCTCTAGAACAACTGGATTTGGCTACGGCTTCAGTCGAAGCCAAAGCCCTGAACACACTGCGACGGTCACTTCCGTCCCTGCAATACAGGATCTTGCCTTAAACGCGCAGGCGGCCAAAACATGCGATAAGACGCAAGGCAAAGGACTTATCTCTAACCCAATGATTGACCAATGGAGGTGGGGGGGCTCGAACCCCCGACCTCTTGCATGCCATGCAAGCGCTCTCCCAACTGAGCTACACCCCCAAGGGTCGTCAGGTCAGTATAGAATCGCCATTAGAAGGCTTCAAGCAACACAATTATAGTGGGAAACGGGTCACAACTCGCCATATGTACTAAGTTGGTGTATATTGCAAAATCCCACCCTGCGGAGAATGACTGAATGCAATTGACCGAGAAGCTACACGGCCTGTTCTTGCTTGAGAAACAAATTCGAGGAATGCAGTCCCGCTTGGACTCAGCCACCCGACGTTGCGATGCCCAGCAAGCCAAGCGCGATCAATTGCTGCGCCAGCAAGAAGAAATGACAGACCAACTCAAGCACGGGCGAGCCAAGGCCAACGAACTCGAAAGTATGGCGGCAGAGATTGAACAGAAGATAGCTCACCAGCGAGAGTTGATGAATAATGTCAAAAGCAACAAGGAATACTCCTCGCTACTGATTGAAATCAATACCTATAAGCTTGACAAGGAAAATTCTGAACAAGAGGCCCTCGAACAGATGTCCGCAGTTGACCTCATGGATCAGGAACTGACGGAAGTTACCGACAAGGCCCACGCCCAGCAGAAGCTGGTCGCAGTGGGACAGAGTGAAATTAAAGCATGCAAGGCGGAGGTCGGCGAACAACTCGACCGGCTTATTTCCGAACGCAGCACTGCCGAAAAGGATCTTTCGGCCAACGCTTTGTCTACATTTAAAAGGCTTGCTGACATACACGATGGTGATGCCATGGCCACCGTGACAGAAGTGAATCGGAGAACCATGGAATATGGATGTGGTGGCTGTTACTTAAGTATTCCCGTAGAACGTGTCAGTACGCTTATGAGCAGTCCTGATGAAATCGTCATCTGCCCGAATTGCAACCGCATGTTGTTCATGGATCAAGACCTAATGGCAGCCATCGTCAAATAGCCGACGGAATCCTCGCAGACATCTGATGCGTCTTATCATCCACATTGACGGCGGTTCGCGCGGTAACCCCGGCCCAGCCGCCGCAGGCGTTGCAATTTCAACCCAGGAACAGCACACACCCGTCTACCAAGGCGGGATTCATCTGGGCAGAATGACCAACAACGCTGCCGAATACCATGCCTTGCTGCATGCATTGAAACTGGCACAGCAATTCGGAGCCACGCAAATCGACCTCTACAGCGACTCACAACTACTCGTCCGCCAGATTAACGGCCAGTACCGAGTTAAGGCCGCCGCACTCCAGGATCTCCATTCCCAGGCAAAGGAATATTTGACCGCCTTTGACGACTGGCGATGTACCCATATCCGGCGTGAACAGAACCACAGAGCAGACGAACTGGCCAACCTGGCCCTCGATGCTGGCGAGGATGTAATTGAAGTATCGCCTGATGCTAGAATACTAAATACCAGTAAGTTGCCAGATTCATCGCAGTCCAGCAAAATCCAATTCACCGTCCATTTCAAAGAAGCCTCAGCAAAGGGATGCCCTGCCCCAACCGCAGCCAACAAGCAATTTACATGTGGACCACAGATACCGGCGGGGCTATGCATTTACGCAGCCAAAACAGTATTGGATCTGGTGAAGTTAAACGATCCAAATCTTGAGGTCGACACACAATGCATCCACTGCGGCGCCGCCCTATCCCTCCACTTCAGCAGATCATGACGAAAGGGGTGAACCCGGGCCACATCCCTGGAAACCACATACTTGTAAATCTCGGGCCCGTTCGACCCAGCCGGCACCACCCACGAAAGGGATCTCGCTGATTTAGACCAGAAAACCGTACCGATTCCACTCAACTCAAAAAGACCCAATGGACGGCCAACCTGCATCACCCACATCGTAATAATCCAACAGGTAGATCCTGCTCCGGATACCGGACCAGGGAAAACCCCGCCCCCAATGGACCTCGACGTCGAGTTGTGGGAATATGGTAAAATAGATATAATTTCAACCTTAACGCGAGAATTCGGAGATTACCCCAATATGATCGAAGCCCTTAAAGATGATCAGATCGTGCATGAGTTGGGCGGCCGATTTAAGTTCACCTCACTGGTTCAACACCGTATCAGACAACTAATGGACGGGGCTCGCCCCCTGATCGAGCGACAGGGCCGTAGTGACTTGGAAATCGCCATAGTAGAAGTCGTAGAAGGCAAAATCCGACCAAGCCAAGGTCCTGGCAACGCTGAAGTCGAAGACGAATAACCGTGGCGCAGGCCAACAATTCGCAGCATAGCTCATCTGGTAAATCACCCAATATCTGGCAACATCGCCGTATCGTGGTTGCCCTCTCGGGTGGCATTTCATGTTACAAAATCGCAAGTTTGGTCAGCCGTAGTATCCAGGCTGATGCATCTGTACGAGTTCTGATGACACCGGCAGCTTGTCGATTCGTTGGCCCAACAACATTTGAAAGCCTCTCAGGCTCACCAGTACTCACCGACATCTTTGCGCCATCACGAGATTACGAATCACCTCACACCGCCCTGGCCCAATGGTGCCAGCTAATGATCATCGCTCCCGCCACAGCTGATCTGATTGCCAAATTAGCTGTGGGTCGAACGGATGATGTCGTATGCCTCACCGCATGCGCCCTGCCGGCATCGACCCCGGTGCTATTGGCCCCAGCCATGAACGAGCAAATGTGGCAGAACCCAATCACCCAACGCAACACCCGAACCGTCATTGAAACTTTGGGCTACCACACTGTTGGACCCGATGAAGGTTGGCAGGCATGCCGGACCACAGGCGTAGGACGAATGAGCGAACCAGACCAGATCTTTGAATCCGCAACACAACTGCTCGAAACACATCGGTAAAGCCCGAGAATCTCAACTTAACATCATGATGCCTTGCGCCGCATGTCCACACCT
>Ga0310125_10000677_pt1 | contig 16518 bp, 19 predicted proteins | sample CB11b_Tmax_Bot8__FD_203508 | JGI IMG/M metagenome (GOLD analysis project Ga0310125, IMG submission 203508) | Marine microbial communities from Western Arctic Ocean, Canada - CB11b_Tmax_Bot8 | ecosystem: Environmental > Aquatic > Marine > Oceanic | place: Canada: Western Arctic Ocean | collected... | reverse complement strand
AAGTCTGAAGAGCCTCCCGAGCCGTGAAGTCAACTTCAAAATCTTCATTCTCGCCGAGTTTCCCATTGGAGATTTTCTGAGGAATTATTTGTCCATCGGGCAAAAATCCGTATTGCTCCGGCCTGTGCCTCATCAAAGCAGCGACAGGAACACCAACAAATATGACGAAGATGCCTACGTAAATCGAAGCATCCCTCCACCCATAGACATCAATAGCCCACCCCAAGGCTGGCACCAACAACCCTCCTAACCCCACACCGGACCACATGATTCCAAATGCCAATCCTCTTTTTCTATTGAACCAATTTGCGACGGCAGCCGAGGCCGGCACGTGCATTCCGAGGCTGTTCCCCAACGTTATGCCAAGAATATAAACCAGCATAAATGTAACGAGACCACTAACCTGACTTAATAAAATGAAACCCAATCCCATCACGGGTATCCCTACTAACATCAATTTTCTTGGGCCCAGCCTATCAACCGCCCACCCTTCTACAGGCCCGATAAATCCAGCTTCAAGCCTAGCCAGAGAGAACACTGCCGACACGGTGGTTCTACTCCAACCAAATTCTTTACTCAAAGGAATAATGAAGTTGCCAAATCCGTGAAAATTAATTCCAGATGACATGGCCATAACAAAAGCCCCACCAATGCAAATCCACCACCCATAGAAAAACTTTAATCTGGTTTGTCCAAGATTCACTGAATTATCTGGAGTCTGATCTGAGTCAGCCAGACTATCTTCTTTTCTAGAGGTCAATTGTCATCATTTCAATAATAAATATCTGTGTATTTGGTATGGAAGTTTAACACTGTCAAAATCTAAAAACTTAGAACGATGTTGCGATTAGCAAAGTTTCAATGTTTCCAGGACTAATAAATCTGGTATTCTGTGTCTGGGTGAGAATCTGTAATGACAAACTCTAATTCAAACACGACTAGGCCGAATCTATTGGCGCTATTGGAAGATCATGGACTTAGAATTACGGCCCCAAGACAGAAAATAGCAGATTATATCCATGCTGCTGCCGAATGGTTCACCGCTGAGCAAATGGCAGATGATCTATCAAATGTATCCCGGGCTACTGTATTTCGAACTCTAAAAATTCTACTGGAAGCAAACGTTATATGTCGTCTTTCTATTCCAGGTGGAAATCCTAGATATTCACTCTCTCAGGTAGATCACCATCATCATACTGTCTGCGTATCATGTGGGAAGGTCGGAGAGTTTAAAGCCTCGACTGTTGAAAGATTATTGAAAGGTATCGAGTCAGACATACCCGGCACAATTGTCGGTCATAACATAGAGTTCTACATCAAATGCGACGTCTGTGTCTGAGAGAAAAATTTTTCATAAACAGCACAGCATAGAAAAATCGCAAACGAAATCAAAGTCATTACAGGTCCTGAAGGAAGATCGAAATAATAGGATACATACAAGCCAACCACTGTAGAAAACAACCCGAAGACTATTCCTAAAAGCATGGCTCTCGTGAACCTCCGCATCACCATCTGAGACGCAGCGGCAGGAGTTATCAACAACCCTACAACCAAAACCACTCCAACTACATGCAAAGTAACAACAATGGATATGCCTAACAAAATTAGAAACATATGATTTAAAGCCCCTGCATTTAAACCTGCCACGACAGACCCTACAGGATCAAATCCAGAAAAAATAAGTTGCTTGTGGAAGGTTACAAGAGCAACTAGCACGAGAACAGTTAATACAAACGAAACCAACATATCAACCCTAGACACCCCCAAAATCTGTCCAAGTAATATATCCTCAATGCTTACAGTAAGACCGCCAACCAGAGACATCAAAACTAACCCTAAAGAGAACAATCCTGCGAACATAACCCCGACGGCTGTATCCACACTGACATTTTTCTTGTGAATTAAATAACCAACTGACACTGCAACAACAATCGCCATAGGCACAGAACCCAAAAAGGGGGAGAGACCAAGGATTAGGGCAATCACTATTCCTGGCATAACCGCGTGAGCCATAGCGTCACCCATAAAACCCATACCCCTAATAACTACATAGGCACCTAAAATTGGGCATATAATCCCAACCATACTTGATACAAATAGAGCTCGCAGCATAAAGTCATATTGGAACGGTTCAAGGATGATGTTAATCATGGTGGTGACCTAAGGAATGACTCAAAAACATTCCTGGATGCGATCCATATAATTCTTCCAAGACCGCGGGAGTAAATGCTGTCTCTGGAGATCCTTGAGCGCATACATGCCTATTAAGACATATGACCTCATCGAATCGATCCGCTAGGGTATTGAGATCATGAGTAGCAATTACTATAGTTTTTCCTTGCTCTTTTAATTCTCTAAGGATATCAATTAACCCGAATTGAGATGCCACATCCACTCCACTGAAAGCCTCGTCTAAAAGCAATATATTCGCTTCCTGACATAAAGCTCTGGCTATAAAAACTCTTTGCCGCTGTCCTCCTGACATTTCGCTAATTAACTGGTCCTTGTAATTCCACATATCTACCCGTTCCAAAGCAGATCGAACCTTCTCCATGCTTCTTTTTCTTGAAAATGCTAAGAGAGAGTTGTTTTTTACAAAACCCAGGTCAACCACTTCTTGGGCTGTCAAGGAAAATCTCCAATTAACGTTTTCTCTTTGAGGTATATAGCTGATAGCACCTCTTGAATCTTTGGGAGGCAGGCCATTAACAAATATCGAACCATGGACTATATCTTGGATCCCAGCGATGGCGTTGAATAAGGTACTTTTTCCCCCGGCATTGGGACCTACCAAGGCAGATAAAATCCCCCTGCCTACGGAAAATGTAACGTCATCCAAAACCAAATTACCGTTAAATTCCACACATGCTCCCACAGCTCTTATTGCACATGTGCAATTGAAACCACACCTCAAACAACGATCTTCGATATCCACTTTGGAAAACTTCCCTTGATTTTTCATGTTGTCATAACTACAATTATTCTATTGAGACTCAGTATCAATTAAGGGTATAGATTATATGTCCCAGTCACAAATGGTGTCAATTAAAACAAAATTATCATCGGCTATATTTCTCCACCCAGTCCCATAAAATATCAGCCCTGAGTTTCCCGTTTCCGACAGCGGGATCTATTGCACATCGGCAGCTCCTTGTATAGGACCCAATTGTTTGCAATTCAGTTCTTTTCTCTTTCCATTCCCACGGAGATCCGTTAGCTGCAACAAAAACCTGTTCACAAAGGTTTCTGGTTACGGGAACCGCTTTATAAAATCGCCTCGACCACGATGACCCACCAAATACCCAAAATCCATCCCAGAGTTCCTCACTCGCCATTCCGCGTCTTAGGTGAGCATTGACATTAAAGCGCTCCACCTGAATTTCAGATGGAGCTGCCCAGACTGATTGCAGAATCTGATCAACGTGGATAAAGCCAATAAAATAGAACCCGAAATTATCTGTTGGTTCACCTGCTTCCCAATATTGCAATCTAGATAAAAACAAAAGGAAGTCTCCTCTTGTCACATTTCTCATTCCCATTGCCCGAGGATTAACCTCACAATTATCCCCGTATGTGTAAGTATCAAATTCAGGATCACTGTGCACGGTGGCACCAAACATATTTTTGGGTATGTAGCTAGATAAATCCTGTTCAGGATCGTAATGCGATTTTAAGCTTCGATATTCCACCCCATGACTGGAAGGCAACTGCCTATCTTCTGGTATCGGTATGAATTCAAAAGTCTGATCACTAAAAATTGGGCTACAGAAATTGTGACTGGCATTAGACCCAACATTAATGACGTAAATCTTACCCGACATTTTTTGATTCCTTGCCGGATATACGAATGCCAATTTCTCCAATAGACATCTGAATTTCATCTAGCGTGTCCTGATCTTCTTCGAACTGGAGTGCTTCCTCTAGTACAGCTAGAGATTTTTTCCCCCCTATCATCCCTAAGGCCCAAGCGGCATGTATGCGAACTAGACTTTCGGTGGTTTTTAAAGCGATGGATAGTGCCGTTATTGCATTGGGGTCGCCATTGTTCCCTAAAGCAACACATGCATTTCTTTTTAACCCGACCAGTTTGGTTCTTTTTATAGGACTATCTTTATATTTTCTACTAAATTCAGCCTGATCCATATTCAATATTTCGACCAGATCTGGTGTAGAAAAGCCAGGCCTTTGTTGAAACGCACCAAGATTACTCTTTAAAGCTTTTTTGTTAACAGGACACACGTCCTGACAGATATCACAACCAAAAATCCAATCCCCCATTAGGGTTCTCAATTTCCTAGGAATGACACCTCGGAGTTCGATGGTTAGATAAGAGATACATTTTTCATTATCTATCACATAAGGGGCCACAATTGCTCCGGTTGGACAGTCATCTATACATTTCACACAGTTGCCACAGGTTTTTTTCAGCGGGTTATCCGGTTTTAAATACAAATCAGTAATCACTTGGGATAGAAAAACCCATGAGCCATGGGTTGGAGTCAATATATTGGTGTTTTTACCAAACCAACCTACCCCTGACCTTCGTGCAGCAGCCCTATCATTCATTGGCCCATCATCTACAAAAATCCGAGTGCTTATATCTCTGCCAGAGATATCTTGCAGAGATATGCAAAACTCCTTTAGTTTAGATTTAAGGACTTTATGATAGTCATCTCCCCATGCATATCTTGCTACTCGTCCATTCTTAAATGTTCCTGCATCTGGATCCGTTGTTAGGTAACTTGTCGCTAGGGATATTACCGATCTAGCATTATCTAGAAGAAGTTGCGGACGATTCATCTTTCGTACCCGTTCTTTTGTGTACCAGTTATACCCCTCCATGTGCCCATCATTTATACGCTTAATGGCGGCCTTTTCATCGCTTTTAAAAGGTTCAGAATCTGTTATACCAACAAGGTCAAACCCAAGAGAAAAGGCACATTCTCTAACTTGATCCTCTAGATTTACATTACTGAGAGACAATTTAAATCTCCTCTTGAATTATAGATATCCGTGCCATCTCATTGACACCTCTCGTATTTCAGCCATATCATCACCGCATTCCACTATACGTATCTCGTTATTATGGAGCATCTATTGACCAACCCGTCGGATTGGGTTTTCAGCTCTACGAACCATTCTAATCACATTCGACTAGTGGATAAACCATTAAGATTATTCAGATAAATTTTTGAACATTGCATCCGGAAGAAAATTTAGACTATATCTAATTTAAATGAATTCAATTTGAGGAGTTGGAAATGTCAAATCTTCGCGAATTAAGAAGGACTTATGGATTTGACGAAGTATCAATTGCTCCAGGGACCGTAACAGTTAATCCTGAAATGACAGATACCTCATTTAAGTTAGGCGATGTGAGTATCAACATACCAATTCTAGGGTCAGCCATGGATGCTGTGGCCAACCCATATTTTATCGGCAAAATGCACGAACAAGGCGCACTAAGCGTAATGAACTTGGAAGGGGTACAAACTCGGTACGAAGATCCTGAAGGTGTACTTGCAGAAATCGCAGACACTCCAAATGACATGGTTACTGCCGTAATGCAAAAAGTCTACTCATCACCAATAAAAAAGGCGCTAATCGGAAGAAGAGTTGAAGAAATAAAGACAACAGGTTCAAAATGTTCCGTTTCCGTAACCCCAGCATACACAAAATCGTATGCTCCACTAGCAGTTGAAGCGGGGGCAGATATGATTGTGGTTCAATCTACAGTGACTACCGCTCGGCATTTTTCCAACAGCATAAAAGGTCTCCAATTCCCTGAGTTACTTGAAATGGTGAAAGTGCCGATTTTGGTCGGCAACTGTGTAGGGTACGATGTCGCCACTGAAATAATGGAGACTGGTATACACGGTATCCTCGTTGGAGTTGGACCAGGCGCAGCATGTACTACGAGAGAGGTCACGGGAGTTGGAATACCCCAAGTGACGGCCACTATGGATTGCGCGTTAGCAAGAGATGATTTTTTCCAGAGAACCGGCAAATACATACCGATCATAACCGATGGTGGGATCAGAACCGGAGGGGAACTTTGTAAAGCTATCGCAAGTGGAGCCGATGCAGTGATGATAGGAACTCCTCTCGCTCAATCGAAAGAAGCGCCAGGGCAGGGATTTAATTGGGGAATGGCCAGTCCTCACCCGGCATTACCTCGGGGTACGAGGGTTAACGTCGGTGTCAAAGGAACTCTCAAAGAACTGTTTTATGGTCCTTCCTCAGTATCAAATGGTACCCAAAATCTAGTCGGTGCACTCAAAGCCTGTATGGGCATGGTAGGAGCGCGGAATATCAAAGACATGCATTCTGTAGAAGTCGTAGTGGCTCCCTCAATAAAAACTGAGGGTAAACATTACCAACTTGGTTTAGAGTAAGGACCGATAGGATTAATTACATACACTAGCAGACCTACTCAACGTATATGAATAAGCAGCTATCTGATTTCTAAAAGCACTGCCCGTTCGTTATTACTAAGATCTTTCAAAACTGTAGTTATGGCAGACGGAAAAAATTGTTGAGATAATTTGACAGCTTCAGCCGCTTGATCAGAATCTATTTCAAACAATATGACCGATGGATTGGACATTTTATCTACCGCTTGAAAGAGTAATTTTTTTATCAATTCCAGCCCATCATATCCTCCATCCAAAGCCACCATTGGTTCCTTTAATACCTCTTCCTGGAGGGAGGTCAATTTATCGCTCCTGATGTAAGGCGGATTACTAACCAATATATCGATTTTGTCTATAATCGGTTCAAGTAAGTCACCACGCCTCAATTTGACTCTTGAGTACAACCCATGAGTTCTCCTATTATCATCTGCGATTACTAAAGCAGCTTCACTGATATCTACAGCTATTACGCTAGCAGTAGGAATATTCAAAGCCAACGAAACCGCTATAGCTCCACTTCCTGTTCCCACATCCACTATCGAAATTTCGTTTTTATCCAGCAACTTGGCTTGAACGATAGCTGCATCAACCAAAAGCTCCGTTTCTTGCCTTGGAATCAACACATCTTCTGAGACAGCAAATGGCAATCCATAGAATTCTTTGACCCTGGTAATGTATGCAAGAGGCTCCCTCTGAGTCCTTCTTTTTACTAAAGAAGCAATATTGCCTGAATCCTCGATGGAGACATCTTCGTCTAAATCTTGGAACATAGTAGCTCTGTCAATCTTTAATACGTACCTAAGTAAGACTTCTGCTTCCAGTTTAGCGTCAAGTGAGCCTATTTTCATAAGCTCTTCACTTGCCACATTAAGGGTTTCTTTGACGTTCACAAACTGGCATTCTCCAATTTACGAGCTTGCTCCACCTGGACCAAAGCTTCGATGAACTCCATCAAATCTCCATCCAGTACCTGTTCAAGGTTATAGCTTGTGAGGCCTATCCTATGATCTGTGATCCTGCCTTGTGGGAAATTATAGGTCCGAACTCTTTCTGAACGATCTCCGGAGCCTACTTGAGACCTTCGAGTATCAGTGATCTCTTGCTGCTGTTTTTCTATCTCAGCTGCAAGTAATCTTGACCTAAGCACTGCAAGGGCTTTTTCCTTATTTTTATGTTGAGACCTCTCATCCTGACATGTTGTGACAAGGCCACTAGGAATATGTTTAATCCGAACGGCAGTAGCGACCTTTTGTACATTTTGTCCACCATGACCACTCGCATGGTATATATCTATCTGAATATCTTCTTGGTTGATCTCAACATCTACCTCTTCGGCTTCAGGAAGAACCGCTACTGTAGCAGCAGATGTATGTATTCTTCCACTGGATTCAGTGGTCGGAACTCTCTGAACTCTATGAACACCACTTTCATGCTTTAATTTGCTGTAAGCCTGATCCCCTCTAACCTGAAAAGTGATTTCCTTTAGCCCTCCAATCCCTGTGGAATTTGAATCTATTACCTCCAATTTCCAATTCAATCGCTGAGCCAACCGGGAATACATTCTATATAGATTTGAGGCAAATAAACCCGCCTCTTCTCCGCCCGTCCCAGCTCTAATTTCAATAATTACATTTTTATCGTCATTAGGATCTGTTGGAACTAAGGCGATACGCAGTCTTTCTTCAACATCTTCTTTATTTCCTTCAAGAGTCGCCTGTTCCTCTTTAGCCAGCGATAATATCTCAGAGTCCGATTCAGATCTAAGCATCTCCCGCAAATCAGCTATCTCTTTAATAACTTCTCTGTACTCTCGAGCGAGTTCCACAACTTCTCTCATTACCGACTGTTCTTTGGCATACTGCTGAACTTTGGTGTAATCAGTCACCACCTCTGGATCTGCCAATAATTTGTTCAATTCCTCATATTTTTCTTCAACCGAGGAAAGCCTTTCTAACATCATTTCATCCTGAAAGTTGAATTTGTGATAACTATGAAATCAAAGAGTAATCATAACTTGAACCCATCTCGATTTCCATAATTTTGGAATTAGATATGTGTAGTTTTTGTTCATGAACAGAAATTCAACAATTTTAGGTTTGTTGACGTATCACGCTTAATTTTAAATAATTCCTTGTGAATGCGATCATCTATGGCACCTTGCAACCATGTCCTTAAAAAATAGTGAGGTTTGTATGACTGAACCCAACGTTGAATTAAGAAAAGTCGCTAAGGAAGATGTATCACGGATAAATCAGTGGCTGGCAGATGACGAAGTTGCCGAAAATTGGTTTGGAAGATACTCATATGGTAATCCGGCCCATCTGGGATACCATCCGGAACAGGTTGACACTTTTTCCGACCAGCAATGGACAGAAACATTTTCAAATCCAGAACATGCCATATTCTCCGTTTACACAACCGATGGTTCTCATATCGGGGAATCTCACATCGCCATTGAGGAATCACTCGGCGATGGGCAAATATCGATCCTAATTGGAGCCAGGAAATTGTGGCACCAAGGTTTTGGGACCGCGGCCCTACATGCAACTTTAGACCAGGCGTTTACCCACTATGGGTTGTTCAGAGTATGGGCAGATATACCTGAATATAATGAAGTCGCCCTTAAAATGTTTGAACATTTTGGATTTAAACACGAAGGAACTTTGAGAAAAAGCCGGCCTCATGAAGGGGCAAGATACGACTCCATAGTTATGGGAATGTTGTCAAACGAATATGGCTCTGGCTAAATAAGTTCCAACCTAAACTTACAGGAATTAACTATGCTTTACGATGCTGAATCTGGAGACCTATCTATAACTGCAGGTGGGGACGCCATGATAACCAGAAAACTTTCGGTCCACAAAGAAGAAAAATTCTTAGACCTAATTGAATTATTCCGTTCATCAGATGTCGGATATGTGAATCTTGAAATGCTTATGCATAATTTTGAACACTCCCCTGGGTCTGCTGGCGGAACATTCACAGGGTCTGACCCTTCTAACCTAGCTGAATTAACCTGGTCCGGCATCAATTTAGTATCAACCGCCAACAATCATAGTCATGACTATGGAGAAGGTGGAGTCCTCACGAATCTCCAACATCTTAAAACTTCCGATCTGACCCATGCTGGTACCGGTCAACATTTAAGTGAGGCTAGAAGTGCTGGATATCTTGATACTCACAACGGAAGAGTCGCACTGATAGCCGCTTCTTCTACCTTTGCAGAGTCAGGTAGAGCCTTGAACCAAAGACCGGATCTAAAAGGTAGGCCAGGGCTAAATCCTCAACGATTTAAAACAACATACACAGTGGACAAAGATTCCTTCGACCAACTCAGAAGGACCAATCGCCTCTTGGGGCTCGAACAAAAACGAGACTTCCAAAGAGGCTTCAGGTCAGCTGGGGTAATACCAGAGGACACTGAAACAGAGTTTTCTTTCCTTGAAAATCGATTCAGGGTTGGGGACTCCTTCTCGGAAAATACCGAATTAAATAAAGAAGATCTTAACGAAAATTTGAAGTGGATTTCAGATGCAAAAAGAATGTCTGACTGGGTAATAGTTTCATTTCACTGTCACGAGAGTGGGAAAACTATGGCAGAACCACCCGAATTTCTTGTCAATTTCGCTCATGACTGCATTGATGCAGGAGCCTCCGTCTTTATAGGGCATGGTCCACACGTCACAAGGGGAATAGAAATATACAAAGGCGCCCCAATTTTATATAGCTTGGGAAATTTCATTTTCCAAAATGACACTGTCAAATGGCAACCATCTTATAACTATGACCAAATAGGCTTAGATCATTATTTCACCCCAGCGGATTTCTACGATAAGCGTAGCGATGAAAGTAAAAGGGGATTTCCGAGTGATCCGATTTATTGGCAAAGCGTAGTAGCACAAATTAAATTCAAAAACGGCAAACTCGCCTCTTTAGGTGTTGTACCGATTGATATGGGATATGGAAAGTCCCGTTCTATGACAGGAAGGCCTTTAATTGCCTCGGGCAAAATTGCAAACCAGGCTTTATCCAGAATAAAAGGATTGTCTGAAGGCATGGGAACCGAACTATCAATCGATGGAAACCGTGGTATAGTCACAATCTAGGCAGTTTCACATAACAATTAATCGAAAAATAAGTCCATATCCTGATGTGGAATCCCGACGTCATCATAGACTGAACCTCTGGCACTATAACCGAGTTGGGTATAGAAAGGAGCTGCTTGGCTTTGAGCCGAAAGCGTGACTCCTCTAAAGCCCATTGTTCTAGCTAGTTGTTGCAACTCCACCATGAGTATCTCACCAATTCCTTTTCGTCTCGTAGATTTTTTAACTGCGACTCGTCCGATATGAGGTAAATTAGGTATTTTCTCAGAACCCGGTTTACTGCCTTCAAGTACTAACCTGGCTGTCCCTACCGCTAGCTGACTTTCAGATACCATCACATGAATGACCCGACCAGATTTAATCGCCTGCAGGGTATCTAATGCATCAATCTCTTCAATAGCTGGAACAGACTGTTCCAACACAAAAACTTCCACTCGCAATTTAATAATATTTTCGAGTTCTACAGCAGTAGAAACGATTTTTGTCTTGTAATCTGATGCCATAGTACAAATTAGATAGTAAAAATATCTTCCAGTCAATTCACTAAAAAGGATGAGGCTAATAGGGGATAATACTTCATAAATAGTTTTCAATATTACATATTTAAATTGAAATAAGCTAAGGCCCACAGAGGAGAAAATCTTGACTCTAAATTTGAAAATAAATACGGAACAAAAAACTCAAGCATATATTCTTTACTCGTCTGGCCACAATCAGAACTCAATAATTGAACAATTAAGAAAACTTTATGAGAAAAATACGATCAGTTTAAGAACACTTAATCGTTGGATATCAAGCTTCAAAGAATTGCCTGACTCAATCATAAGAGTGGATGTACCGTTCCAATGGGATAAATGTGATAGCTACGATATTCCTTGGAACAATTCACTAAAACTGTTGGAATTATGTCACTACTATTACGAGAGCCAAGACAAAACACCATCCGCAAGGCAGGCAAAATGGTGGTGGAGAGTAAGCCAGGCAGCACCCGATCTTAGAGCAAGCCAAATATCGGAACTTGGAAATCTATACGCAGAGAGGGAAATAGGGGGTATGGTAAGTGGAAATCCACCTGTTTTTAATGATTTAAATGCTTATATCACCTACAAGCCATACCATACCAACCGTACAAGGACCTATGCTCGGTTTATCAATACAAATGGCGTAAAACCCATAAAGCCGAAAAGCGATGAGAGCAACGCACCCGGTGGGCTCAAAAATACCTTGTAAAAATTTGTTTATTTTGTGAAGAGGAAACCCGGTTGAATTGAGGTCTTTCATATGGAACCGCATACCCGTCAACATACCGGATACTAAGTAGGGAATGGATATTACTGGTTTGTATTCCACTTAGTTGTACTGCCTTGTCAACAACGGCAATAATTCCCCTATGGTAGGTCTCAAAACCTAAATTGTTCCCTTAAATGTAGTTTACGTTTTAGTCCATTTGAAAAAGAGTCTATACGCAACCATGATAAGTATTACCCCTGCCGTCATATATGCTTTAGCAACGACTTGGCCTGACAAAAATTCTAAGGACCCAAAAGCCAGATATAAAAATAAGATTGAATCAGCAACTAGCCCAACAGCATTGGATGCCAAAAGTGCTTTTATTTTCCCTTTTGCTCTGAGCGGAGAATAGACTGCGAAGTCAGCGAACTCTGAAAGGAGAAACGCACTACCGCTGGCAACAGCTATTTTGCCTCCATCTTCGAGGGAATAAGAGACAATAGCTCCAACGATTATGGCACCCAGAATCCAATATTTATTAGAGGCTTCATGTAGTGCGTCTCTTATAGAAAAAACCAACCCTGCAAAATAAACTCCAGCAGGGGCCATCAGCCCAAAACCTATAGAAACAACCCCCCATTTTTGAATGGCAAGATTAGCTGCAACTATTACCATCACATATAGGGCAGCAAGAATAATTCTTAATCCGATTTTCATATCAATTTCTCTCTGCAGGTTGTTTGCTACCTAAACATGATACTTGGTGTTAATATGCATTTAAATCAGAATAGTAATAAATATTAATTGTTAGTAATAGGATAATAAAAAATAACGATATTATATATGGGAATTTGCAATGCCTAAGGCAAAAGAAAATGTAGCGCAAATGCAATATGCATACCAGATATGGAGCCCAAAAACCTCTACCCGCAAAGACATATATCAACAGATGGTCAGGAAATTTGGAACTAGATCAACGGTTAGTTTTTCCACGTTAAATAGGTGGCTATCACAATACGATGACCTGCCTGAGGACGAAGTGATGCAGGATGGGCCCTACGAATGGAAATGGTTGGGACACTATGGAATACCTTGGCAAGAAGGAAGTTTAGTCGACGAACTTTATAAAGAATACCAATTACGGACTAAAACTTACCCCAGTGGAAGGCACATGAAGTGGTTATGGAGAGAATGGCATTTGGAAGGGCAAGGCTATAGGCCGCGAGAACTGCCGAACACAGACGATACGACTTTTTTTTGGGAACAAATTTTCAAAAATGTTCATAAAAGAGTCGAAGAGGAAAAAATAGGATATATGGCAAGAAAACTGAATTGGGGAAATGCCCATACCTCAAAAGTTATAGATCAGAGCCAAACAACCACAAAAGAGTGAGAGATACTGCCATAAAGAAATGCCTCGCTATAGCCAGCAATCAATGTGGCCCATCACAATTAGTTTGTAGTGAATCAGAGCAAGTGAAAATACTCTATCTTTTTTATTTCCTTGAGTTAAACTACAGGATCACTAAATAGTTTAATAAGTACTAATTTATGGAGGCAGTAACCATGAAACTTGCACTAATTACCCTTGCGGCTCTTACTGCCGCAATAATATTCGTCGGTTGCGGTACAGCCGTAGGTCGTGCTACTGGTGCCAATGTAGATTCCACCGAAACCAGCACGGCGGCTGGTTCAACACCTAGTGTGACCAATGACAACTTAACCGTGGTTAATGAGAATTTGGCAAACCAGGAAGCATTACTGGTAGACCAAGAAAAAGCGCTGGGTAAACACCAAGCAGAACTGGAAAACCTTAAAGAAATAGTTACAGCTTTTGAATCAAATTCGATCAATATGGCAAGTTCCTCTGGTTCAACAGATGCTGGATTAAAGGCTGTCACAGCAGAAGTTTCAAATATGTCAGACCAAATGGAAAATAACATGGCTGCCCAAGGGAGACATTTAGAAGAAGCAATTTCTATGATCCGCCACCGCATCAGTTCTCTTGAAGAGCAGTCTGCATTCATACAAAGCCTGCTTGGAGGTATACAAGAGGAAGCCGAAACAATCCGATACTCTGTCTCAGCGATAGCCGATGAGATTGAAGAGTCAGATAAATCCATGGGGCAACTTATCTATTCATTTGACAATATTGTTTCCACAACGGCAGATTTCCAAGGTCAACTTAATTCTCTAGAAGATCAGACAACCTTTCTCAATGTAGCGATAGAGCAGTCAACTTCTGCAATTGAACAGTTAGATGATGCACTGGAAGAAGTGGCAGATACTCAAGAAGAATTGGCCGAGTCCTCAAACTATCCCATCACGGTAAGCCAATTCACAACATACGATAATTTAATTGGCAATGGATTGATCGGTGACGAAATAAATAGCATGCCTGCACCAGAAGCAATGATTGTGCCAGACTGTACTGGCCCAGATGGAACTCGAGAATGCATCGATAAGCTCGTGAGTTCAGTAAATGTAGGGCTCGATGGCACTTACGAAAGCATACAGCTATCAGTAAATGACTTTTGTCAGGCGGCAGAAAGCGCTTATGGTCTTGAAAGGGTACACGGTAATCGCTGGGACTCGACAGCTCCAGCCGATGGAACAGATGCATTGCTAAATGCTGGATTCATTTCAGAATCAGAGTTTAGTATTATTCAATGGTCCTTAAAAAATCGCGGTATTTTGGAGGCCGAATATCCAGGCACTGGATGCTAATAAATTAGAATTCTAGGGAGGGAAATTAATCACCTCCCTAGAATTAAAAGCTCTGTTAAAAGTTACTCCGCGCTACCAAAGACAAACGCAGGAGGTGCAGTTACTCCGCCCTCTGCCATTCCTCCTTTTAAATCCTCTCGGGCAAAGAATGCCTGAGCTGCCTCTACAGTGTCCCATGTGTTGATAACAGACACCATGTTAGGGGCATCCGAGTGCCGTAAGACCACGGCGCTCCGCTCACCGCTTTCTTGTCGCACGGGCTCGAATCGGTCGAAGACAATTTTCCAAGCTTCAAAGTCTTCAACGGGGTGTGTAGCAATGCTATATGCGGTCATGTTTCCTCCATTCCTATTCTTTTTCTTTCACCATGCTAATTGCTTCGGCAAATTTCTGAAACAACAGCTAACCCTTAATTAGGAAACCCTGGCTGTAAATTCTGATTGCTTAGCCTCTACTGGTATAGGCTATTCGTCCTAGATGCCTGATAGGGTTGGCCGATATTAATTCAGGTATCCTGCCTACGTGCTTCAAGGTCTCCACACGTTTATCATCCAAATCTTGCAAGCTGGTTCCAAAGGCTGAGACCCGCACTGATCCAATTGAGCCAGTGATCGATCTACTAATAACATTTTTGGAATCTCCTCCAACTTTATCCCTGACCTCTAACAATATCTCTATTAACTCTTGAACCTTTCCAGGCTTGGCAGTCATAGACAACCGTGACACAGTTGTGGGCTCATAACCATCTGGAAATTCTGGACCTGTTAACATTTCTGAAACGATATAATTAGTCTTGTCACAGAGTTCTTCTATAGCCATCTGGCCTTTCTGCATTTCGAGGTTTGACAGATAGGCAGTCTGCATTGCATCCACGTCGTCCAAAGTAGCGAAGCCCCCCACTAAAGAAATAAGTCCTGGTCTAGGATTATTTTGGTTCGCACCACCGACTGGAACTGTGATATTACCAGGTCGACCAGTTGCAGCATGAGCCGTTTTCATTGCCTCAAGAACTTCAAAACTCTTTCCAGCCTTGGGTATTCGTACAAAATTCATAAAATATGGCATTCTCACTCCTTTTATTCCTTATCGTTAATAAATCGCTTTGTTTCACACCAACTATAAAAATTACATTGGAAGAACGCAAACTAGGCGCGCCTTTGAATTAAACCGCTATTACAACTAGCTCTTACACAACTCAAAATATTCTCTTTTATGTTGAACTTGGTGCTAATCATTTCTATTTCAGGTAGTTCATGTTTTTTCTTTTCGTTTTTTTGATATATCGCCATGTTATTATTAATGTAACCGCCATAATATATGAATTATTCGCCAAAATTAGGAGAACGATGGATGGGCAGACCCAAAAATAGTACATCACAAGAGGCATTTATCTATGAGAAGTACTATGCCGGCCTAGGATCGAAAGCAATTGCAAATTTGCTTGAACATAATTTTCCCGAACCCTTAAGCTTAAGGACTGTAGAAAGAAAGTGTGCTGAATTCAAGAAAAGTAGGACTCCACAAAGTGAACTATTAAGTAGTCCCTTCAGGTGGGAGAGTATGGGTGAAGCAGGGGTACCTTGGGAGGCTGGACAATACCTAATGGGGCTCAGGGCATGGTTCATCGCACAGGAAATGACTCCCACATTTAGACAGATGAAATGGTGTTGGCGAGTACATTCGACAAACGCTAAGCTCAGCTATGAGGCAGTTCATGCATTGGCGCTTCAGGCCGAGGAAATAGAATTTAATCCCCTTCAAGATTCAATGACTTTAACAAATGCATTAAGTCAGTTAAGAGCCCGAAAAACTGAACCTTCTACTGACGACAAAGCACTGAAATTGACCACATGGGGCGAAGCTGTAATGCGTGCTAGGAGTACCGGTAATAAATTTAGTGTATGGAATTACAACTTAAATTTGACAACTGATAGGTATTTAGGGGAATAGCCAATGAGTCTTAGACAACAAGCAAAGATACTAGGAGTACATCACACGCTACTCAGTAAATGCCTTTTAGGGCAGAGGAAATGGAACCCAGA
>Ga0310125_10000675_pt1 | contig 16542 bp, 14 predicted proteins | sample CB11b_Tmax_Bot8__FD_203508 | JGI IMG/M metagenome (GOLD analysis project Ga0310125, IMG submission 203508) | Marine microbial communities from Western Arctic Ocean, Canada - CB11b_Tmax_Bot8 | ecosystem: Environmental > Aquatic > Marine > Oceanic | place: Canada: Western Arctic Ocean | collected... | reverse complement strand
GGTGAAGCGAGTGACCACCGGTGACGATCGAATGAATACCCGGCCTCAGCTCGGTGTCACCCTCGACCAGCTCGAGCAACCCGGCGTCGGCCAGCGGAGTGACCCAGTCGGCCGAGTAGGCCGCCCGCAACTCGTCCAGGCCCGAAGTGGCCCGCTCGAATTCCCCCGCCTGCACCACGTGAGCCGCATGGGGAAACGTCGGCACCACCTCACCACTCTCGTCCTCACGCAACGCTCCGCCGACGTGATCGTAGTGCAGGTGAGTCAGGATCACCGTCCCGATCTCCTCGGGCAAAACCCCCGCCGATTCCAGGCTCGCCAGCAACGGATCACCCGCCTCAGACGAAGTCCGCCTCCGCAGCGACTCGGGCAGCCGCGAACCGTAGCCGGTATCGACCAGGATCAGCTCGTCCCCGGACCGGATCAACAGGCAATTGGTGGCCTGGTCGATCATGTTGAGTTCATCGGGCGGGAAGACCTTGGCCCACAGCGCCCGCGGCACCACGCCGAACATCGTGCCGCCGTCGGTCTTGAAGCGGCCGCCCGAGATGGTCTCGAGCGTGAAGTGTCCCAGTTGCATCGAGGGGCTTTCGATAGAGCATTCCGACCCAAGGCCTATACTAGCCGTTTGATTGACGACGTGTCGCTGGGGCCGGCTTACGGGACTTGCGGCAGGTCACCGGTCCGGCTCCCCCTGCGAACTCGATCGATGGCCCGCTACTACAAGTACCGCACAGCCGGTGACCTCGAGACCGACGCCGGGTCGTTGGGGCTTGAGATCGCGACCACCGATGACTTCTCGGGACTGCTCACCCCCTGCCCGATCGGCCCGCGAACGGCCAGGAACCGCCTGGTGGTGCAGCCGATGGAAGGCTGCGACGGAACGCTCGAGGGGGCTCCCGACGAACTGACCGTCCGCCGCTACCGCCGATTCGGCGACGGAGGAGCGGCGGTGGTCTGGGCCGAAGCGACCGCCATCGCCGAAGACGGCCGCATGAACCCTCGACAACTCTGGCTCGCACAACACACCCGCTCGGCGATCGGCGAGATGATCGAGACGTGCCGAGTGGCCCACCGCGAAGCCAACGGCACCACCGACGGACTGCTCGTCGGACTGCAACTGACCCACTCGGGCCGCTACAGCTTCCGACGCCCGCTGCTGGCCGTCAACGACCCGCTGCTCGACCCGCTGACCGTCGACCGATCCAGCGGCCAACCGATCGGCGACAACTGGCCGCTTCTCAGCGACGACGATCTGAAGCGGATCGAGGACCAGTACCTGGACGCCGCCCGGCTGGCCGCAGAGATCGGTGTCGACTTCGTCGACATCAAGCAGTGCCACCGCTACCTGCTCAGCGAATTGCTCGCCGCCTGCACCCGCCCGGGCCTCTACGGCGGATCGCTGGAGAATCGAACTCGCCTGGTCCGCAATGTCGTCGGGCGGATCCGCGACGAGCTGCCCGACCTGGTGGTCGTCACTCGCATGAACGCCTACGACGGGATCCCATACCAGGGCGAAGGCGACGACTTTGTGGGGGTCCCCTGCGAACACCAACTGCCGCTGCAGACCGCCTTCGGCACCGACCCCGGCGATCACCTCGGGCTCGCTCTCGACGAACCCTGCCAGGTCGCCGTGATGCTGGCCGAACTGGGTGTGGCCATGATCAATGTCTCGGCCGGCAACCCCTATTCGAACCCCCACGTGGTGAGGCCGGCCGAGTTTCCTCCCGTCGATGGCTACAACGCTCCGGAGCATCCGCTGGTCGGAGTGGACCGGCAATTTCGGTTGGCCCAGGCCATCCAGCAGGCTGTGCCCGACGTGCCGGTCGTGGGCAGCGGCTACAGTTGGCTGCAGGACTTCGTGCTGCACGCCGCGGCGGCGAATGTCGCCAACGGATCGGTCGCCCTGGTCGGACTCGGACGCACCACGCTCTCGCATCCCGACTTCGCCCGCTCGCTGGTCGAGTCCGGACAACTGAACCGCAAACAGGTCTGCCGCACCTTCAGCTACTGCACCAACCTGATGAGGACCAAGGACCACCCCCTGGGCCAGTACCCCACCGGCTGTCCGCCCTTCGACAAGCAGACCTATGGGCCGCTGTGGAAGGAGGCCGAGGCGAAGTTGACCGGTGAGAGTGATTGACGTGGCCGGCGGGGCACGCGAGGTGTCAGGCACAGGGCAACACACGCATAAAATCTGCTTGATTCCACCACAACTGGATTTGACTCAGACCGGCATCATGGTCAAGAATTGGTGCAGGACCCGGTCATTTGTGCGACGGTCTTGGGTATCGATCTGCCGGCACTTTTCGTAATCCCCACCTCGCACTCCGCTCCCACCGGTTGCTTCGGCAGCCGGTGGGAGTTTTTTTGTTGGGACGTGGCGCGGTGGGGCGGGGATAGGCACCAGCCCGCCCCCTGCAACCGGTACCGGGAAAGCGACGGTCGACCGGGGGGGGGCGGGATGGAGCCAGTCCCTGGGGCGGGTTAGGATGGGTTGTTGCAATCCGAGGCGGAGACCTTCTCGATGGCCAACATGGCAGCAGACGGCAAGAAGACATACCGCGTGGGCATCATCGGCCGCACCGGCAAGGGCGGTTACGGACACGCGTTGGACACCGCCTGGTCGGCGGTCCCTCAGACCCGCGTCGTGGCCGTTGCCGATGACAACAAGAGCGGCCTGGGAGCCGCGGCGAGGAAGCTGAAACTGCAGCGCAGTTTTCTCGACTACCGCAAGATGCTCGACGAGGCCAAGCTCGATATCGTGGCCGTCTGCCCGCGGTGGGTCGACCAGCACGCAGCGATGGTGCTGGCAGCCGCCGAACGTGGCATCCATGTCTACATGGAAAAGCCCTTCTGTCGCACCCTGGAGGAAGCCGACCGGATCGTGGCCACCTGCGAAAAGACCCACGCCCGCGTACAGATCGCACACCCCACCCGCTTCTCACCTCTGATCGACACCATCAAGAAGCTGATCGCCGACGGGGCAATCGGCACGCTGCTGGAGTTTCGTGGTCGGGGCAAGGAGGATCGGCGAGGCGGTGGCGAGGACCTGTGGGTGCTGGGTTCTCACGTCCTGGACATGATCCGTGCCCTACACGGGGCCCCGAGTTCCTGCTACGCGCGAGTCGGCTGGAAGGGACACGCGGTTTCTGGCGATGATGTGTTCGAGGGTCCCGAGGGAATTGGTCCCCTGGCTGGCGACAACCTGCAGGCCGTGTACCAGATGAAGGACGGCGTCACCGCTCACTTTGCCAGCGTCAGGAACCAGGCGGGCAACCCCAGGCGGTACGGCCTGCAGATCTATGGATCCCGAGGCGTGATCGAGTTGATCGAAGGCACCCTGCCCTCGGTGCAGTACCTCGGCGACCCGTCGTGGTCGCCGGGCCGCAGCGGTGCCAGCTGGCAACACGTCTCCTCGGCCGGCATCGGCAAACCCGAACCGCTCAAGGGACCTCGCTACCAGGCCCGCCACACGCTGGGAATCCTCGATCTGCTCGACGCGATCGAGTCGGGTCGCGAACCCAGTTGCGGGATGCACGAGGGTCGTGGTGTGGTGGAGATGATCGCGGCGTGCTTCGAATCGCACCGGATCGGTGCCCCGGTCCAACTGCCGCTGAAATCTCGAGCCAATCCGCTGACGCGTTTCTAGCCGGAAATCGAGTCGTTGGCAGCGGTTTGCCGTCGGTTGCAAATTCGCGACCAACTGGTATCTATGGATTCGAATCGCCCGGCACGGCCTTCTTGAAGAACGAGCCGACCGGGCCAGAGACGGGGAGCGATCTTGGCAGACCTGGTGCAACACGACGTGCTGATCGTCGGAGGCGGCGGCGCGGGTCTGCGAGCGGCGATCGCCATCGCCGAAACCGACCCCAGCCTCTCGATCGCGGTGGTCTCGAAGGTCTACCCCATGCGGAGCCATACGGTCTCGGCCGAAGGGGGTGCCGCGGCGGTCGTCAAGCCCGAAGACAGCATCGAAGACCACATCTACGACACGATCAGCGGAGCCGATTGGCTGGCCGACCAGGACGCGGTCGAGGCGTTCGTCAACGAAGCGCCGCGCGAGATGACCCAGCTGGAACACTGGGGCTGCCCCTGGAGCCGAGATCCCGATGGCACCGTCTCCGTGCGGCCCTTCGGCGGGATGAAGATCGAGCGGACCTGGTACGCCGCCGACAAGACCGGCTTCCACATGCTGCACGCTCTGTTCCAGACCTCGATGAAATACGAGCCGGTCAAGAGATACGACGAGTGGTTTGCGACCCAACTGCTGGTCGAAGACGGCCGCTGTGTCGGGGTGACGGCGATCGAGTTGAGGACCGGACAGGTGCGAGGGATCACCGCCCGGGCGGTGATCATCTGCACCGGAGGAGCCGGCCGGCTGTGGCCCTTCACCACCAACGCCGCGATCAAAACCGGCGACGGGATGGCGATGGCCTACCGTGCCGGAGTCGCTCTGAAGGACATGGAGTTCGTGCAGTACCACCCGACCGGGCTGCCCGGCACCGGGATCCTGATCACCGAAGCTTCGCGCGGAGAAGGCGGCATCCTAGTCAACAAGGACGGACACCGCTACCTGCAGGACTACGACCTCGGCCAGCCTCTGGACATCGGCGATCCCGAGCATCCTCAGAAGCGGACAATGGAACTGGGCCCACGAGACAAGCTCTCGCAGTGCTTCGTCAAGGAACAGCAGGCGGGGCGGACGTTCGAGGGCGAGTACGGGCACTACGTGCACCTGGACGTCACGCACCTGGGTGAAAAGGTAATCAACAAGAAGATCCCCTTCGTCCGCGAGTTGTCCAAGAACTACGTCGGCATCGACCCGGTCTACGAGCCGATCCCGGTCCGGCCGGTGCTGCACTACGTGATGGGCGGCATCCACACCGACATCAACGGGGCCACGTCGATGCCCGGCCTGTACGCGGTCGGTGAGTGTGCCTGCGTGAACATCAACGGTGCCAATCGACTCGGGTCCAACTCGCTGACCGAACTGCTCGTCTTCGGAGCCCGTGCCGGAGGAGCCGCCGTTGAATTCGCCGCCGCTCAGGCCAAGCCACCGGCCGCAGCGCTCGAGGCCCAGGTCAGCGACGAACAGGAACGCATCGCACGGCAGTTCATCCGGAAGACCGACGGCACCGAGCGGCTGGCGACTCTGAGATCGGAGATGAACGAGTCGATGGAGAGCGGGGTGGGGATCTATCGGGACGCCGAAGGAACTCGCGCCACCTGCGACAAGCTCGCCGAACTCCAGGACCGCTTCGACAACGTCTCGCTCGATGACCACAGCCTCAGCTTCAATACGGAATTGACCGCCGCGCTGGAACTCGAGAACATGCTCGACATCGCACGAGCCGCCGCGGTCGCAGCCAACCTCCGCGAGGAATCTCGTGGTGCCCACCAGCGGACTGACTTCCCTCCGCCTCGAGACGACGACAACTGGCTGAAGCACTCCCTCGCCTATCGCACCGACGACGGACCCCGCATCGAACACCTCGACGTCACCATCACCAACTGGCCCCCTGCAAAACGCACCTACGGCTCCTGAAGGCCACAGGCCGAACTACCGGTTACTCATGCCAGACGAAACAACCACACTCGAAATCCTGCGGTACCATCCGGAAACCGACAAGGAACCGAGTTTTCAGACGTTCGAGGTGCCCTACCGCGACGACTGGGTCGTGCTCGACGCGATCAACTGGATCAAGGAGTACGTCGACGGCACGCTGACCTACCGCTGGAGTTGCCGGATGGGGGTCTGTGGCAGCTGCGGCATGATGGTCAACGGCACCCCCCGACTGACCTGTGCCGTGTTCCTCAACGAGTTCCACCCCGATCCGATCCGGATCGAACCGCTGGCCTACTTCCCGATCGAACGGGACCTGGTCACCGTAATGGACTCGTTCATGGAGAAGCTCGAGAGCGTCAAGCCGTGGTTGATCCGCAACGAGGGTGAGGAGAAACCCCTTGAGGAGGGTGAGTACCTGCAGTCGCCGGCCCAGTTGGCCCGCTACAAGCAGTTCTCGATGTGCATCAACTGCATGCTCTGCTACGCCGCCTGCCCGGTCACCGGCCTCGAATCCGAGTTCATCGGTCCTGCCGCGATTGCGCTGGGGATGAGATACAACCACGACTCGCGGGACCAGGGACGCGAGCAGCGGCAGGAAGTCCTCGCCAGCGACGACGGGATCTGGAAGTGCACCTTTGTCGGTGAGTGCTCGGAGGTCTGCCCCAAGAACGTCGATCCCGCCGGAGCGATCCAGCAGGCGAAGGTCGAGAGCACCATCGACTGGTACACCTCGCTGCTGCCGTGGGCAAAAAAATGAGCAAGCCCTACACACCGCCGATGCCGCGGAACTGGTGGAACACCAACTCCGCCTTCCGACTCTTCATGCTCAGGGAACTCTCGAGCGTCTTCGTCGCACTGTTCGTTCTCGAATTGCTCTGCTTCGTCTCCCAGGTTAGACGGGGAGACGAGGCAATGAACGAGTTCGTGAAGTCACTGAAACACCCGCTGTTCATGCTCTGGCACGCGATCGTGCTGGGTTTTGCACTGCTGCACAGCATCACCTGGTTCAACCTGACCCCCAAGGTGATGGTGATCCGGCGTGGTGAGGAGCGAGTGCCCGACGTGCTGGTGGCCGGATCCAACTACGTCGCCTGCCTGGTGGTCTCGGTCGTGCTCTGGTGGATCGTCGGGGGCTAGGTACCGAAAAAATGGCCAAGTCGAACGAACCGATTGTCTGGTCGCTGTTTTCCGCCGGCGGAGTGCTGACGGCCCTCGCGGCGCCGGTGCTGATCCTGCTGCTGGGCTTCGCGATCCCGCTGGGCTGGATCAACCCGACCTTCGAGCACCTCAGCAGCCTGGTCGCACACCCGCTGACTCAACTGGTCGTCGTAGCCCTGGTCAGCCTGGGCCTGTTCCACTGGGCTCATCGATTCCGCTTCACGCTGATCGACCTCGGACTGCATTCGCTGGAGACCGTAATCGCGGTGGCCTGCTATGGTGGAGCCATCGTCGGTAGCGGAGTCGCGATCTACGTCATCTGGCGCTAGGCTGTACAATCAACGGCCAGGGAGTTGTCATCATGAGGTGTCCGGTTTGAGTGAATCGACGCAGGACTTTCGGATCGAATGGCACAGCGGCGTCTTGATCGTGATCCCCGGCGGCGACATCGAGTCGATGAAGTGGGACCTGATCGAGCAGGCGGCCGAGATCGTGATGGAGCCGCTTGAACAGACCGACGTGCCGCTGGTCGTGTTTGATCTCAGCGAGGTCAGCTACTTCGGCAGCGTGTTCCTGTCGCTGATGCTCCGCTGTCACAAGACCGTCAAGCCGCTGGGCGGCGAATTGGTGCTGTGCGGTGCGAGTGAGATGGCCGAGGAACTGCTGAAGGTCACCGCGCTCGATACGCTCTGGGCCATCTACTCGACTCGCGAACAGGCGATCGAAGCGCTGGCCGGCTAGAGACGCCATGGCGAAGAAACGACGACGCGCGGCTCCGGACCTGTCCGAATCGGATGTGATGTTCACCGAGCACGACTCGGTGCTGACACGTCACCCGACCCTGATCGAACAGATCAAGCAGACCGCCGACCTGCTCAAGCAGGACAAGGCCTCCCGCGGAGATCTCAAGATCCTCAGCCGGGTACTCAGCGAACTCCGCTACGCCTTCAAGGTCTTCGCCCCCTTCAGACGCCAACGCAAGGTCAGCGTCTTCGGCAGCGCACGCACACCGCACGATGACCCCAGCTACCTGCAGTCGGTCGATTTCGGACGACGGATGGCCGAGGAGGGCTGGATGGTGCTGACCGGGGCCGGCGGGGGAATCATGGAAGGTGCTCACGAGGGCTGCGGGCGGACCCGGGCCATGGGCGCCAACATCATGCTGCCGTTTGAACAGGACCCCAATCCGGTCATCGCCGGCGACCGAAAACTCGTCAACTTCAAGTACTTCTTCACTCGCAAGTTGATGTTCATCAAGGAAGTCCACGCCGTGGTGCTGTTCCCCGGCGGATTCGGAACACAGGACGAAGCCTTCGAAACTCTCACGCTCGTTCAAACCGGCAAACGCGACCTGATGCCGATCGTGATGATCGATCCCCCCGGCACCAACTACTGGGAACAATGGATCGACTTCGTCCGAGATCAACTGCTCGATCGTGAACTCATCTCCCCCGAAGATCTCTCGCTGCTGACACGCACCAGCAGTGTTGAGGAAGCGACCGAGGCGATCATGGGCTTCTACAGCGTGTACAACAGCATGAGATACGTGCGGGGCAAGCTGGTGCTGAGACTGCACTTTGCACCCGATGAAGAATTCATCGAACGACTCAACGACGAATTCGCCGACATCGTCGAGAGCGGTCGGATCGAGATGACCGCGATGAACCGGCTCGAAGCCGACGACCGGCACCTCAGACACCTGCCCCGACTCGCCTTCCGCTTCAACCGACGCAGCGCCGGGAGACTCAGGCAAATGGTCGACCTGATCAACGACAGCCTCGGTGTCACCGAGTAGGACCCCGAGGCGATCGGTCAGGCTGTTTTGCCGAGACCCCCTGGGGTCGCTCGCGGCCGTCGTAGACCAGGCAGTCGGGCCGAGCCGCACGCCACTTCGCGACCTCCTCGATCGATAGCCCCGACTGCACCACGAATACGCTCCGCAGACCGCGAAACTCACGCAACCTCGCGGCCGCCGGTACGCCAAGCCGAGTGTGATTCACGTTGAGCATCTCCAGGGAATTCTTCACCGGCCAGAGAGCAATCGCCTCGTCGCTGAGACCCGTACGGTCCAGGTACAGTCGCTTGATCCGCCCGCTGCTCAACAGCCCCGCCACCCCCGCCCCCGTCAGGCCGGAGGTGTTGCCCAGGTTGAGCGATTCGAGTGCCGGGGCCAGGGAGAGCTGTTCGAAGCAGCCGTCGGTCAGGCGACCGCCGCGAATCGCCAGGACTCTCAGCTTCGCCAGACCGGCCAACCGTTCGACCAACGCGTCGTCGGCGTCGGGGCAGTTCCAGAGCTGGATCTGTTCGAGAGTCTCGAGCCCGGCCAGGTGTCGGCCCCCCGCACGGCCGATCTCCCCGTCCTCAAGCGACGCCACCACCGCCTCTTCAATACCGTTGGTCTCCACCACCAAGCCCGCCCGGCGGAGTGACCTGATTGCGGAGGCCTGTGTGCGAGCCGTCTGGCTGGGCAACAACTCGCCCACGACGACCTCCTCTTCCGGCTGAGTCACCGCTGCCCCGCTCGGCAAGGTCGGCACTCTCTCGGGACCACTCGAGTCGTCCCCGCAGCCACCGCCCACCACCAGCAGGCTCGTCACGACAGCCGCTTTGACCCATGCACCTCTGACCAACCCACCGACTCCTGTTGCTGGACCCCGCGACCCGCATTCCTCACGACTCCCGGCATGGTGTAGTATAGCGACGATGTCGTACCGCACGATGAAACGCCTGCTGGGCGAGACGAACTTCGAGCTGAAGAGCCTGGTGCTGTTCGGGCTGGGGTTGACCGTGCTGGCCACGATCACGTTCGCCTTGTACTGGTGGCAGACGTCGGAGCTGGTCGAGGAAGGCAACCGGCAGGCGGCTCGGCAACTCATCTCGCCGATCATCCTGGCTCATCACTGGAAATGGGATCAGCCCGATGAGATGAAAGAGGACTTCAACAAGATAATCGAGAAGATGGCTGAGGACATGCAGCCGGAGGACTTGACCGAGTTCAAGTACGAACTGTTCAGCCCCGACCCCTCCTCGGCCACCTCACCCACCGACCGACCGATCGATCCGAAGGGCTACGAGGCGGCTCGTGAACTGAAACGGATGCTCAAGGAGACCCCCGACGAGCCTCTGGAAATCGTCCGCGAAGTTGAAGATGAGCAGGCCTCGGAGCGGAGCGAGTACCAGTTCTACGCCGGGATCGTCGCCAAGCAGTCGTGCATCGATTGCCACAAGTCGATCGAAAACGGAGGCGACCTGCAGGTCGGGGACCTGATCGGAGTGGTCAAGATCAGCATGCCGCTGGAACGCACCCGCGCGTCGATTCACCGAATCTTCGCCTTCGTGATCTCCGCCGAATTGGTCAAGGTCGTGCTGGCGATCCTGGCCATCTACCTGATCGTCCGCTACGTGATCACCAAGCCGGTGATGCACCTCAAGAAAGTCAGCGACGCCATCGCACAGGGCAACCTCGAACTCAGAGCCGAAATCCGCACCGGCGACGAGTTCGAGGAACTCAGCCACGCGTTCAACCGCATGCTGCGGCACCTGGTCACCATCCAGGACGAACTCAAGGACGTCAACATCGACCTCGACAGCAAGATCGACCAGCTGGCCCAGGTCAACCTGAGACTCTACGAGATGAACAATCTCAAGAACGAGTTCCTGGCGACGATGAGCCACGAGCTGAGAACCCCGCTCAACAGCATCCTCGGCTTCAGCGACGTGCTCGCCGTCGCCAAAAACCTCGACGATCGACAAAACCGATATGTCTCCAACATCAGGTCCTCGGGCCAGAGCCTGCTGGCGATGATCAACGACGTGCTCGATCTGGCGAAGATCGAAAGTGGTCGGATGGAAGTGCACGCCATCGAATTCAAGCTGGAAGACCTGATCGAGCGGCAGGTCACCTCGGTCGCACCACTGGCCGAAAAGAAAAACATCGATCTCGACTTCGACGTCAACCCCGAGTGCCCCTTGCTGTTCTCAGACGTCGGCAAGCTCGAACAGATCCTGCTCAACCTGCTCTCAAACGCGATCAAGTTCACCCCCGAAGGGGGCCGGGTGCGGGTCCATGGACTCCGATACGACGCACGACAGGTCGACCTCGTGGTCGAAGACAACGGAGTGGGCATCCCGCTGGACGACCAGGAAGCGATCTTCGAGAAGTTCCGCCAGGGAAGCGGGACACCCGGCCAGGAGGATCCGATGACTCGCGAATACGGCGGCACCGGCCTGGGACTCTCGATCGTCAAGGAACTCGCACGACTGCTCGGCGGCAGCGTCGGACTCGAAAGCGAATTCGGCAAGGGAAGCACCTTCACCGTCCGCATCCCCGTACAACACACCGATCCGGTCGGGCCCAACGATTCCGAAGCCCAACCCGAAAGCCAACAGGTCGGACTCCACCGCACCGCCATCTCGCCCCTCGAGCGCTAGGCCTCACCGTGACGCTCGAGTTGAACTCGGTGACGATCGAGATCATCCCGGTGCTCGACCTGATGCACGGACAGGTCGTGCGAGGCGTCGCCGGGCACCGCGAGAGCTACCGGCCGGTTACCAGCCGGCTGGTCGATTCGGCCGATCCACTCACCATCGCCGACGCCTTCGCAAACCGACTCGGACTCAAACGCATCTACCTCGCAGACCTCGATGCCATCAGGGACCAGCAACCCGACTGGGCCACCATCGAGGCACTCTGCGACGCCGGATACCCGCTGCTGGTCGACGCCGGGTTGCAGGATGCCGCTCGGGCACGCGAATTGATCGAACTCGGAGTCGACTCGGTCGTCGCCGGGCTCGAAACTCTGTCTCGACCCGAACTGCTCGAAGAACTGATCGAAGCCGTCGGCGGCAAGCAACTGGTCTTCAGCCTCGATCTGCAGGCCGGCAGGCCGATGACCGACGCCGATGCCTGGCCCGACCCGACTCCGCTGGGAATCGCCGAAACGGCAATCCAGGCGGGCATCGAACGCATGATCGTGCTCGACCTGGCCGGAGTCGGCAGTGGTGCGGGACCACCGACACTCGAACTGTGCCGCCAGGTTCGCAGTCGGCACGAGACGCTCGAACTGATCACCGGAGGCGGCATCAGGGATCGGCAAGACATCTCCGCCGCAGGAGACGCCGGCGTCAACGCGGTGCTCGTGGCCTCGGCACTACACGATGGCTCACTCGGCTAGGGACTGGCTCTCTCGCCACGGGTCCGCCACGGGCGGAAGCCTGTCCCTACTCACTATCATCCCGCTCAAACACCAAAGGCGTATCCCCATCGGGAGTGACTCTCAGCGAGATCTTCCCGTCGAGCACATCGGTCAGCAGGTCCCCGCAGACCTCGGCTCGCCACCCTGTGCACAACCGGGGAGGACCCCCCTCGCGGTCTCCGTGGACATGCCAGCGGACCAGCGTCTTGAGTTCATCGCTGGTTCCTACCAGCGAAACGGCCACGTCGAGCTCGGCACACCGGTTGGCCAGCGCGATGGCCAGCAGCTGGCCCAGCACGTGGTCGTCGTCGTGGATCTCGCCCCGTCGCCTGGTCCGTTCGGGATAGTCCGCCTCCGAACCCGCCAGCACCTCGCACACCGTCGCCGCCAGCGCCTCGGCGTGAATCTTGAAGTTGCGACGGGTCATGTCACGAGTGGCCAGGACCTCCTGGGCCGTCTTCGGCTTCCGCTTGGCCAGGTCGATCAGCAGGTCGTCCCGCAGCACGCGGCGGACCGGCTGATCAAGCTCCTCGCCGCAGCGGTCTCGCCACCAGTACACCGCCCGGGCCACCGCCAACCCGGTGCGATCGAGCCGGTTGACGCCCGAGAGGCGCCGCCAACTCTCCTCGCCACGCTCGGCCTCCACCTCGTCAATCATCCGCTCGAATTCCGCCTCGGCCCAACCCGGCCGACCCAACGCCTCGAGCGACTGAAACTGCCGCTGGTGGATCGCCAGCAGGAAGCGGACATCGTCTCGAGCGTACTCGACCTGCCGGTCACTCAGGGGACGGCGACGCCAGTCGGTGCGGGACTGCGTGCCCGGGACCTTCTTGCCCAGCACACGAGCCACCAGGCGTTCGTGGTTCAGCGGGTAGCTGCGAGTCCTCAGGCCCTCGGCAATCTGAACATCCCACAACCGACGCGGTCGGCTCGAGGCGCTGTCGAGGCAGAAGCGGACTTCCTGCCGTGCAGCATGAGCCACCACGGTCACCTCGTCGTCGGCCATGATCCGCCACCAGTCCGAGAGGTCCTCGAGCGCCAGAGGGTCGACTATGATCTCGCGGTCGGGCAACGCCAGCTGCAACAGGCACAACTCGGGCCGGTAATAGCCCTCGGAGACAAACTCGGTGTCCATCGCCACGATCCCCGCCGCACGGATCGCGTCGCAGACCTCCGCAAACTCTTTCTGACTGGTGACCAGGTTCTGAGCCATCACGTTAACTCCGACCCGACCGCCGCCTGGCAGGCCGGGCAAAAAAATGTCGAACGCTGTGCCTGGACCACCCGGACGATCGGAGCCTGGCAACTCAGGCACGGCTCGCCGGCACGGTCGTAGACACGGTGTGAGTTCTGGTAGCCGCCGTCCTGGTTCAGTGCGTTGCGGTAGGTGCCGTCGGAGAGCGTCGAGCCCTCGTGGCGGATCGCCTCGCGAAGCACCGTCCGGGCCGCTCTCGACAAGCGAGCCGCCTCGTCATCAGCGATCTGGTCGGCCGGGCGGGCCGGGTCGATCCGGGCCCGGAACAGGATCTCGCTGGCGTACAGGTTGCCGATCCCGGCCACCAGAGCCTGGTCGAGCATCGCCACCTTGATCGCCCGCCCCGTCCGTTGGCACAACCGACGCCAGTCGGCGGCCACCAGCGACAAGGCATCGGGGCCCAGACGCGGTGGCCCAAGCCTGTGAGCCAACTCCTCGGATGTCAGCAACCGGATCGTTCCCAGCCCGCGACGGTCCCAGAAGTAGAGGTCATCGACGAGATCGGGCGTGTCACAGGGCTCCAGACGCCAGTGATATCTCAGGTGACCACGGTCCGGCGGATCGGTGACCAGCATCAGGCCCGTCATCCGCGGCTCGATCACAAACGAATCGGTCGTAGAGAGATCCACGATCACCCGCTTGCCGATCCGACGAACTCCGGTAATGCTCGCACCCCGGGTCCGACGGCGGATCGCCGCCGATCCCGGAGTGATCTCGATCGGACGGAACCGGCAGCGGTACCGCCGGGCCTCGGCCAAACGACGACCGGTCACGTGCCGGGCAATCCCCCGCACCATCGTCTCGACCTCGGGCAATTCGGGCACTGGGGCGTCCTGTCTCTCTGGGAAACCGCGCGGCGGTTGGGGAATTCGATGCGACTGAGGTCGAGTGATTGTGCAGTATCGTGCTGCCGCGAGACCTGTAACGGTTGTCCGACCCGGCAGCGGAGGTTCTGTTGGTGGAATTTGATTGACGACTTGGCGAAGCTGCACAATGCTCTAGATAGAGACTACCCAGAATATCGCATCCCAACCCCGGGATGAACTCACCGACGCCCCGCGTCGGACGAATGGAGCCTCAGCCATGTCAGCCCGAGATCCCAGACACGCCTATCTCAACCGTCGTCGGCCAAAGCGTCGTACCCCGATGTGGGTCGCGGCCACCGGCTTCGCACTGGTCATCGGTGCCTTGGCCGTGATGGCCCGCACCACGCCGCCGGTGCCAACGGCTGCTCCGAGGGCGGTCGTGGCACAGGTCCAGCCAGAGGCTCCCGTAGAGACGGCCTCCCCACAGATCACTCGGCCGACCCGCGATGACGTCGCCCCCAACCAGGCGGCGGCCCAGCCACCGCGAACGGTCGCCGGCGGAAACGAGGCCGATTACGACTCGCTGATCGACCTGATCCAGCAGGAAACTAGCGGTCCCTGGGAAGACGTCGACGGCTCAGGCGGTACGATTTCCGACACGGGCCAGATGTCCGGTATCCACGTCGATCCGGCCGGCCTCTTGACTCGGGTCACCACCGCCGACGCCAGCGGACGACTCGAAGAACTCAGCCTGATCGCCTCCGGCGGCGACACCGGCAACGCCGACATCACCCAACGTAGCCGCCTGAGGCTGGTCTCCCTGGCACGGCTCGAGCAGGAAGTCGCTCGTCGCCTCGAGACCGGTGAGCCTCTGCCCTCAGACATCCGGCACCTGGCCGGACTGCAGCAGGTGCGGTTCGTGTTCACCTATCCCGAAACCGGCGACATCGTGATCGGTGGCCCGGCCGAGGGCTTCAGGGTCGGCAAGACGTCCGGCACAGCGATCGGTGCCACCAGCGGCCATCCCGTCCTGCAGCTGGACGACCTCGTCACGGTGCTGCGAGCCTTCACCGCCGAAGGGGGTGGCGTGATCGGCTGCTCGATCGACCCTCGTCCCGAAGGGCTCAAGAAGATCAACGACTTCGTCACCCGCTCGAACAAGAAGGGTTCGCTGTCACCCGCGGCGGTCAAGAACTGGACCAACCAGTTGGGCAAGGCCCTGGGCCGCCAGGACATCTCCATTATCGGTGTCCCGGCCGACTCGCGAGTCGCTCGAGTGATGGTCGAGGCCGACTACAAGATGAAGCTGATCGGCATCGGTCAGCTCGATGCCGGAAAGCACGTGCCGGGGATCTTCGGACTGATGACCCCCGCCGAGCAGAAGGACAGTTCGCTGGACGCCCTGAGATGGGAGCTGACGATGAAGTACAGCTCGGTCCTGCACAGCGCCAGTGGCAACGCCTTCCAGCTGGTCGGACGTGCCGTGCTCTGCCAGTCCGAGAACCAATTCGTCAACGCCAGCGGACAACGAGTGGCGACGGGCAAGACCGAGGGTGCCAACCGGACGTTTGCCCGGAACTTCACCGAGCACTACGTCGAGTTATCTCGCAAGGACCGCGTGTTCGCCGACCTGCAGAACATCTTCGACCTGGCCCTGGTCGCCGCACTGGTCAATCGCCAGGGGCTGGCCGAGCTGGCTGGCTGGCAGCTGGGCGCCTTCGGAAACCATGGTGAGTTTCATCCCGCCGTGCACCCGGTGCCCCGCACCGTCGACTCGGTGGTCAGCCACCGCGTCTACAACGGCCGCGACGTGGTCGTGCAGGTCGCCGGTGGCGTGCGAGCCGATCTCGGCAGCCTGCTGGCTGACCGGGGCAGACTCAAGCCCAACGCGAAACTCAACCACATCGCTCCGGCCGCTCGACCCGCAGACCTCGACAGCGATCGCTGGTGGTGGGATATCAGCGTCCCCGTGGCCACGGCCAACGCCACCAAGTCCGCCAAGAAGTAGTCAACCCGGCGGCACAACCAGGATCTCCTTCGACGCCGGCCATTCCTCATGGAGTGGTCGGCGTTTTTTCGTGGGTGAGCTCAACCCCTCTCCGTTGACCCTCAACCCACCTCACCCTAAAACCGATTCGACACTCACTGGCTCCTCTCCATACGACCGCCCCCCCATGCCCCGCCTCACACAGGCCGATCTCGCCGAACGCAACAAGACGTTCGAGTCGCACACTCCGCAGGACCTGCTGAGGTGGGCGGCCGAAACGTTCCCCGGTCGTGTCGCGGCCATCTCGGCTCTGCAACGGGCCGGCACGGTCATCTGCCACATGGTCGGAAGCCTCGAGCTGAAGATCCCCATTCTGTTTGTCGACACCGGAGTCAACTTCTCCGAAACGCTGGCGACGAGGGATGCGATCGCTGAGAGCTACGGACTGGACATCCGCACGCTGACACCCGAACAGTCGATGGACGAGCAAAGCGAGGAGTTGGGCGTACTGTACGTGACGCCCGAGGGACAAAAGGAGTGCTGCAGGTTGCGGAAGATCGAGCCGCTGCGGG
>Ga0310125_10000673_pt1 | contig 16549 bp, 14 predicted proteins | sample CB11b_Tmax_Bot8__FD_203508 | JGI IMG/M metagenome (GOLD analysis project Ga0310125, IMG submission 203508) | Marine microbial communities from Western Arctic Ocean, Canada - CB11b_Tmax_Bot8 | ecosystem: Environmental > Aquatic > Marine > Oceanic | place: Canada: Western Arctic Ocean | collected... | reverse complement strand
TGTACCAATGTGGAAAAAAAATTCTACAGAAAAATGGCAAACCGAATCGTTACACAGACTTAATTTTTTTGAGAGAAGGTTTTATTGGAATGCATTTAAAAATGCAATTGCTCATGTTGCAGGAAGATGGCAGTTTGAACATTTATCAAGATACACAAAAAATGGAATTAATAGTGCTAGAGAACCAGTAGACACCAACGAATTTAATACAAATATCAAACAAATTGAAAGAAAGAAAACAAAATTTACTTTTTTTTCCCCAATGAGAATGGAGAAAGCAAAAGGCACTGATTTGTTATTAAAGGCAATAAAATTATGTAAATCCGATTTTGAAATTTTAGGCGTTGATTGGTTTGGTGAATCAACAAAAGAGGAACAAAGATTTAAACAAAAACTTATTGAAGAAATGCCTCCACAAATAAAATTGCTGCCAGTAATTAAAAGATCAGAAATTGCAAAATACTATAGATTTGCGGATGCAGTAATTGCAAATTTATTTCTAGGTACATTTGAATTAGTGAGTTTAGAAAGTGTGATGTGTGGAACACCAGTAATTCAATATACTGATAAAAAAATGAAAATCGTTATCGATGGAAAAGAAATAAAATCTCCATTTTTACCATTTTCTAATGATCCAGAATCAATTGCACGTATAATAGATAAGATTGTTGAATTTCCAGAATTTAGACAGGAGTTATTCGAAAGAGAGTATGAATTTGTTAATACAGTAGCAGACCCAGTAAAATGTGCAGAATGGTGGGATAACCTTTTTGAAGATTTAGTTAAAAGACATAGATCAATAAGAAAAAATTCATCACCATTTCGAATAAAACTTCGAATGTTTAGTTTTCTGATTGCAAATAGACTTTATTTAAAAAAAATAAAAAAAGTAATTTTTAATACAAAGTATCAGAAAACAGGTCAAACACTGTATGACAATCAGAATGTTTAGAAAGAATTTTAAAATTTGTTAAATAATCAAAGGCTCTGGAAGGGGAACAATAAATTTGCCACCTCTATCAGAATACCACTTTAGATTTTTCATGATTGGTTCAGCAAAATTCCAGGATAAAATGAGAATATAATCAGGAAATTCATCTAGCAATCTGTCAGGATGATATATTGGAGTGTGATATAGAGGCAATACCTTTCCTTGTTTCAACGGATTATCATCTACAATATAGTCAATAATGCCTTTACCTATATCAAAATAACTCATTAGTGTTGTTGCCTTGGTAGGAGCTCCATATCCTACTATAGTTTTATTCTCAATTTTTAATTTATTCGTTATTTCTTGTAATTTTTTTTTGGCGAAATCTATTCTAACTTGAAAATTTTTAAGAGTGTTTTGTTCATATAATCCAATTTCTTCTTCTAATTTTATTAAATCATTTACCGAATCTTGAGTTTCATATTGACCAACCTTTTTTTGTACATAAATTCTTAATGAACCACCTTGAACTTTAACTCGTAATACATCAAATATTTTCATTCCTAGTTTATCAAAGAATAACATAAATGGTTTGAGTGTATGATAGTCAAGATGTTCATGGTAAATTGTGTCAAAAAAAAGATTGTTGAAAACATCTAAAAAATATCCAACTTCAAAAATAAAGATTCCTTCATCATCTAAAAGTTCATAGACACCTTTCATTACATTTTCGAGTTGATCAATATGTGCAAGTACATTATGAGAAGTAATAATTGAAGCATTACCATTTTTTTCCTTTATAGATTTTGCTAGTTCTAAATTAAAGAAATCAGATAGAGTCGGTATTCCATTTTGATTAGCAATGTTAGCAATATTCTCAGCAGGATCTATACCCAAAACTTTCATAGATCTCGTTTTGAATGCATTAAGACATGTACCATCATTTGATCCAATGTCAATAATTAAAGAATTTTTTTTAATTTTAAATTTTTCAATTACATGAGATGCATAATCATCAAAGTGTTTAACAAAAACTTTTGAAGTACTACTCACATAATGATATCCAGTCTGATAAAGATGTTTTTTATCCACAATGTGTCCCAATTGAATATGTCCACAATTTTTACAAGAATAAAGTTCAAGAGGAAATAAAAATTCTTCCACATTTTTTGATTCCTCTAAAGTAAGATAGTTGTCACCCACTGGAGTATCTTCTAATTTTAGGAATCTAATTAAATCAGAAGAATTGCACAAACGACAATCTTTACGATTATAAAATAATATTGTGTTCAAAGTTTTATCGTTCTTGGATCTATCAGTTGTACTCTAACAACATCTTCTTCATAGCTCTCTTGATCTCTTGAGTTTCTGCTAATAGCAAGAAAAGTACTGTCTTCTAGAAATACAGTAGTATGTACCATTAAAGGAGGTGTAAAAATAATTTCATCTTTAATCCATCTTTTAACTATTGGATTTTCTTTACTGTCAAGTGGTCTAGAATAATAATCTGCAGAACCTGAAATCATATACATATAATGCCAATCGGTTTTATGATAATGATTTGACCTAACAGAGCCCTTTACAGAAGTTATTAAAGAAATATTTTTCATTGGAGTATTAACTAAAGATTGTATAGAACCTCTAACATCTTTGTGTGCATCTTCAAGATTGACATGTGTCATTTTTGGCCACATATCTGGTGTATCAATGAATATTTTTTTCCAATCATTCACACTTTTGTCCATATTATGAAATATTTTTTCATTAGTTTAAAGCTTTTTCTGAATTTATTCTAATGTAAAATTACAAATATTTTATAGAATTTTGTCCTTCATTAAATAATAGATCTAAACTAGTAAGATTTGGAATGAATGGTTCGTAACATTGTTCATATTTTGTAAAAATAAAATTTTGGAATTTAGTTTCAATATTATTTTTTGAGAAATCTTCTTCATCTAGATATTTTTTTTCTGGCATTCCATATCCTTGTCCAGAATAATAAACATCGGCATCTAATTTTTTACAAATATCAAGAATTCTTTCTGAACTACTACTAGATATATCTAATTCTGATGAGAGCATAATTTTTGTTTCGATATTAAATTTTTTTTGTATAAATGATATAATTTCTAAATTTAATTCTGTCAGAGTTTCAAAATTCATATCATATATTTTTTCTAGATCTTTCCAATTTTCATTAAAATATTTTGCCTTTGAATAATTTATTAAGAATGATTTTTTATGTTTATCAACCCAATTTTGTGTATAATCTATTTTAATTTCATTTGATTTTGATTTAAAATGTGCATTAACTGGAATTGTTAACCATATAGAACCATCATTTGTTCTTATTTTATTTCTATTTTGCCATCCATTTTTTTGGTATTGTACATCATCAAGAAAAACAAATACATCAGATTTTTTTATTTTTTCAAAAAATGGTAACCATGGTATGTAACATGGTTGATGTATTGCTACTACTGTCACATTCTTAGTATTCTTTAACTTAATTTAAAATGAGACGTATAATTCATACTGAATGAGTGTTATGTTTGTAATTTTTCGTTATCATTCATTTCTTTTGTTATTATCAACCTATACCAAATTTCTAAAGCAAAAATTCCTAGAAATTTATTAATATATCTTATATCAAGATCATTTTTTGAGATGTGTTTTTCAATCCAATCAGAATTGATAATTTTATCTTCAATTAATCTAGATTTATCAAAATAATAAAGAAATATTTTTTTCCCGTATGAATTCCACAAATTAGTTGTGTTTACTGAAAATCCTTGTTTTTTTAGAGATGTGAGATGTTTCAAATTATATTTCCCAAGTATGTTAACAAGTATAGTTTTGCCTAAATTAGATTTAAAATCATATTTTTGCTCATTTTTAAGTGAACAAGAGTATTGAATTAATTCCTCATTTTGTATTGGAGTGATATTTTTGATAGAAAAATAATCATGAATAGATCTGTAAAGAGGTTGCATATTATGAATTAATTTTCCATTATAATCTGCAAGAAATACTTGTGTAAGTCTAGGTAATGTATTATCAAAAAATGGTTTCAATATTTTATAGATACTATTCCAACTGAACTGACTCACACTACCAAAAACTGATTCTTGATCCGGAACCCAATCTCTTTCGTGGCAATTAAGATATGCGACTATTTTTTCATGGCTAGTTGAATTTTCATTTGTTAATTCAAGGAATTTTTTATAACGAAATGTATAGCCTCCAAATAATTCATCTCCACCATCGCCAGAAAAAAATACGTTTGTGAGAGTTTTCATTTTTTTTACTAAATAATACCAATGAAGATCCCAAAAAGGTTGCTTTACGATACTAATAGCTTTTGGTAATTCTTCTAAAAAATTATCAATTTCTAATGTATGATGATTTGTTTGAAATTTTTCTGAAATTTTTTTAGATTCATTAGTTTCATCGATACTTTTGCTAAATTTTACAGAGATTGACTCAATTTCACTAGATGGATATTCCTCCCTCAATAGTGCTAAAACTAAAGTAGAATCAATTCCAGAACTCAGAGATATTCCAATTTTACCTGTATTAGTTTGAATTTCTTGAGAAATTTTTTTCCTTATTGATTTTTCAACAAATTCCTCAGGGTTACTATCAACATGTTTTTTATGAAAATTTTCAGGAAGTAGTTTTGGATACACTGAATGTAAATTAGTCGAGTATCGAAGTGTAAGAATTTGTTTTATAGTTTCCAGTTGTATATAGTTGAGTTTGATTATATATCACCACGTCCAATTCCTCGAAAAATAAAACAATTTTCTTTTGCATCCAAAGGTTTTATCAGTCCAGTACAATCTATAAGTACGGAGTTTTTCATTATCTTAGAGAATTTTTTAAGATCTAAATTTTGAAATTCTTTATGACCTGTGATTAGAATTACAGCGTCTGAACCAGATAGTACGTCAGGAATCGATTTTTCAGTAGTTATGCCAAAAACTTGAGATGTAAAATACGGATCAAAGATTTTGATCTTAGCATTTTTTTCTGTTAAAATTTTGATAATTTCTTTGGAAGGTGCAATTTGTACATCACGTACATTGGGTTTGTAGGATACACCCAATATTGCAATTGTTGAGTTGTCTAATGGTATACCAGATTCAGATAATGCACTAGAAAGTAAATTCACAACATGATTAGGCATATTTTCATTAATTTTTCTGGCATACTTTACAATTTTTAGAAAATCATCATCAATCTTTTTTGAAGAATTAAGGTACTGGTATGAATTTACAGGTAAACAAGGCCCACCTACACCAGGACCCGGAAAATGTGGCTGAAAATTGTATTTTCTCTTTGCAGCTTCAATTACAGTGTATGTGTCAATCCCTAATTTTTCAAATAATATTGCTAATTCATTGACGAAAGCAATGTTTACATCTCTAAACACATTAGTGGTTAATTTTACAGCATTTGCTGTTTTACAATTTGGCATTAGAACTAGTTCTACTCCAAAAACACGTGTATAAATCTGAGATACAATGGAAGAGATTTTTTCATCTATTGAACCAACTAATCTAGGTAATTTTTTAAAATCTTTCATAATTTCTCCTGGGTTTGCTGTTTCAGGACAAACAGCTAGATGAAAATCTGTTCCGGATTTTAGAGTGTGATTTTGACCTTCAATTATCTGAAGTAATTCATTTTCTACAAATCCAGGTTCAACTGTACTTTCTACAATTACAATTTGACCATTAGATAATAATTTGTTAAGACTTTTTCCAACATATGAAAATGCAGTATAATCTGGAATATTTTTATCATCAATTGGAGTTGGTAAAGATAATAATATAATATCACATTTTGGTACTGCTTTGGAAATATCAGTTGTAGCAACAAATTTTTTTTGGCTAAGAACATTTTCAAAAATCTCTTCGAATTCAGGTTCATCTTTTAGTGGATAATCTCCAGAGTTTACCATAGTAACTAATTCAGTATTGATATCAATCCCAATAGTTTCAAAGCCAGAATTTGCAAAACATAATGCAGTTGGTAGACCAATACGACCAATACCTATAACACCTATCTTTAATGAATTACTAGTTAGGTATGCTTCAATCTGAGTGTTATCTAATAAAGATAGATTTTTTGTCAACAATCTAATAGTATAAATTCTGGTTTTTGTAGTTTTGGATTTATTGATTATTATGCCCAATACTTAAAGACAGACAATTATTAGATGTGAATATGCATTTTGCGGTTACAGGTGGTGCAGGATTTGTTGGAAGTAATTTGGTTAAACTTCTGGTAGAAGAAGGGCACAAAGTAACTGTGATTGATAATCTACATAAAGGCAAAAAAGAAAATCTTGCCTCTATAATAAATAAAATCAAATTTCAAAAAATAGATATTCGAGACTATGAATCTCTGAGAAAAATTTTGAAAAATGTTGATGGTGTATTTCATCAAGCTGCACTAACTGTAGTACAAGATTCATTTTTAAGACCAGAGGAATATTTTGACGTTAATGTTCACGGAACTGAAAATATTTTCAAACTTGCAAATGAAAATAAATTCAAAGTAGTATACGCAAGCAGTTCAAGTGTGTATGGCCACAAGTTAGAAACACCAATCACTGAAGATGCAGAAAGAAACCCAATAAATCCATATGGTAAAACAAAACTAGAAGATGAATATCTTGTAGAAAAATATTCAAAATTAAATACAGAAATAATTGGGTTAAGATATTTTAATATCTTTGGTAAAGGGCAAACAATAGAATATGCTGGAGTGATAACTAAATTTTTAGACAGAATAAATGAAGGAAAGTCTCCAATAATTTTTGGTAATGGCTCACAAATTCGTGATTTTATACATGTTAGTGATGTAGCAAGATCTAATTTAATGGCTATGAACAGTAAAAGTTCTAATTTAATAGTCAATATTGGCACAGGAAATGCAATATCGATTTTAGAGCTGGCAAACATGATAATTAATGCATCTGGATTAAAAATAGAGCCAATATTTGCGGAAGCGCTTGAAGGTGATATTAAAAAAAGTCTTGCAGATATATCGCAAGCAAAGAAATACTTCAATTGGGAACCAAAAATTAAACTTCAAGACTGGTTAAAGGAAATTTTGAAAAAATGAAATTATTAATTGGTGGTTCAAGTTCAAAAATTTTCCATCTTCAAGAATTTGTTAAAGCGTTAGAGAAATTAAATGTAGAATGTAAACTAGTTTTTGATGCAGATTATGCAGATGGATTTCCAAGTAGAAAGTTAGGAACGTGGTTTGCTACTAATAGTAAATTTAATGATTTGATTTCAAATTTTAAACCTGATGTAATTTTTGTCGACAGGCAACGTCATTTTGGTCTAGAAGCCATAAAAAAAGAAATACCTTTGATTGTTCACCTTAGAGGAAATCACTGGGAGGAGATAAAAATGGCCAGAGATACCTTATACAAATCTCTACCAAAAAAGATAGCCTTACAAAAATGGGAAGGGATTTCTGAGAAATGCTTTGAAGGCTCGAAAATAATTTTGCCCATTTGTAATTTTCTTAGTGATATAGTAACCAAGCGATATCCCAATAAACCAGTTGAAACACTATACCAAGGAATTTCGCCGTCAAATTGGTTTCATGCAGATGGCATGAAATTAAAGCATCCATGTGTAGGATTACTTCAAGGTGCTACAATTTGGGATAAAACACAAGAAATGTTAGTCTTAACAAAAGTTTTAGAGAAAATGCCAAATGTTACATTCTACTGGGCTGGTGATGGTCCTTATCGTGATAAAATTATTCCCAAATTGGAAAAATTTGAAAATTTTAAGTGGCTTGGATCACTTGAATACCCTGGAAAAGTTAGACAATTTCTTAGCGAGATTGATGTTTATGCATTACTTAGTGGAATTGACATGTCGCCATTAACGCTGCAGGAAGCACAACTTATGCAAAAACCTGTTGTTGCAACAAATGTGGGTGGCATTCCAGAACTAATGAAAAACAACGAAACTGGATTTTTAATAAAAAAAGGAGATCATAATGAATTATTTAAAAAACTTGAAATTCTAATAAACGATGAAAAAATGTCACAAGAAATGGGAAACGCTGGTAAGAAGTTCATCTCAAATACATTTAGTTGGGAAATAATCGCGAAGGATTTTCAAGATAAAATTAGGAAACATTTGGATTTATCTTAATTCTCCACTTTTAGTAATTCCTTGTCAGAATTTAATTTTAGGGCTAAACATATTCGTCTATTAGTTCATTGATTGTTTTATGTAATTTAGATTGAGAAATCCTAGAGGCAGTTTCTGAACTAAATTCGTGATTGGATAATTGTTTCTTGCTCGGAGTTTTAGATATTTTATACATATCACCTATATCATGACAGTATGGTATCTCTTCTTTCGAAATTAATAACTCATGGAACCTTTCTCCGCGTGGTTTGGTAATGTTAATAGAAGAAGTATTCCTATAATCAGGAAATCTTGATCCATACACACGTAACATACCAATAGCTAAATTTTCTATCACAACAGATGGCATTTTAAGTATGTAGATTTCACCGTCGGTCAAAATCTTTGTTACATTAAGTATCATGGATGCTGCGTCAGAGATTGACATGATGAAACGTGTCATGTTTCTATCCGTAACAGTCAGAGGTTTTTTTGTTCTGATCTGTTTTTGAAATATTTGAAATACTGAACCACGTGAGCCTAAAACGTTACCAAATCTAACAATAGCAAATTTTGTTTTACCCTTTCCAGAATATGTACCGGCAGCAAGAGTTAGTCTTTCCGCCAATAGTTTACTTCCGCCTAATGTGGATGTAGGATTTGTTGCTTTATCTGTACTTATGAATACAAATTTTTCAACTCCCTCAATAATTGAAGCTTCAAGTATGTTACTTGTTCCAACTACATTAGTTTTTACTGCATCAAAAGGATTATCTTCACAAATCTCAATGTGTTTCATTGCAGCTGCATGATAAACTATGTCAACGTTTCTTATAGCTAAATTCAGTCTATCCTTATCTCTTACATCGCCAACCATAAATTTGTAAATATTATTTCCGCCCAGGTTCTCTTTAGCCTCAAATATAGAATTTTCATCGTTTGAAAAAATTCGAATCTCCTTAGGATTATATTTTATTAGCTGCTTAGCAATACCCATCCCAATAGAACCAGTACCACCTGTAATCAGAATATTTTTTCCTTTAAATTCTCTTGATAAATTTAAACTAGTTTTTTTCATTTCTGTATAATTGTTGCCAGAATCTTCAATTAGATAAACTATGCTTCTAATTATTAATTAGAATCCTTGAATGCTTGCTCATAATATGGAATTGTTTCCATTAATCCCTTTGTTAAATCCCATTCAAGTTCATAATCTAAAATATCTTTTAATTTTTTAGTGTCTAGAATAATCTCAGCTGGAGTTTCTCCCAATCTCATCTTCATGTATTCAGTCTGAATTTTTCTATTCCAGCACTTCTCTATAGTTTCAATAATATCATTTACAGAATAATTTTTGTTACCTCCAACAGGAATAATTTCACCACCTAAATTTTTTTTAGTTTTCAAAGCTCTAACGAATGATTCTATTACATCATGAACAAAAATATATTCTGATTTTTGATTACCATCACCATAAATCTGTACTATATTACCTCGAAGTGTTTCAACCAGAATAGTTGGTATTAGAAACTGATAATTGAATGGTGCCCCAATAGAGGAATTTAACCATCGTTCACGTGGACCATAAATTTTACCGAACTTTAAAGAAACAGTCTCTACATCGTATTCTTTATTGAAAAATTTAGTAAATTTTTCAGCTGTCTGTTTTGTAATAGAATAAGGATTTAGCCATTGTACGTCTGGTGAAGTGGGTAAAACTACTCTTTGGACATTAAATTTTCTTGCCGCTTTTAATATTCTAATTATGCCAACTACATTAACTAAGGCTACTTGCTCAACATCATAAGTAGTAATTGATTCACTTGTACCTAAAATCGCAGCCATGTGAACTATTCTATCCTTATCTTTTACAATTGAGGGAATAATATTATCATCTAAAATGGAACCTTTTACAAAATGATAAAATGGGTTATCGTTATGTTTAGTAATGTCTTGACTCTCCCACAAATCTAAGACTGTCACTTCATGATTTTCTTTTAATAATCTATCAACCAGATGGCTTCCAACAAAGCCTGCGCCGCCTGTAACTAAAACATTCATAATAGTTGATGCCTATTTCATGGAAATTAAAGTATTGCCGTAATTAATTTTATTAGAAGAATTTTCTATAAATGATTGATTAATTAATACAATATCTTTTATTCCATTAATCTATTTTTTTTACAATGAAGATACTATTAATTTCACCAACATCTGGTGGCATTGGTGGAATAGCACAACACGTAGATGGATTATCACAGTTTTTGACCAGAGTAGGCCATGAGGTTGATATCATATCATCTGCAAATACATTTACTATACCGATTAAACGTCTAAAAAATCCAAGTTTCATGTTTTCGTCGTTTTTAAAAACTAAATTCAAAAAGGACAAGGATGTTGTTCATGCACATCACATTGCTGGCGCTCTAGCTATGAAAAATGTATCCTGTAAAAAAATATTATCAATTCATGGTGTTTATTCAAAAAACATAGCTCAACTTTATGGTAAAACTACCGCAAACATATCAAAAAAATATGAAAAGACGGCATTAAATCTGGCAGACGGTATCACTGTCAATTCCAAAGAGGGATATAATTATTACACTGAAATGGGATTTAATGTTGTCCAAATTCCAAATGCTATAGATCTTAATATTATTCCAAAAAAATCTACCAAACAATTTGAAAATCAAATAATTTTTGCAGGACGTTTGTCTAAAGAGAAAGGAATTGAAATTCTGCTTGAAACTGCAACACATCTGCCAGATAACTATCATCTTCTTATTGCTGGATCGGGTCCGCTGGAAGAAAAAGTTCGAAATTTAGCTGATAAAAAAACAAATGTGCATTATTTAGGTTATCAATCAAAACAAAATTTGCTTTCTCTTATACGAGGATCAGATTTACTCATTCAGCCATCTTTGGAAGAAGGAATGAGTTCCACGCTTCTAGAAGCAATGGCTTGTGGTACGTGTATTTTAGGTAGTAACATAGAAGGAATCAGCGAGATAGTTGAAAATAATAAAAATGGATTGCTTGTGGAGCCGAATAACAGTGATGAACTATTAAACAAAATTCTAGACTTGTTGCCAAAAAAAGAAAAAAGATTGAGGATGGCTAACGAAGGACTTGAAATAGTTAAAAAATATGATTGGAAAAGAGTCGGAAAACTTTATCTCAATTTTTATGAATCTCTTCTAAATTAACAAAACACATTACTCAAATTCTATAAAAAGAGTATTAAGATGGATAATTTGATTTGGATTATTGCAGTTAGATGAAGGATTAGTTAAAGCTGAAAAATCGTCACATTATGTACGTTATCTACTGATAATTGGAATACTTACACTTTCTTTTTCATTATCTTTCATGATACGAATGCAGCCTATGGAGTCAGGTTTTGAATTAGCTGAATTTGATCCATTTTACAATTACAGGGCAACAGAGTTTATCGTAGAAAATGGTTTGTCAGCATATTTGGATTGGCATGATGATTTGAGCTGGCATCCATATGGAAGAGATGTTTCAACCACCTCGCAAGTATTGCTTCATACTACAACTGCAATACTTTACCAAACTTTTGGTATGGGTTCAAGTCTACATGATTTTACTGTGTGGTTTCCGACAGTTATTAGCTCGCTTACAGTAATTGTTGTTTTTGCACTAGTTAGAACAATTGGAGGTACTACAGCTGGATTTTTGGCTTCACTCTTCTTTGCCATCTCTCCTATAATCGTTATGAGAGGTTCAATGGGCTGGTTCAAGTCTGAACCACTTGGTCTTTTTTATGGATTATTAGCTGTTTACCTACTTATTAGCGCTATAAAGTCAGACAAGGGAAAAGTATCTATCGCAAAGGTTGTCGGAGGTGGTATCTTACTAGCATTTGGTCTTGCTTCATGGGGAGGTATACAGTTTTTCATACTACCAATAGGATTTTTTTTCCTAGCATTGCCATTTATGCGTAAAGATAACAAGTTCATCATATTTGCCTCAGTTATTTTCACATCTGTGTTCCTTTTGGTAAATATGTTATACTATGAAATGATTGCAAATGAATCACATAAACTGGCTGTTGATCACGGATATTTTCTGAGCGCAATGGTTTTTACAAAGCTGAATACATTTTTCTTAGTTGGATGTACTGCATTTCTGGTAGCTTGTGTTTTAATCAAGAAGACTGTTAGAAAATACAATTTACGTATCGGTCTCGTACTCTTGGGTGGTACTATAATAGCTGGAATTGCAACAATCTCTTCAGGCGCGATCAATCTGCCTACGTTCAGATATCTTAACGCTGCAAATCCCTTTTTGATTACAACTGACATGCTTACAGATTCTGTATCTGAGCATGCAACAACAACTATCGATCTTTCATTTTGGTTTTTCTCAATTTTGATGGTTTTTGCAGGAATAGGAGCATGGTTACTCTTCCAAAAAAAAATAAATCGTTCTTTCAAGATACAGGGAGAAATGGCAGCATTTGCTCTCATAATAGGATTTCTTGGAATATATTTCAGCTCAGCGTTTGTAAGATTAGAAGTATTTGGTTCAATCTCAGTTATAATATTATCATCCATAGGTCTTTCAATTTTAATATCAAAAACTCTGAAAGCGGAACATAAACCTACTAGTGCTGTAACTAAAATTTCTTTTCTTGTGGTGATTGTGGTATTGTTAATGATACCTGTGGTTTATCCTGAAAGTGGTAACTGGGCAAATATGAATCAGGGAAGACATCCTGCTATACTAAATAGTGCGACAATGTTTGACGTTTCCACAAACGATTGGTATGATGCAATGCAATGGTTAAAGGAAAATACTCCTGAAGATGCAGTTATTGCATCTTGGTGGGATTATGGGTATTGGATTAGCACACTTGGTGAAAGAAAAACTTTAGCTGATAATGCTACGTTGATAGATTGGCAGATTAGAAAAATAGCATCCACATATTTTAGTACGCCAGACAATGCCTGGCAAATTTTAACAAGTGATGCTAGAACTGATGTAAGTTCATACTATGTGAGTTTACCAGATGATATTTCACAACCAACACAAAATTCAGATAATTCTTATGATATAGATCAAAGGAAAATTTCTGGTTTTAAAAGTTGGAAAGGTGATTCTTCACCAGAAAAAATATACGATCCTGATATGGCTGCCGGATATCCTACACTGTTTGATTATTGGGAATCAGAATTGTATAATCCTCCACCAACAGTAACTGGTTTAGACGCTGACTATGTTCTGATAAATCTTGCAGTAAAAAAATTATCTGAGGAAAACATAATGGAGTTATACACGCTTAAGCAACACGGTGGCGATGAAACCAAGGCTTTCTGGTTTGTGAAAATAGCAGATTTACCTCTTATGGATTATTTAACCACTGATTTGGGTAGTTTTACTGATAAATTCTGGAATGAAACACTTTTAGGAAAATTAATACCTTTTACGCCAGTGTTATACATAGATCCTAGTAATCCTGAACGTCAATCAGATACTTACAAGCCAGGTTATATTGCAATCTATGTAGTAGATGTTAAGTTTACACCAAATGGACAGGGTCCATTTCAATTAGTATATACTTCACCATCGTTCCATGATAATAAAGTCGGTCCACAAACCGGTCCTATAATTTATAAAATAAACAAGGAGTACAGCCCAAACCAATAAGGGTAAATTTTAGATTGCAAAAATCAACTGTCGAATAACCCAGAAAAATTTTCAGATGTTGATTTCATAGAATGTTCATCAATTCTTTTAATTTCTTTGATTTAATATCATTTCTATTAACAAGTATTGAATTACAGTTGGCTTTAGTTGCCGAATTTATGTCATGAATTCTGTCACCAATCATAGTTACATCAGAAGATGAAAAGTTCAATGATTCATAGGTATTTTTAATTTGAAAAAATCTATCATAATTTTCATCTCTTGTTATAATAGAAGAAAACTTTTCAGTGAGATTTAATTTTGCTAATATTATATTAGCTGATTTTTTGCATTGCATAGTAACAAGTGATATAGAATATTTTTTTGATAGTAAATAATCAATTACTTCTTGTAGGCCCTCAATTTCTTTTACAGATTCAGATGCAATTACTTCTTCCTCACATAATAATTCAAATGCGTCATGAATTAACTTCTCATTATTTTTTGAATACTCTATAATACTAGGAATTAAGGGAGAGAGATTCGCCTCCAAATTAAATAATTTTCTTAGTTTTTTTTGAATTAGTTCGTATCTTATTGGTAGTGTAACTAACGTACCATCAAGATCAAATATTATGCATTTACTCATAAAACTTGAACCTTTGAGCCATCTTTCTTTAGTATCCAATCACCACAATCAATATGGCGTAAAAGGGTTGTTTGATCTGGATAAATATCGTTTCCTAAAATTTTAGGTTCAGTTATCTCACCCAATCCAAGTTTTACGTAAAGATATGGTAAGTTAAACAGAGGATTTTGTTTAAAAATTTTAGATGAAATGTACCCCCATAGTGGAGTAGTTGTATGAAATTTTCCAGAATCAATTTCAGTAATATTCATTTTATTATTTTGATCACCTTTTAGATCAACTGCATAATTTCCATGTGGTTTTTCATCAATACATTTTATTGCTGATTCAGATAGTTTATTGATATTTTCATCCACGATAATTTTGGAAACTGTTGGAGTTCCAGTAATACCAGAGGGGGAAATATGTTTGAAGGGATATTCTATTCTTTCTCTAGAATATGAAGCGATTAATTTTCCTTCATGCCAGAAACTATCCCATGCAATATTTCGACCAGGAAGATACTCTTGTATCATAAAATCATCTAGTATTGCATTATTTTTCATAATCCATAGGTTGATCCAATACTCCGCTTCTTCATGATTATTACAAAGTAAACTTAAATTCCCTCCAGCGCCTTTTTTCGACCTTATCCATAATGGACCACCACTAAATTTTTCAAAACATGATTGTAATTCATCTATTGAAGAAAGTGTTTTAGTTATTGCAACAGGAATATTATTTTTAAATAGAGTTTTCTGTGTTGTTAATTTATCGTATGACATAATTGATGAATTGGGTAAGAAAGTTTTTTGTTTTAGTTCACTATCTTCTGAAATTACTAATGACTCAGAAGAAGGTTGGGGATGAATAAAATCTATAGAATTCTCTGATACGATTTTTTTAATTAATGGAATGAATTGGGGATCTGAATGTCTTGGTGTTCTTACTCTGATATCAACATCAGGAAACTCTAGATGATATTGATTAAAATCAGTTCCAACGATAAAGAATTTTTCATCTATAACTCTTAGTGCCCTGACAAAATTTACGCCTCCTATACCTCCAGAGCCTGTTACGAGTATTTTTTTCATTATTTATTATCTAAAAAGACTCAAAATATGTTAAACTTATGAATTACACGAAAGTGTTTTAAAAAACAAGACTAAATAGACTACAAATTTGAAGAAACTATGCAATACATTTTTTTGAGCCATGATGTTGATTGGAGACGAAAGGGTCCATCAGTAGAACACATCCTAGAAAGGAAAGATAGATTTGAACGAGAATTATTTGAAAAAACTAAACCAGAAAATCTTTATCGTAATATCCCTGAATATATGGAAATAGAAGAAAAATTTGATATTCGCTCTACATTTTTCTTTAGAACATTTTATGAAAATGGAGATGTAATTGATTATGAAGATGATATTAAACAATTACAAGAATCAAATTGGGAGATTGGATTACATACAGACCCTTCTTCTGTAAATGATTTAGATAAGATTAGTTTAGAGAAAGAAAAACTTGAAGCCATTACAAGAAGAGCAGTGGTTGGAAACAGGGTTCATTATCTAAATTATAATTCTGGGTTACTAGAGAAATTAGAAAAACTGGGTTTTAGTTATGACTCATCGATGAGACATTCAAAAGACAGAATTGACGAAAAAGAGATGGGTTATTCAAGAATTCATGGAATAGTTGAATTCCCTGTAACATTGATGGATGCATATTTGTTTACTTATATGAAAATTCGGGAAGAAAAAATAATTTCTGAATTTCAAAAAACCCTAGAACTAGGACGTAGTCTTTCAGAAAATAATGTAATTAGTGTACTCTGGCATGATAATGTTCTAAAAATGAAAGGCGGACGGATGTACAAACAAATTTTAGAATTCCTTACATCTCAAGATGATGTTGAAATAAAACGTGGAATTGATCTTGTTAAAATTTTAAAATAATTTTAAAAAAATATTTACATTGTTGCCTGTTCTGCATCATGGAACATCTGACTCTTGGCACAACCTGAGGCAAGATCATCTCCTGCACCCCTTCTCATAAGACCTCTGTAAAGACCATCTTCAAGTTTTTCACCTTCTCTTTCTTCCCATTCCTCAACAGTCATGGAATATTTCTTTTGTATTCTGTCTCTATACCATTCTGGAA
>Ga0310125_10000671_pt1 | contig 16598 bp, 15 predicted proteins | sample CB11b_Tmax_Bot8__FD_203508 | JGI IMG/M metagenome (GOLD analysis project Ga0310125, IMG submission 203508) | Marine microbial communities from Western Arctic Ocean, Canada - CB11b_Tmax_Bot8 | ecosystem: Environmental > Aquatic > Marine > Oceanic | place: Canada: Western Arctic Ocean | collected... | reverse complement strand
GCGTCCGTCGTCGCCTGGACAATCACGCCAGCCTGGCTTTCGCCGGTCAACGTCATGCCCTTCGAGTCGATTACCACTGATTCGGTGTACGTGCCGTCGGCTATGTTGATCGTGCCACCGTCAGCAATCGCGGCCACACCTTCATGAACACGCCCGCCGGACCCGACTTGTGATCCGAGCGGAGTAACATTTAGCGTGGAGAAATCACCCGCGAAGCCAGTCGTACCGACATCGATATCGGTCCCCACAACGAGGTAGGGGGTAAAGTCGACGAGGCCAGTGGTCGTAGCCTGAATATTGGCCACGACGTTGCTGCCCCACCAGTTGCTAGAGCCATCAACGGGGGTTGTACTGGCATTCTCAACTGCCTGACCGGTGGTGTTTCCAGACAGGTCTGAGTTGTTTACAACGGCTGTGCCTGTGGAGGTGACGATAATTCCTGTCTGGTTGCCAGTGATCACGCTACCGTCAATCGTCACCGTGCCCTCACTGACGATAACACCCCCAATGCCGTTATTATTGATTTCACTTGCGTAAATCGTAGCCTGGCCGTCACTTAGAACCTGTAACCCAAAGATATTGGCACCAGTGATCTTGCTATTATCGATCCTGATCTGACCACCACTCACCACGACACCGCTGAATCCACCAGTAATGGTTACATTATCGATGTCCACATTACCTTCGGTGTGGATGCCATCGGAAAAATGATTTTGGAACGTAAGACCATCGACATGAACCGACGAAGTTGCACCGTTGACATCAAGGCCGGCCGAGAACAAACCCGATCCATCAACCACAGGATTGTTGCCCGCTGCCGCTTCGAGGTGCAGTACCTGAGTGCCTGTCGACGATACCGTAAGTGATTCGTTGTAACCGGCGTCGGCGTGATCGTAGACGATCACAGTGCCGTCATAGTCCGACAGCGAATTGATGCCATCTTGGATCGTCGCAAAGGCATCGACTCCAATTGCCGTGGCTGGACCAGCTCCGTCGGGGTCCACGCCGGATGACATTCCGGCCCAGTCGTCATCGACGTATGCCGTTCCTGAAAGGAGCAGACGTGGTTCAAGTTGCTGCAGATTGAGCCAAGCGTTGGTTGGCGCGGACTCTCCCCTGCCCTTGACCCTTGATTTCTTTTTTCTGTTTTTTCTAAACAGATCCAAAATCATAATTATTGCGATCTACAGATCTAGACGTATGGGGCGCAGCACATAGGCGACGCGCCAATTCCATACAAGCTAATCCATTCTCTTAAAGTTGTGCTTCATCCTCTCAATGCAACTAACAAACTAAGGGCATCTGCCGCCATTATCTATTCCAATGCTGACGACAACGCGAGAGTTTACCACTAGACACCCAATTTTGCAATGAAAATATACCGAAAATAATTTTTTTCTCTCCTGCCTAATATCTCCTTATCTATAGCAATTACCTGATTCCCTATAGCAACTATGTGAATAACCCTACTAATGAAATTAATCACTCAACTGGCAAAGCAGGTGTTGGGCGACAACCATTGACATATAAATAGTTTATGTTTTTCTTCTTTCCAAAACGGAGTAGATTCTAACCTTGATTTACTCCGGGCATAGGTCGCGAAAACTAATAACACGATAATGACATCAAATATTTGGCGGTCGGGCACTTGACTCGATCCGTTGATATTGTCAGATCCTGGATTCCCAAGCGGAGCCATCATCTATCCCAATAGGGATTTCCAGTTTGTAACAGGCGAATTGATTAGCGGTGCAGGCTTGGACTATCTGCCACGATCCTTGCCAAGTATTGGAAAACTGGGATGCGTTTGGGCAAGGGCAGTATACCTCTTCATACAACCCATGCGGCGATGCGACATGCCGCTCCGACGTTAACCGCAAATGTGTACACCGATCCAAAGTTGTTGGACGTGGCCGGTGCGTTAAATGCGCCACCTACGCTACCACTGAAAGACAACGGCATGATGGACCACCAGAAAGGGACAGGAACTCACGAACGGCCTGACTCATCAACACAAGACGATGGAAGTTCGCTTGTCCCAGTGCTTGTACCAACGACCGACAATTCTCGTACAAGCAGGTCAACTGGTGATAAAACGCCATCAGTCCACCACACAGGCAACAACCAAACAGACACGCACGTAAGTGCTTATGTTGTCAAAATCAAGACGCCGCTGACACGAACAGTCAACGGCGTACACGAGTCTGCCAAATGGAGCGGATGGGACTTGAACCCACGACCTCCTGAATGCAAGTCAGGTGCTCTCCCAACTGAGCTACCGCCCCAAACTCCCCAATACCAACTCCACCACCTCGTAACCGCGCGTTCGTCGGTGATGCTTGGCCTCGGTCGCTAGAAATTGTAACTCTTTGGGGCCGTAGCCGCATATTTCAAGCCGCTCATGGCCACAGCAACCAGTACAGGGATGCCCGAAGCAACAACACACCAAAATCGAATCTGCCAGTATGGCTTTTGGCCTATAATCGTTAACAGGACCACTGAAATTGCCGGTAACGCCACACCAAGGAGCACCATCTCCGTCAGCGGCAACTCAGCGTAGAACTTGCCCAAAACCAACTGGCCTACCAATAAAACTTGGCAGATCCGTACCAGACCATAACTCACCACGGTGCAAAAGAAACAGATCGAAAGCAATGATCCAAAGGCCACTGCACCACCCACGGACAAGGCCGAAGGCACAAGTGTCGCGTAGCCGCCCATCATCAGGCAGGTGGCCGACCCGGCCATAACCATCATAATGACCGCTGGTATTGTGCAACCTTGCAATCGACGCTCAGCTCGGCTTAGTACGATTGTAAATAGGCCCCCGGGTAACCCCAGACCAACAACCCACGCCACGGCGTGGTCGAGTGCCAATGTTTGCGGCACTCGTGGTCGAAGCAAGATTGCTATCACGATGATTGTGATCGCAACCCATATTGCGTCTTCAAACCACCAAGCAAATTGATGAAAACCGCAGGCCAACCCCACAATCAACACCGCTGGTATAACAACTGTCGGCATCCATTCTGATGCAATGAGCGGTGGCCACTGCGGAACACCCTGGGCAAATACATGCCCAATGCAATATCCCACACCAATCATGATCGGCCAAACCACCACCGCAATCTTCTGAACCGAACCCGTGACGCAACGGTTACCCATTATTCTCGAATACCTTCAAAGCTGACCATAATATCAACCTCATCACCAATCGTCCCGAGCATCGAATCCATTTTATAATCACTTCGTTTAATCGTGAACTCGGTGGCATAACCGATGCGATAGTTACCCCATGGATCTTCACCTTCGCCCATCTTCTTGAGATGGATTGGAATCGACCTAGTGATGCCATGTAACTGCAGTTCACCAGTCACATGCAGAACATCACCATCGGACTGGGAACCCGTACCCTTAAAGGTGATGGACGGAAACTGCTTGGCGTTGAAGAAATCCGCGTTACGCAGGTGCTTGTCACGCTTCTCATTGTTGGTATCAACACTTGCGGTCATGGCGGCAAGATCAAACGATGTAGTCCCGACGCCTATCAATACCGAGCCGGACACCTCGTTAAACCGTCCATAGGTATAACTCATACCCAGGTGAGTAATTCGAAAGTAGATCGCGGCATGAGATCCATCTATATTGAACTTCGTGCTGTTGATGGATTGTGCGCTATGAGCACCAGGCAGACCAACAACCAGCCCGACCATAATTATAACCGCACTGGCACTGACTAGGATGGCTTGTTTCATGACTATCTCCTTATCTGAAATGGGTGCATGCAAACTGAATCAGAAACCCTGCATCATAATAAGAATGTTCCAAGCTAGGCCACGGCCAAGATTCACCACCGGGGCCCACCTCTACCATCTCGCCGAACACTTGTCCTGCCATCTCAATTCCAACCCTAATACAGCAGTCTATCCGCCCCGCGGTCATATTTGGGGATTTCCAAATGGTATTGCCTTCGAGGCATGAGGTGCCGATAGGTAACTAACGGCCAACATAATCCTCGGTATTCAGGACGGCATGTATCATGACTTGGTGGCAGGCACTGATCTTGGGCATCATTGAAGGTGTAACCGAGTACCTGCCAATCAGTTCAACCGGGCACCTAATTCTCGCCTCTTGGCTGCTTGGTCTCGATGCCGACAGGGAAAGTCGCGAGGCGGTCAATACATTTAACATCCTGATCCAGTCCGGAGCAATCCTCGCGGTTTTAACTCTCTATCGAACCCGGGTCATGCAAATGGCACGTGGCTTGGCTGGCAAAGACTCCGTGGGACTACGTCTTGCAATAAATCTGTGCATTGCATTTCTACCTGCCGCTGTCCTTGGACCTTTACTTGCAGAACGAATCGACAATCACCTATTTGCCCCATGGCCCGTGGTTGGCGCACTTTTCGTCGGAGCATGGCTCATGCTCGCGGTTGCATTCAGTCGGCGTCTGAACCGCACCGAACACAGTGGGCGGGATCTAGACCACATCACATGGCAGATTGCCCTACTGATTGGATTTGGTCAGTGCATCGCAATGTGGCCAGGCACGAGTCGATCCATGATGACGATCGTCGCTGCCATAATATTGGGCTTGAGCCCACGCGCAGCAGCAGAATTCAGCTTTCTACTCGGCCTCATCACGCTCACAGCTGCAACAAGTTACAAAGGAGTGTTCAATGGAGCCGAAATGCTTGAGCGAATTCCATGGCTTCCACTGACGGTAGGATTCATAGCAGCTACGGCATCTGCAATGATCGCCATCAAATGGTTCATTGGTATTCTTGTCAACAAGGGAATGGCACCTTTCGGCTGGTACCGACTCGTCCTTGCCACAGTCCTCGCAATTTGCCTGCTGGCAGGAGAGCTAGGGCTCGAGAAGAATCTTGATGACATCGGGGCTGGAAGCAGATTGCAACGCCTCGACACCATCGGCGAGTTTGACGCGACGACTGATAAGACTAAGCACATCCACACTCCCGGTATCCAGGGCCATCAGCGCTTCGGGAAATGGACCGCAGCGACTGCCCATTAATTCAATCTCGTTCACCACGAGCGGTGAAAGATCAATGCCACGATTACCAAGTGGTCCGACGGCAACAGTTGTCTTAAGGATAATTTTCCCACGAGGGCGAACCATATTCATCGCCGTCACCAAACCATCTGGCGAACCCGTACAATCAACGACGATATCCTGATCCGCCCGCATACCGACATCCTCCAACCGGCGATGCTTGACACCCCATTTTTCGCAGAGCGCCAACTTGCTCAGATGCTTACCCACGCAACGTACGGTTGCATTCTGTTGGGCGAGCACCTGGGTACATAACAATCCCAACCGACCATCCCCAAGTACGGTAATGTAAGGACGTCCTTCAATCGTCAACTGACGAACAATCTGTAGGGCTGCGGCAAGTGGTTCGGTAAATACCGCGTGGTCATCGTCAATTGAGTCAGGGACTTCAATCAGGTTATTGGCTGGCAATACGAATCGCTCGGCAAAACATCCATCTCGGCCAACAATACCCAACACTGTCCGATCGCGGCAATGCTCGCCCAAACCCGTTCGGCACAAGTCGCACAGGCCACAGACACAGTTGATCGAGCCCACCACACGTTTACCAACCCATTGGCGGGATTCTTTTGACCCGTTGGCCTGTTCAACAATTCCGACGAATTCATGACCCAAAACACCTGTAAAACCCATATAACCCCGGCAAATCTCCAAATCCGTAGCACAAACCCCCATCCGATGCGATTGGATGACAACTTCACCCTTGGCCGGCTGTGGTTCATCAAGGTGGTTAACGGCTTGAACCTTTTGACCATCATAGATTAATGCTTGCACGTCAATCTCACTTGCTGCGGCTTATCACCTAATACACCATCCGACAGTCCAATAAATGCGAGCCACTCATCAGAAGAATTTCTACTTTAAAATATCCCACTCGGGTCAATGGCCTAGGTGGTCTTTTTATCCTTTATTCGAGTCATAACACCACATACGAACCCAGTCACAATCTTAAAACGGGCAGATAATGGTGACGTGGCATCATTTCTTGGATATTTCCATCCGCCCCCTGTCCCTTTGCCGTTAAAAAGGAACTACTGAACGGACGGCCACTTAATGGAGATTTCGGTTATTTCGTAGAGGTGGGCCATTCACCAGCAGTTACTTGGACCCTCATTCCACGTCATGGGCAGGCCTGAATCGGTAAGATCTAACCTACGATGTCCGCAACGACAGACCAAATCAGGGTGATCGTCCTGGCCAACAAGAGCAAAGCCCAGGTCCCAGAGGAACTGGATCAGTTACTGCCATGGCTGTCCCAGCGGGCCAAGGTGGTCGCGGTGCCGGATATCACCATGACTGCCGATGAAGACCTGCAGTGGCCACAGGCTGATCTTGCCGTGGTACTCGGTGGCGATGGGACCATGCTGGCCCAAGCCCGGCGTATACTCGATCTGACAATCCCCCTACTGGGAGTCAACTTCGGCAAACTCGGCTTCCTCGCCGAATTCAGTATTGATGACCTGCACCGCCATTGGGACCAGATTGCCACAGGGTCATGCAGCAAAACCAGTCGTCTGATGGTCGATGTCATGGTCTTTGATGCCGATGCAGCCGATTGCCACCTCAATCGGTTCGACATGGATCACCTCAAGGCCCGGTCGTCTGCAATGAATGATGCGGTCATTACGGCCGGAAGTCCCTTTCGTATGATCGAGTTGGCCCTGGCAATTGATCCCACCCGTGAAGGTGAGCCGGGAACGGTTTTCGCCGGTGACGGTGTCATCCTGTCCACACCCTCAGGATCAACAGCGCACAACATGGCTGCTGGCGGTCCAATTGTCAGCCCGGACCAAGATGCACTATGCATTACCCCAATCTGTCCTCAAAGTCTTGCGTTTCGCCCCATTGTCACCAACGCTGATTCCGTCATCACAGTACGCGTGATGAGTGCCAACCCAGGTAGTACACTCGTTATTGATGGCCAAGCTTCAGTCAGCCTGGAAACAGGAGATCAGGTAGTTGTCCGCCGTCATGCCCGTCGTCTGACGGTCGTTCAAAATCCGGATCTAAATTACTGGCAGATGCTTGCCAGAAAAATGCGATGGGCAGCGCGGCCACGTCGCCGCTAAGTCGCAAAAAGGGAATTGCGTTGTTTACCGGCATCATCCAAAACATGGACCGCGTCTTGGCCCTCGACCTGACTGAAAGCGGGGTGCAGTTAAGCATTGAGTCGACGCTCGGTGACACATACTCAATTTCCTCAGGTGACTCAGTCTGCGTGAGCGGCGTCTGCCTGACGGTAACTCGATGCGAAACGGGACAACTGACCTTTGACGTGGTTACTGAAACGTTGAACTGCAGCACACTGGGAGAGCTAGGCCCGGGCGACATGGTCAATCTCGAGCGATCAATGACGTCTGGATCCACCATTGACGGGCACTTCGTTCAAGGTCATGTCGAGGGTGTCGGCACCGTGATCGATATCACTGACTTGACGGACAATCGTCGCCTGACAATTAAGCCGCCATCTGAATTGATCCCCCACATCATCCCAAAGGGCTCAATTGCGATAGACGGCGTAAGCATGACCGTCGCCGGGCTCGATAACACAAGTTTTCAAGTTGCACTGATCCCCACCACGCTTAGCGAAACCACGTTGGGATCTGCCCGCCGAAACACGACCGTCAATCTTGAAACCGACATGCTAAGCCGCGCCGTCGTGCACAGTCTGCGCCAGTTCACCACTGCATCTGGCACCGTCACGCTTGAGTCGCTGCGTCATGCAGGCTTTGTGGATTAACCCCAAGCCCCAACAGCAATCAGTGGTATTAATTCTTGGACTTACGATCTACCGGATCCCAACTGTGTTTTCCATGATGACCTGGAGGTAACCAAAGATCGCAATGAAGCCAGGGGCAGATCAGACTGCATGAGTCTTAAACCACCGCAAACCAACCCGGCCACTTCCCCTCAAATACCTCGACTGCCGGACCTGTCATATAAACAGTGTCGCCCGCAGTGTTCCAATCCAACGTCAAATCACCGCCGGGAAGATGAGCAACCAGTTGCCTTGCTGACCGGCCGGTGAGTACTCCGGCCACGCATACTGCACACGCGCCTGTCCCGCAGGCCATTGTAATCCCACTTCCACGCTCCCATGTGCGCATTGTCACGTCTGATTGCGTATTCACCTGAACGAAATGCACATTGATCCGGTTCGGGAACATCGGGTGTTGTTCCAAAACCGGCCCAATAAACTCCAGTGGCACGGCCGCCACATTGTTGCAGTAAAGCACAGCATGTGGATTACCCATTGACACGCACGTCACACGCTGATCGAGGCCACATTGGGCGATCCAGGAATCGGTCAGATTCTCAGGCCACTGAACATGTTCCGAGATTGAGTAATTCACAATACGTTTATGATCCCCAATTCGCACGGGGATCTGATCGGGTGCAAGGATTGGACATCCCATATCCACCGTTACCTGGCAAACCTTCTGATCCTCATCCAGTTGATAGTCCAAGCTCAATACACCGTGACCGGTCTGGATCCGCATCGGCTTAGCCTCGCTGATTCCATGGTCGTGCGCCAACTTGCAGGCACAACGGATACCGTTACCACACATTTCCGCTTCCGACCCATCGGCGTTGAACATACGCATACGAGCGTCCGCCTCAACCCCCGGTCCCGGTGGACATACGATGATCATGCCGTCGCCGCCAACTCCCAGATGACGATCAGCAATCCGTTGGGCCACGACCTGCGGATTGTCGACCGTCTGCTCGAATCCGTTGATATAGACGTAGTCGTTACCGGCACCATGCATCTTGATAAAACGCATCGAATTCCTCTTTTCAAACATCAAGCACGACCACAACGGCCGCCGCAACCAGAATCATAAAGCTAAACGCGTTGATGCACATCACCTGCCGGTCAATTGGCATCACCGCGACGGGACAACCGATCAAGGTACGCAAATAGTCCTGCCGCCATGCAATTGAGCCATGGCGCCAACTGCGCCGCTTGGATGACAGTTGGTTGAGCCGGGCCACACTATCCAACGCCCGGATCATTGTGCGGACCGACTGTTCATCAATGACTGCCACGTCGTCAACATGACCGTTTCGGCGAGCAGTATCTGCCATGTGTATCACAGCAAACGTGTCGGCCTGACGTTCGTATCGGCGTGAAATCCAACCGAAACATATCAGCCAGCACACAATGGAAAGCACCGCGATGACATGCTCATGCCCGTTACGACTGACAAGCCAGGCCGGCAGTATGCCAGCCCAGTCAAGTGGGACATACGCTACCACAAGTGGGTAAAAGTAAGCCCACACCGTTGTCATCAAGATCATCACGGCTAGAGCAGCACACAACATCCAAAAGATGTGCCTCCGCCGTACATGGGCCAATTCGTGTGCCATCACCGCTTCAACCTGAACTTGAGGCACCATCTCCAGAAGAGCATCGGTGAGCAGAATATATCGCAGTGGTCGCACGAGGCCCATGACAGCAGCATTAATAACGCCGCCAAAGGTCCGCCACAATAACAATTCGCGCACACCTACTTGATATTGCTTGCACATATCCGTCAATCGATCACGAACTTCACCTGCTGGCAGCGGCACGGTATCCCACAGCCGCCTAATCACAACCGGCGCAAATAGAAACACACAACCAGCACCACAGAAATGGACCAACGGGCGAAGATCAAAGGCGAACAGGTTCCTGGGAACATATCGGTCGATCATTTCCATCAGGACTAGCAGCAAGACCAATGGAACAAACACGAGTGCAACTTGGTGTCGAAACTGAATGAGGACATACTGCCGACGGGACCAGACGGGATGGATGGGCAAGCCCTCCTCGATACGGTGCACCAACTGGATGTCCCTCAACCTACGATCAATTGGATAGTACACCCACCATGCCCATATCACCATTGCCATCGTCGGCGCCATGATCAACAGCTCGTCAATCAGGATCCAATGACGCAATGAACCAAATGCACCCAGGGCCAGATCAACAAAAAACAAGCCCAATACGGCCAGCCGATACACCCCACTAAAACGGCCCAGTCGGGCAAGGGTTTGATGTCCATCCAATGTGGACAGACGCACAAGCGTAAACCGGCACAACCATGCATAAACAACGGCAAGAATAACCTTGGGCAGCAGCATTGCGCCCAACCATGTATTGATGGTCGCCGTGGGTATTTCCACCTGCGAAGTAACAAATAGACCCACAAACAATAGAAGAATAAACAGATGCATGACGCAAACTCAGACGAACCGCCCCGCTCACTCACTGCTCTAACTAGCGATATCGGCTCAAACTCACCGCGGCCGCATAAACACGGATATTCTAGCGGTGACGACAATCTCCCAGCCGCCGGATCGAACCTCACACCTACCCAGCATCTGCGGCCCGTACCTGCTTGCAGAAGTCCATGACCTGACCCATTTGCTTAACCCCCGGACTTGACTCAACCCCGCTCGAAACATCTACACCATCAGGACGAATCACCTTCAGCGCTTCACCAATATTACCCGGAGACAGACCACCGGCGAGAATCAAGGGCGCTAGATGAGACAACTGATTTCGCACTCTTGCTATCGCTTCCCAATCAGGGCATCGGCCCGTACCCCCGCGTAAAGGTCCAGTACCGGCTGGAGCGTCAACCAATAGACCTCGCAACAATCCAGCTGGCAGGTGCCTCCAGACCGTCAACCAGTCAGTCAGATGATCTAAATTGAATCCGAACGCCTTGATAACCCGCAATGGCTGCAACTGACTGACAGCTTCAACAGGTTCATCACCGTGTAACTGAACCGTCTGCAGCCCAAGGGATTCGGCAGCGTGACGGATCTCAGCAACTGGGGTATTACTAAACACACCCACGGGCTCAACATGATCAGGCAAAACCTTAATAATGTCGGCTGCTTGACTAAGTGTAATATGACGTGGCGAGCGGGCAACAAACATCAAACCTATGGCATCTGCACCGGCCTCGGCTGCCGTCTTTGCCACCTGGGGGTCACGGACTCCACAGATCTTAATCCAGGTACTGCCATCGCTCACCCTGGTTCCAAATCCATCTACACTGCTACCCGCTGCACTCATCACTCATCAACCCTTTCCAGCGGCGCATGCGCAAGCATGAGGGTCTTGGTCCCATATCCTGCAAATCGTACGTACACGCGTGTGTTATGCCCTGCTCCACGGACCGCTTCAATCCGCCCGAGTCCAAACTGGCGATGGCGAACAAACTGCCCTGGCGAGCAGCACATCAAGTCACTTTCTTGGCCATTGAACGGTGCGGCGTCAAGATCGTGTGATACCCCATGTTCACCCAGCCAAGGATCATCCTGGGATATATCCACCTGCTCAACGTCGTCATCCGCCAGTTCATCAATGAACCGGCTCGCAATCACCGGCAGCGTCTGGCCGAAGATGGTCCGTTGCCGCACATGGCTCATCATGAGTCGGCGTTGAGAACGCGTAATACCCACGAATGCCAGCCGCCGCTCTTCCTCGATCTCAAGCTCATCAGACTGGGATCGACTATGAGGCAGCAACCCTTCTTCCAACCCGATGATCGCCACCGCCGGAAATTCAAGCCCCTTTGCTGCATGCAAGGTCATGAGCGTAACCGCACCTTCCTGCTGATCCACCGAATCAACATCACTCACCAAGCTAACCTGCGTCAGGTATGCCTCCAGCCTTTTGCGCAGGCTACCGACTCCCGCCTCAATACCGGCTTCAATTTCACCCGTGTCATTGACCGACAGCTCAGCCGATGATGGCGAAGCTATGGCTTCCAGCTCGTGGTCATATTCCTCATCAAACTGCTGCGCCGAGCTCACCAACTCACCAAGATTGGCAATACGCTCGGCATCCGGATCATTCTTTTCCTGCCGATAATGCTCTTCAAGGCCTGATTCGGCAAGCACGTGCTGGACGAAACGGCGTAATGACGTTGCCTCCGGGTCATCCACCGCTGTTCGCCACTGTTGCAGCAGGGAGTCAAATCTTTTGATCGCCGCAAGTGCACGAGCATTCAAAGACAATCCGCCCACACCGTGTCGCCCATCGGCAGTGGCCAGCCCTGACATGACCTGCAACACATTTGTACCACCGGCAACGGCCTGGGCCACCAATGATTTAATTGTCTTATCACTAATACCCCGGACAGGTGTATTGATGATACGCAGCAAGTTCACCTCATCTGACACGTTTGCAATCGTACGCAGGTATGAAACGGCGTCTTTAATTTCCTTTCTTTCAAAGAACGCAGTCCCCCGTGCAATCTGATAGGGAATCGCCCGCTTGCGCATCTCGTCTTCGATCACCCGGCTCAGCGAGTTAACTCGATAGAAAACCGCCATGTCACTCCACGGCACACCCTCCTCATCGTGAAGACCTCGAAAAAATTCCCCCACACGGTGTGCCTCGTGCTGCTGGTCATGGCAGCGCACCACCATAACTGGATGGCCCAGCTCGTTGTCGGTCCATAATGACTTGTGTTTACGCCGCTGATTGTGGCCGATCAACCGATCGGCCACCGCAAGAATATTCTTTGTCGAACGATAATTCTGTTCAAGCCGCACCACGGTTGCATCTTCGTATTGGCCCTCGAAATCTAAAATATTGCTCAGGTTTGCGCCACGCCAGCCATAGATGGACTGATCAGGGTCGCCCGTAACACATAAATTGCGATGCTCAGATGCAAGCGTATGGGCCAGCACAAACTGGGCATGATTCGTATCCTGGTACTCATCGATCAGCACATACTCATATAGGCCGCGAAGCTCACTAAGGACGTCGGGATTGACCCGTAACAACTGTACCGTCTTGGAAAGCAGGTCATCAAAATCGAGCGCCTGGTTCTTACGCAGAAGCGACTCGTAACGATCGTAAAGATCGGCAACCTTTCTAGAGTAAAAATCATGCGCCGTTGATCGATAACTTTTCGTATCAATCAGTTCGTTCTTGGCGCTGCTGATATGATGCAGGACTTTGGAGGGGGGGAAGTTGGTCGAACTAATGTCGGCCTGTTTGAGAATCTGCTTCATCGCCCTGATCTGGTCCGCAGTGTCATAGATTGAATAGCTTGAGGTCAGACCCACTTGATCCGCATGATTGCGCAGGATCCGCGCACACAGGCTGTGGAAGGTACAAATGGTGGTTGCTGCTGCCTGACGCTCGCTGAGCATCATACCGACCCGATCGCGCATCTCTGCCGCAGCTTTGTTGGTGAACGTGATTGCCAGAATATTCCACGGCGCCAACCCCACGCAACGTACAAGGTAAGCGATGCGGCGAGTGATTACTCGCGTCTTCCCTGAACCTGCACCGGCAAGCACAAGCAGCGGCCCGTCCACATGAGTCACGGCATGCTTTTGTGGATCGGTCAAGCCCGCAAGCAAATGATCTTCATCAGCGGTAGATGGTGGTGGTGTGCACTGGGCACTCATAAGCCATCCCTGGGTCTAGTTCAGACTGATGCCATCTGGATCTTCACCAGCCCGGTACTGCGCAGCTATCTGCAACGTGCGTTGGGTCTGCTTGAGCAGTTTCTCAATACAGTCAAACCGCCCCATCACGTCTGCACAAGCTAACATTGCGTAACGAAGTTCCAGATCTTCACACATGTTCATCGCCACCATGTCCACCATGGTCACGGTTGGAACATCCTTTTTGAAACACTCGCTGAGCATATCAACCTGAGCTAGTTCGGAAAGCTGCGAATCCCCCAAAAACTCCTCAAGTTGCTGTCTCTGCATTATCAGGTCAATCTCCATCGGTCGCTGGCTTTCGGTCGGCTTGAGCATTGCGACACGGTACGGTTCGTGCAGATTTTCATCAATAATACGTGCCCGACACATGCCATAAAGAAGCAGGTCATAACGCCCATCGTCGTGGCGGATATGCTCAACAATAGACCCAACACAAACGTGGGGTCTCACGGGCGGCTTCCCATGATAATCTGCCTGCCAGGAATCACCTTCAAACAACGTCATGGCGATCAATCCACCCGTATCCAGCGCGTCCTTGGTCATCGCCCGGTATCGGGGCTCAAAGACATGAAGTGGAATGGTCGCACCCGGCAGCAACACGCAATCCGGAAGTGGGAAAAGTGCGATAGGCCAATCGAAATCAATCTCACTTGGGTGCGGCATGATCTATCATCACAACCAACCAACGGGCAATAGCCTGCAACTCTTGCTACGGACAAGAGGTCCGCAGACTGCTCAAGACCGTACTGCGTTGCCTGGCTCGGCGGCTTCATTCCGATTCTTGCGAACCCTTATTGGCCGGAACTCCGGGCGTGGGTGCTTGACATGCACCGTATGCCCAGACGGCACCGAATGGGTCAGGAAGACCGAACCATTAATCACACACCCGTGGCCGACGACCGTCTGGCCGCCAAGAATAGTTGCATTGGGGTAGATGGTAACGTCGTCTTCAATTGTCGGATGCCGCTTGCGACCTCGCCATGATTGGCCCCCCTTGGTCGAAAGCGCTCCGAGGGTGACAGTCTGGTACAGTTTTACGCGATTTCCAATTTGCGTTGTTTCACCAATCACCACGCCCGTTCCGTGATCGATAAAGAACGACTCTCCGACCTGGGCACCGGGATGAATGTCGATTCCAGTCTCGTTATGAGCATACTCGCTCATGATTCGCGGCAGCAGTGGGACCTTTAATTCATAAAGTTCATGGGCCATGCGATGAATAAATATCGCGTCGATACCCGGATAGCAGAAGATCGCCTCGTCGGTATTGACGGCCGCCGGATCACCATCGAACGCGGCTTGGACATCGGTCGTCAACAACCGGCGAAGGTCTGGAATTGTCTGTATGAAAGCGGCCGTAACCTGCTGGGCAATACCCTCAACATCATTGCAACTGCCGAGCGTGCTTTGCCCACAATTCTGTTCATATTGCAAAGCCTTGCTTACCTCGGCAAGCAGCAATGCGGCAGCTTGACCCAACAGGGATGCCACGTGTTGGCGTACCGTCTTTGATATGACACGTTGCTCATCGAAGAAACCGGGGAAAATAATCCGCCGCATCAGTTCGATGAGTTCTATCGCCTTCGTTCGGCTTGGCAGGTAAATCGAATCGAGGTGATGGGTCCGCTGATCCGCACGATAACTTTCGATGATTCGACCCACAAGCTCATTTTTTGACTCGTCGCCCATTTTATTGACTTCGGGTTAAGGTCTGGCAGACCGATTCTAACAAAAAAACGGCTCGTCCTAAGACGAACCGTTCAACATGTGGATTACCTTTCGCGTATTTCGGTCATCCGAAGGCTTTGCTCGAACCCCAATAATAAGTGGGCGCGTCACCCAATCATCCCGGTCTTCCACTCTTTGGAGGCTTGACCTTCGCGTCGTATTTCGCTCCCTTGGGGTTCTAACTTAAAGGTTCGAGCAAAGATATTCTTCGAACGCCATAAGCAAGGAAAAGCAATCTTCACTTGTCACTGGGTTATTATACCATCGAATGGATCAAGTCAAAGAAAATATTTATCCATCTAAAAGTTTACTGTTTTTAATATTACAAGATTGATATTGTTATTTATTTGTGAACTGGAGGCCGGCTTTGGGTCAGTAAACCTGCAACCATCATCATTGGGTTCAAGTGACCCAACCGCCTTGATGGATGAACGGCCATTTGCCATCAAGGTCGACCTTGGGGAATCACTAAATATTCGCATGCAGGGTACCGATACCGATCGACATCCCCAATCACCGCTGCCAGGAGTTCCTATATCCGCGCAAACGAGGACGCCTGACAAGCACTACACACCCCATGCCAACCAGCGTCATGGCCGTGGGCTCAGGAACCGCCAGACCGCCAGCATTTTGAACCCGTGAGAACAGGGAAGGCCTCACGCCGGTCCAGTTGCCACCGATGATCCCCAGGTCGGCAATGTCGACAAAGCCATCACCGGACAAATCGCCGAATTCGGCAGTTGTAACGGCCTGGTTAAAGTGGGCACCAACAATACCCAGATCGTTAATATCCACGAGAAAGTCACCATCGATATCACCGGGTGTCACCAACACCGAATCAATGAAGTCCGCATACGCTGATACCAACATGCCACCACCGATCGTACCGAAAAGCCCGAAATCACTGGCCGGGCCCAACACAAAGGTACTGATTCCACCAATCACAAGTTCACCGTCGTGAAAAACAAATGCGGGACTGCCCGAATCACCACCCAACACGGTTGTTTCCAGATCGTTGCCCAAAGATGAGCCTCCCATTGAACCTGAACTTCCATCGGGCGCGTCAAAGTCATACTTATAGACTTCCAGGGCGCCGTTACGATGACACCGTCGCAGGCAATCATCATCAACTTCGAACATATCTAGCGCATTGCCGCCCACACGCTTGGTGACGAAATCGCCGTTGGTCGTCTTGCCATCAATCCCATTACCTGAACTCCCATACCCCACAAAGGTGGCCACGGTTCCGGGCATGACAAGTGATCGAAAAAGAGAATAAATCGGCACGTCCGCAGGGACGGCGTCAACCAGCCTTACGACAGCAATATCG